>ERZ795045.2050-NODE-2050-length-20758-cov-5.340192_pt1 | contig 20758 bp, 12 predicted proteins | sample MGYA00375129_ERZ795045 | MGnify/ENA primary metagenome ERZ795045 (study PRJEB30174, sample SAMN05720166) | activated sludge metagenome | isolation source: anaerobic digester from wastewater treatment plant | place: Japan | collected 2015-05-15 ...
AACTGTCAGGCCCCGCAATACCGCCACAGCGAATTCCCGATGGGTCTGCTTTATTGTGCATTTATTAGTATACTATATCTATGCAGTGAAATCCTTCTTGCTTTCGCATCAATTCGTATCGGCAATATCCTTCAAATGCTGGTGAAATAGGGGGGGTACACATTGATAGACATACACTCGCACATAATCCCCAAAATAGATGACGGCGCCGCCGACATATCCGAATCCATAGACATGCTTCGAGCAGCAGCCGGGGCAGGCGTGACCCTGATTGTCGCAACCCCCCATTGCGCTTCATACCCCAGCTCGCCCCGAACGCCCCAGATTGCCCTGGGCCTCCAAGAGCTCGCGGCAGCATCCGCACGCGACAGCGAAGCATCAAAAGTCGAGCTTGCCATGGGCGCCGAAATACTGCTCGACCCCGGAGTGCGCGAGGTCCTCGATGGAGGCGGTATCCCTGTGCTAGGAGGGACGGGCAAACATGTCCTAGTGGAGCTCCCCATGTTAGCAGTTCCAGATTATACAGAAGCCACTCTCTTCGAGCTCAAGGCATATGGCTACGTGCCGATAATCGCCCATCCGGAGAGAAACCACGAGCTGTCGCAAGACATGGACTTGCTGTGCCGCCTTATCAACATGGGAGTTCTCGTCCAACTCGACGCAGGAAGCATAGTAGGAGCCTACGGTTCAATCGCGGAACAGGGCGCCCTCACCATCCTCAAAAGGCGCATGTGCCATTTCATAGCCTCCGATGCCCATAGCCCCACAGCCTACAGCAGACTCCTACCCCAAGCCCGCCAACGAACAGCCAGCCTGATGGGGGAAGAAACAGCCACAGAGCTTTTTGAAGAAAACCCCAAGGCCATACTGGAGGGCATAACCCCAAAGGTCCCCGAACCCGTGATCTCCCCGAAAGCCGACACGGCCGAGACAAGCCGCGCACCAGCGCGGAAAAGAGAACGAATAGGCGGCCTGGCAGGCCTTTTCAAAGGATGGAAAGAGAAGTAGAATGTAGAAGCTCCAGACTGCGAAGCCCTCGGGGATCCCAACAGGAGGCCCAACGCAACATCCAGATCCGTGCGTAAAAAAACCAGGGCGCGTGCCCTGGATAAAGAATGGTGGGGCAAACAGGACTTGAACCTGTGACCCCCTACATGTGACGCAGGTGCTCTTCCAGCTGAGCTATTGCCCCATTCCTGTATCTTGCTTGTGGATAGTATTATACTATGTCAGCCCTGCGAATGCAAGCGAATCGCAACCCGTGCCATCCCCCTACAGCCTGCCTTCCCAAGCGGCTACGGCACGAACACCGCCCAGAAAATATGAATTGCATATGAGATTGTTGGCAATGAGTGGCTTTCATTGGTGCTTCAGACACGTTTTCGAGTACGCAGTCAGTTTTTCAGCGAAGGCAAGTAATCGGCACACCTTCTGGGATGTGACTCCAATTTAGCCAGATCCGTTGGCAAGCCCTGCTCCTTTCCCAGCACACACTTCTTTTTTGAGCCTCAATTGACCTTTTTGCGCTCGACCATCCGCCCGACTCCCAACTACACTCTTGCCTACTTATCACACACTCCATCTGAAAAGTGATAAACACTGCCGCAAAAATCATGTAAAATACGTGTATCAAGGCGATTCCATCGCAGGCGGGTTACCCGGTCTGAGCAGCAAATCTCAGTGAGCCTCCTGAAAAACAGCTTCGAAGAAGCGATCGGGCCCTCTCAATCAAGGACAGACGCAGAAAAAACGAAACACGCCGGAAATTGTCTATAGAATTCCATGAAACATAGGTGATATTCACATGCAAAGATCAGCCGCGGAAAGAGTCTACATTATTGGCCACAAAAATCCCGACTGCGATTCGATAGTGTCGGCAGTAGCCTATGCGGAAATCAAGAACGCGCTGGCAGGTTGGGATAGCCCCCACGCGAGCACCCACACAACAGAGGAACCTGAAACACCGGCGAGCTGCGGGGAAACTTTTCCTTCAAAGTACGTGCCTGCGCGGTCTGGGCCTGTCAACCATGAAACAGCCACCGTGCTCGAGACATTCGGGTTCGAACCGCCTCAGTTCTTGCCCAACATCTATCCGCAGGTGTCAGACGTGCAGTTTGACAGCCCTATGCTGGTGCGTACAGGCTCTCCCTTGCGAAAAGTATGGAAGCAAATGCTCGAGACGAGGGCAGCCACGGCATGCATTGTGGACGAGGACGGGAAGCTTCAGGGCCTTGCCACCTTGGGCGATATCGCCAGGGCCGAGCTTAACGCCTCAACAAAGAGAAGCCACTATTCGTTCCCCATAAAAAACCTCGTGAGCGCCCTCGACGCCCAACTCGTAGCAGAAGGCCAACCCGAGTTCGATGGTCGAGTATTCGTGGGCGACATCGGAATAGATTGGGCCCGTCGCGCCATCACCCCCCACGACATGCTGATCGTTTCCGATAGGCCCGACCTCCAGCGAATCGCAGTCGAAGAGGGGGTCGCTGTGCTCGTAGTGACAGATGCCCATCGGGCCCCCGTCTCCCGCGACACGCTCGAACTGGCGCGCTCGCGCGGCACATCCGTGCTGTCAACGGCAGCAGACACCCTCGCTTGCCTCGGGCTTCTGTGGCAGGCAGTCCCCGTAGACCAAGTGATGACAAGCGCCGACGTGGCCACATTCACCCTTGATGACCTGGTGTCAGAAGTGAGAGAGGAAATGAGGCTTCGCCCGTTCAAGCTCTATCCGGTCATGGACGAGCACGGAAGACCCACAGGCATGATCGGCAGAAACCATCTGGCCGACCCTCCCCGCAAGCGAGTGATCTTGGTGGATCACAACGAGAAAACCCAATCAGTGGAAGGGATCGACACGGCCGTAGTGTTGGAAGTGATCGACCACCATCGAATAGGGTCGATTGAGACAGATCATCCCATACTCTTCGTGAACAGGCCATGGGGATCCACCTCGACGATAATAAGCGCCCTGGCGCGCCAGAACAAAGTCACCCTCAGCCCTGCCCTGGCAGGACTATTGGCATCCGCAATCATCTCCGACACCCTGGCCTTCAAGTCGCCCACATCTACACCCCAAGACAGGCTGGAAGCGGAACGCCTGGCCTCAGGAGCCGACGTCGACCTGAAGAGCCTCGCCGATCTGGTGCTCACGGCGAAGACCCATATAGAAGACGCCGATCCCGCCGAAATACTGCGATCCGACTTCAAGGAGTTCACTGTGGGCAAGTTCAAAGTGGGGATAGGGCAGGCTACCACTTCCGGAGGGTTCAGCTCCGACCTCAAGCGCCAACTTCTAGACGCCACGCGAAGCCTTATGGAAGATGCAGGCTACGCTATGGTAGCGCTCATGCTCACAGATGTGGCGGCAGACGGTTCAGAAATACTGTGGACAGCGCGTGACGCAAGCCTGGCAGAGCGCGCCTTCGGCCACGCCGGGGTGGAAGCGGGAGCAGAATCGTTCTGGCTGCCGGGCGTAGTGTCAAGAAAACAGCAGTTCGCACCGGAGATCATGAGAGCACTCAGGGAGCTAGAGCGGAGTTAGCACACCGGGCTGAAAAGGCAAGTCCGGGCCCATGGCCCGGACGCCGCGATGCCCACTACGCTTCATCTTCGGGCATCTTGGGCACGCCGGAATCACAGTCGCCCAAACCTTCGTACCACTGCATCCCCGCAGTCAACCAGTCCATCTCGTCCTCCTCCGACCTGGCCATCTCCTCCATCATAGTGAGGAACATCTCCACCAAGTCGGGATCGAACTGAGTTCCGGAGCAACGCGCTATCTCGGCCAAAGCTTCCTCCCTCGACATGGCTTTTCTGTATGTCCGATCACTGGTCATCGCGTCATACGCATCGACAATCGCGAGGATTCGGGAGATAAGCGGTATCTCGTCTCCGCCAACCCCCTCAGGGTACCCCTCCCCATCCCACCTCTCGTGATGGGAGAGAATGGATTCCGAAATATGCGAAAGCTCGTATGATCCCCCCACAATCCTGGCGCCTATCTCTGGATGAGCCTTCATCACCTTCCATTCTTCATCAGTGAGAGGCCCGGGCTTCTGCAAGATACTGTCGGGTATCCCGATCTTCCCTATGTCGTGGAAACTCGCGAGGATAGCCAGGTCGTCCAAGGTATTGGATGACAGGCCAATCATACTGCCCAACTCCAGAGCGAGAAAGCACATTCTGCTGGAGTGCTCTTCCGTCTCATGGGTGCTTTCCGCGAGAGCCCTTCGGAGCGAGTAAAGCAGAGTGCCCCTGGCTGATGACGTGTCGAGGAATTTATTCCTGTACATACGGCTTTCGGCGCTCACAAGCGTGTCCATTATCGACTGTTCGGCAGCCATCCGGGTGGCAACACCCAAAGCTATGCTTGGCGCCGCCGGATAATGGCCGGACGACTCGCAAGCCGAACGTATCCTGTTACACAGCAAGAGGCCGCTTCGCATGGGCGCGTTGGGCAAGACTATTATGAATTCGTCACCGCCCCATCTGGCAACAACGCCGCTATCCCCGACGCACTGCTGGATGATGGCGCCAGCCCTCACTATTAGCTCGTTTCCGGCCTGATGGCCATAGGTATCGTTCACCATCTTCAGGCCATTGATATCGCCCAATATTATCGTTGTCGGAAGGTTCTCCTCACAAGCCAATTCCTCGCTGATGCTTTCGATGTAAGTGCGGTTATAGGCTCCGGTCAAACTGTCGTGGAAACTGAGATACTCCAGCTCCTCACTGCGTTCCTTAAGCGCCTCCGCCATCTCATCGAAAGCCTTCGCAAGCTCGCCAACCTCGCCCGCCTCGTAGGGTTCGCCGTGCCTCGCATCCATGTGGCCGCTTCCAAGATCTTCTGCCAAGTCGACCAGTCTGTTGACTGGTTCCACAAACTGCTTGTTCATCAATCCCCATGTTACAGGAATAACGATCAACGATACTCCAAGCATCACCGCAACTTGATAGAAGGACAAAATCGTCGCGCGGGTCAGATCTGCCCCAATCGGCATAGTGGCGGTAACATAGAAAACAGGATTCCCGCGATAGTCTGTAACTGTCTTGATGCCCGCTAGGCGCTTGACCCCGTCCTCCCATTTGCTAACCTCGCTCAAGCCTCCATCTACACTGAATGCCAGTTTCTGCCTGACATCGCCCAGGTCTGGGCTTGCAGTAAGGCCTAAGGCCTTATCAGATGTCTCGCGATGCGCTACAACATCCCAATTGAGGTCGACGAGTTCGAAAGCTACATCAGCGGGAAGATCAACGTTGCTCAGGGAAGAAAAAAGCAGTTCTTCATAAAGAAGCGCTGCAACAACAAAAGTAGCACTATTATCGGCGTCGAAGACTGGATATAACAAAAGCACCCCCGGCCTGCCGCCTGCATGGTCCGGCTTATGCACACCGAAGGAGATCTGACCTGTAAGGAGCGCTTCCTGAAGGCGCTCCTTATCCGCGAGTAATGCGGAGTCGAACTGAGTTGTGGAGGAAGCAAGAATCCTGCCTCGGTCGTCAATAATGGCTATGTCCAACCTGTTTCCTGTCTTAGCAACGATCTTGTCGATGGCTCGCTGTTTGGCCTCGATATCGAAGTCTTCCCCTTCCCCTAACACAACCATCGCTATCGTCTCGATGTTCCGCTTCAGGCCCATGCTCATCGCTGACTCCATATATCCTAGCAGATCAAGGCCTTGCATTTCTATCTGCTGAACCATTGCCTTCCTCTGGGAAAAGCCATTTTGGACACTGGCTGCAAGCAATGGCACAGCCATCAACAGGATCAACAGCATCATCCTACATTGCAGACGCGACGTATTCACCTTCATAGCAGGTTTCTTCTCCTTCCAGATCATTGGCCATGCTCAAGAAGGGTAATCGACGCATTCGGTACAATTTGTGGGCCCATTTGTATATATCGGCACATATCGGCAATCCGTTGAGCCAACCTCGGAGAGCTTCTACCCACTGATGTCAAATAAAAAATGTGTATCTTTCCAGAACTTATTATACTACACTTGCAAACTCTATCAAATATCCTCGCTGACTGCTTCTGCTCGCAGGAGCAAAGCCTGCGCCTGCTGGGCACGAGAGGTTTCTGGCAGGATTGCTCTTGTGACCATAAACGCACAAACGCCGGAATGGAGCATAATCTCCCTAACACAGCCGCGCACCACGCAACCAGGAATTGGCACCTCTTGAGGGGTCTGGTGATAAGGGGGAGAGGAGACGCCCGAGGATGATCCGACATTCCTCATACTGCCGAGGAGAGATGAAAAAAGGGCATAATAATGGCGCTCCCAACGGGATTCGAACCCGTGTTACCGCCTTGAAAGGGCGATGTCCTAGGCCACTAGACCATGGGAGCGCAAACATATATGGCAAATCTTAACTTAACGCATAAGTCTTTTGCTCAGCTATGATATCACGTGAACAGCAATTCGTCAAACCGGCGTCACACTGCCGGATTAGGATCTGATCAAAAACCACCGTCGCCAATAAGCTTGGACTCGTCAAGCGTTGTGCACAGCCAGTATGGGTCTCCTTCAGACCAGTTCTTCTCGTATTCCTCCTTCAAGTCGATCTCTTCCATCATCTTCACAAATACCTCAACCAAATTCGGGTCGAACTGCGTTCCCGAACACCTCTGTATCTCCTTAAGCGCCTCTTTCCTGCTCATCGCTGTACGATAAGGACGGTCACTGGTCATGGCATCATAGGCATCAACAATTGCAAGGATCCGCGAGATCAGAGGAATTTCATCCCCCGCAAGCCCATTAGGATATCCCGTGCCATCCCACCTTTCGTGATGGGATAAGATGGCGTCTGCGATATGCTCTAGTTCGTAGCATCCACCAACAATCCTCGCCCCTATCTCAGGGTGCGCCATCATCATATCCCACTCCGGAGGCGTAAGCGGACCGGGCTTCTGAAGTATAGCATCTGGAATCCCGATCTTCCCTATGTCGTGGAAGTCCGCGAGCAGCGCTAGATCATCGAGGGCACCTGCAGAAAGCCCCATGACTTTCCCCAGTTCAGTGGCGAGAAAATGCAATCTGCTTGAATGCTGCTGCGTCTCATGTGTGCTTTCAGCCAATGCTTGCCTCAGCGAATGGAGCAACCTTCCTCTGCCAGATGTTGATCCTGCAAGCTTGTTTGTGTACATCCGGTCCTCAGCCGCAATCCACGTGTCTCTCAAACTCTGCTCGAGTGTGGCGCGTGTGGCAACCCCCAAGGCTATGTTGGGCGCTACTGGATCAGGCTCCATCTGGCTGCAGGAATGACTGATCTCCCTGCACACTGCCAGGCCCTCTTTCCAGTCGGTGTTTGGTAAAATGGCAATGAACTCGCCCCCTGCCCACCTAGCTACGATTCCCTTCTCTCCAACACATTGGCGAAAGATGTTTCCAGCGGCAATCACAACCTCATTGCCGACTGAATGTCCGTAAGTATCGTTTATCCTCTTTAACCCGTTTATGTCGCCCACAATCACTGTAGTAGGAAGCTTGTCCTCAGCGTTCAAATCCTCTTCGATGCTTTCGATGTAGGTTCGGTTATAGACACCGGTCAACGAATCGTGATGGCTGAGATAGATGAGTTCATTTGCGCGTCTCTCCAATGCTGTTGACATCTGGTCAAAAGTCCTCGCAAGAAGCCCAAGTTCCCCACGGCGGTAAGGCTCGCCGTGCCTGATTCCGAACTCTCCTTGTGCTAGCCGACTGGCTACGTTCGCCAATTTTTCTACAGGCACCACTACTTCTGCACGGAATATGCCCCACAGGACAGGGGTGATGATCGCAGTTACCACCAAAAGCGCTTTCAGGTCGCGCAAGATGTGGTCATTCATGCGAGAAAGAGAAGAGGCAGCCGGAGTTGTAACGGCGACGCGCAGCGTTGGCCTGCCGCAGGGATCAACTATTATCTTTTCTGCAACGAGCTGCATTGAGCCATCCTCCAACTTCATGAACCCACTGCGGCTTCTTTCGCTGATTTCCGCTGCCCCGGATTTAAGCATCGCTTGTTCCATAGCTTCGCCACGCCTCATATCCTCTTTTGCACGAGAATAGCGCGCGACCACGTTCCCGTCCAGGTCAGCCACCTCGAAAACAGCGTCTGCCGGTAGCTCGAGACCACGCAAGGGATCGGCCAATCTTTCTTCATCTACGAAACCTACTATGATTGAGCGGATGCCATAGCTCGGATCAATCACGGGATAGGCCACTACGACCCCATACTTATCAGGGCCGAGAATCCCTTGGAAGCTGCCGAACGAGATCTTGCCTGTATCGGCGGCGGCGCGAACCTGCGGGTTTTCGCGCACAAGCTCTTCATTGTCCAAGGGAAAAGAGGATGCCAACACATTGCCTCCAAAATCCGTTATTGCTACCGGCAATTCGCATCCAAATACATCGACAAGCATCTGAACCTTCATAAGGTCAACGTGGCCCCCATCCTGCCCATCTCTGCCCAGCAGCGCGGTTTCGATGATCCTCATGATGCTCCTCAGATTGAGACGCTCTGTTTCGTCGAGATAGTCAAGAAGCTTCAGGCTTCGCTCTTCTGCATCCCTCATCAATTCCTCTTGTTCAGCTAGATTGTTTCTGACATTCACTACAATCCACGGCAAAAGGACAATTATGAGAACAAGCGCGAAACGGTTGCGCAGACTTGAAACATTAATCTTCCCCACGTTTGGTACCTCCCCACCTTACCGCAGGTTTGGTAGATGAGCGATGCCAATGCCCCATTATCTATATCGGCATAAACCGTGTCAGTCTATATCAAATTATATCGAACATTTTGATGTCGTATCTAATATCGGTGCTTGCGTTTGCCGATAAGATTATTACATGACACAACAGGAGGTAGGCCAATGAAGCTCAAAATAGGTGGGAAGATCGTCCTGTCGTACACAATCGTCCTTTTAGTCATGGTTGCCATAAGCATACTCGGCATTCAAGCTGATCGTAAGATAACGAACGAATATATGAACCTGATCGAGCGGAGCTTGCCCGTAGAAGCCACAATATACAGGCTTCGCAGCGAGCTTTTGGAAAAAGGGCTGGCCCTGCGCGGTTACATACTCTCGGGCAATCCCGCAGAAATCGAAAGATTCCACTTGCTCGATGAGAACGTGCAGCAGAGCATGGATAAGGCCCGCATGCTGAGCCGGACCGACAAATCACTGCAGTCGTTGGAGTTGTTGGCCGAAATTAACGACCGCTATGATTTGCTCGCCGAAGACATCTCACACCTTGTTCAGCTTGGGATGACAGAAGAGGCAACCACATTGATGGCTGATGAAGGCGCTTTGATCCTCGGACAAGTTGACGATGTCATAGCTGAGTGGGTCGAGTTCATTGAGGGCCTGAATGACAATTGGGTAAACACAGCCAAGGCAACCGGCCAAGCAAAGGATCTGTTTTCCTTAGTCGGCATGATAGCCAACATAGCAATAGCAGTTGTAATGACAATTTTCCTCAACCGCAACATCACCAAACCGGTGAAGACAATCCAGGTCGCCGCGGACGCGGTAGCCCAGGGAGACCTCACAGTCTCAGTGCCGATCCTCAACACAGGCGACGAAATAGCCGACCTTGCCACATCTACCAGGAAAATGGTTGAAAACCTAACCAATTTGCTGAGCGAAATGCAAAACGAAGCTGAGCAGGTTGCGAGCACCAGCGAAGAGCTCTCCGCATCCGGAGAGGAATCGGCCCACGCTGCCCAGCAGATTTCCGCGGCAATCCAGGAGATGGCCTCAGGGGCCGAGCAACAGAGCGCCAATGCCGGCGAGACCGCCGCAGGCGCGCAGCAGGTGGCTGCAGCAATCGAGCAGATAGCCGATGGAGCGGGCCAGCAAACGCAGCAATTGCAGAACGTATCCCGCCTCATAGCCCAAATGGGGCAAGAGCTCGACCATGTAAATGACTTCGTTATGAAAATGGAAGAAGCCATAAATGCCACAGCAAAAGAGGCCGAAAAGGGAGACCGGTCAGTCGCCCAAGTAGCCGCCAGCATGGAAAGGATAAAGAACTCGTCAAACGAAGTGGAGCAGGCGGCGGCAGACCTAGAGGCAAGTTCGCGCCAGATGGTCCAGGTGGTGCAGGTAATAGAGGATATCGCGGATCAGACCAATCTTCTGGCTCTCAACGCCGCCATAGAAGCGGCGCGCGCCGGCGAACAGGGCCGCGGTTTTGCGGTGGTAGCGGACGAAGTGCGGAAACTCGCAGAGGGCTCGCTAAATGAAACGAAGGTCATCTCGGGACTGATCGAGCAAACATTGGCAGAAGTAGGCAAAGTGGCATCGGCCATCAGAGGCACAAACGATCTCGTAGAAGAGAGCCTTCCACTGGTAATCGAATCCACAGAGGTTTTGCATAACATAAGCAACCACGCCGCGAACAACCTAGAGCTTGCGCATTCAGTAGTCGAATCTAGCAACAGCTTGATGGAGGGAGCGAGCGATGTGAACGAGGCCACTGTAGAAGTTGTAGCAGTGGCTGACGAGAACGCCGCGGCATCCCAGCAGATGGCAGCGAGCATACAACAAGTGCAAAAAGCTATCGAAAACGTAGCTGCCATATCCGAAGAAAACGCGGCTTCAGTAGAGGAAGTGGCGGCCTCAACGGAGCAAATCACCGCTTCGCTGCAGCAGATGTCCTCTGCTTCCCATTCCCTTGCCGACATGGCAGCAAGGCTACAGCAGCTTGCAGCCAGGTTCAAGCTAGCATAGATCGCATGAGAAATGCCCTGACAGCTCAGGGCATTTCTCCATTCAAATCCGAAACCGTTCCCATGAGAGCGCGGTCGCCATGGACCGCGATTACATTTACGCAAGCCTGGACCACTTCAGGATCGTACAGTATACCACTTTTGCTCACTATCTCGTCCAATGCTGCATCCATTCCCAAAGAAGGCCTGTAAGGCCTGTGCGACGACATTGCCTCCACCACGTCGGCAACTGCAATTATCTTTGCCCCCTCGCAGATCGCGTCCCCGGCTAGGCCGGCTGGATAACCCGACCCGTCCAGCCTCTCGTGATGCTGAAGGACCATGTTCGCAATGGGCCAGGGAAATTCTATCGAATTGACCACCTTAAAACCCTCTTCAGGGTGGGCCTTGATCAACGAAAACTCAATTGGGCTCAGTTTGCCCGGTTTAGTCAGTATCTCCCCCGGAACCACGATCTTGCCTATGTCATGCACCAGCGAGCCGAAGTAAATCCCGTCCACGGCGTCCTTGGGGTATCCCAGTTCCATTGCGATGTGCCGTGCCAGGCAAGCCACGCGTTCCTGATGGCCCGCGGTATAAGGGTCGCGCATCTCCACAACCCGCGACATTGCATGGATGGCTCCCTCCGTAGTCTGCGCGAGCTTGACCAGGCTGGCCTCGAGCTGATCTTGGGCTATCTTGCGCAATGTAATGTCCTCCAGAGCAAAAAGGACATAGTGCGGCCCTTCCAGGCTGACGCTGAACAGAGTCGCAAGCAACCTGCCTACAAAGACCGTGCCGTCCATCCTCACATACCGGCTCTCCGCTGTAAAAAAGCTTATCCTGTCCCGCAGAAGCCTGCTCACACGCGACGCAATATCCGCTTCATCGTCCGGGTGGATCAGTTCTTCTGCCATGACCCCGGCCAAGTCCTCCGGCAGACATCCGAACAGCTCCCCAAGAGCGGGGTTTGCGTGGATAATCCGCATATTTGTGTCCGCAATCGCCATCCCAAGCTGGCTTCCCTCGAAAACTCCCCTGAACCGCACCTCGCTGTCGCGCAGCGCGTTCTCCGCCCGCTTTCGTTGGGTGATATCCTCAAAAAGAGCCAGTATGCCCTTGAGCTCGTCCCCCTCGTAAAGCGCGGTAAAGAAGGCAATTGCATCTATCAATTCCCCGTCCGCGCGCCGACACTGGACCTCGATTCCAGATATGGAGTCGCCGGCAACAGCCCTCGCCAGAATGGCTGCAGTCTCTTCCTTGCCAGTCCATTTCACCGCAGGCATCGGTCTGCCGAGAGCGTCCCTTCTCGCAACGCCAAACACCTCTTCAGCCGCCGGGTTCCAGCCACCTATCACGATACCCCGATCATCAACGAGCATCAGAGCTATGGGAATCGCTTGCGCCAAGGTCTTGGCCTTTTCTAGTCCCTCAAAGGCCAGGCTCTTTGCAGACCAGTAGTTTTCTGCGCTCCTTGTCATCCTCGCGAATATGCTCGGAGTGATGACCCCTTTTATCAAGTAGTCGCACGCCCCGGCGCGAAGCGCCTCATACTCCAAGTCCTCCTTGTTGCGAGGCACAACAGCCACCACCGGAATCGTAGGAAACTGCCGCGCCATGAGGGTAACGTCATCCAGGGTAAAGCCGCCTCCAGGCGACACGTCAACAAGGACAATGGAGAGAACGGGCTGCCCCACATATCGGGCCAAGGCTTCCGCAGCCCCTGCCCGAGTACTGCAAGTTATGATTCTCATATCCGCGTCTGAAGGAAAGGGCTCTCTGCGCAATGACACAGCAACCCGGATTGAAGCCTCGAGCCGTGGATCAAGGCTCAAAACCACCGCTGTCGAAGGCAGATTGATCTCCGCTTTCACCCTTCACCCCTCCGTATTCTGAAGATAAAGATGAATAGCGCCGACTCTCCCCGGCTAGTATATTGTAGGCGCAATAAACACTTTGAGACAACCCTTCCCGAGCCAACACGGTTCGGGGCAGGCGTCATCCAGACGATCTTCCATCCATATGACACATTATGAACGAGTTTGGAAATAATAATATGGCAGGAGGTGCAACCCAATTGCGCTCTCGTGGGAAACAGCGCTATTATGCCGCTATTGTGCAAGAAGCGGCACTCAAGCGCAGTAGAGAAGAAACACCGTCGTACGAGGAGGTCTCTAATGTGGACAATGGCACTTACGAAGAGATTGGAAAGAAGTCTCTAGCAGCATTCTCAAATCTACTCGACATCTTGTCGGGCGCAAGGACTTCGCCTGCCCTTGCCGATCCCGTAGGTCTGGAAAGGCGAATCGGAGAGCAGCTGGCCACCGTTGTGGCATCCCTCGACTTAGTCCGCCGCGACCTTGCGGCCTTGGCCAGCAGAACAGACAGGGCTCTTCTCGAGCTTCTGAAGAGAATCGAACCTCAGGAAGGATTGGCAGTCACATCATTTCCCACACCCAGCCTCCCTGCCTCACAGGTTTCAGCCATCGGCACCGCGGGTCCGGGAACTGGGGGACGCGCTGCGACCCCGTCGAAACCGCGAGGGAAGTATGAGAGAGTGCCCAAAGAACAGACGAGAGAGAAGATACTCGAAGCCGCCAGAGAACTTGCGGCTGCCGGCCGAAAGATAACCCTTGCAGAATGCGCCCGCATGGCGGATGTGGCCTATTACAAGGCCGTGTATGCCTGCAAAGACTCTGAGGAACTCGAGGAGCTGATGAGCGGAAACGCTGGCTGATGAGTGGAGACAAAGCTGACTGCGGCACGACGCCCTTCCCTGCTCTAAATCGCGCAGGGAAAGAGACCACCGATGCCGCAGTCCTGCTGCTCTGTTCTTGTGCGAGGCGGAAATGCTGATCATCATCGATCAGGAGCCAAAGCGGCACCCACAATCGGCTCTATAGACACGTCCGGGTTTCCGCTCGGGCTTCAGAATCCAGCACGCGATTATCGCTATCAACATCAACGCGGTCACGGCGCCAATATGTGACGACCATTTCGCGGAAGACCCTGCCGCGCGCCTTCTGATAAAAGCTCATCTCCAACCTTTCCTGTCATCTTTTGTGTGGTCAAGGATATCAGTCCTTGCAACGGGTCCGTCCTTTCTTTTAACAGGTGCGGCGGGACGCATCACCAACGCCATCCGCCCACCGTGGCGGGCGGATGGCGCGTGGGCCGTTGTCCAAGCTCGATATAGGCGATGAGCTGTTTTGCCAGCGTGGGGACGAGCTGGTTCTTACCAGCAAAGCATAAAATGGCAAATGCAGCACACGATGAATGCGATTACCACTACCCAAAACCAAATCCACCAAGGAAAACAGCACTGGCTGGCAGTCACTTCGGCCACATCCGGTCACCTCCTGATGCATGTCTGGTCCATACTATGACGCCTGAAGCGAACTTGATCTTACTTGCGCGGAGGAAAATCGTGCCTTACCAGCAAAGCACGAAACGGCAGATGCAGCACACGATGAATGCGATGATCGCAACCCAAAGCCAGAACCACCAAGGGCAGAAGCACTGGCTGGCAGTCACGTCGGCCACGTCCGGTCACCTCCTGAGGTAGGTCTGGCTTATTCTATGTTGCCCCAGATAAAATGGAACCGGGCTCAATGTCAGCCATGTTGCGATTTGCTATGTTTCTTCACGCCGGCGCCAGCTTGATATCGCCCCATGCCCCCAAGGCATCGCCGATGACGATAACAGCCCCGACTATGCCGGGAATCTTCGAAGCCGTGTCCAACGCCTCTTCAATGTCCTCCCTCGATTTCACGACATTTGCGACCCTAGTGGCAACGGCATCGGCGAGGGCTGTGTCTTTCGCAACGATCACGGCTCCGTCGCATCTACCGAAACTGCGCGAATGCCCGACCGTTCCAGAAGACGTACAGATGCCGCAAGGGGTCTGGCCCGGAGCAATCTCCAGGGCAATCTTGCCACTCAAAGGGGACGTGCCCGCGTAGATTCCAACCCTGCGCAAACGGCTGGAGGCGATGAACACGTCTCCCCCATTCTCCACTATCACTTCACTTATCCTCGCTCGATGCCCATCAGGATTCCCAATGTCAGGCTCGCGCTGCCACAGCTTAGAAAGGCTATCCTCCGACAGGAGGCTGATCCCAACCGTCTCGCTTATGGCGCCGGCCACGGCGGCCATGGGCCCCACCCCTGCCTGCGCAGCACAGGCGCACATCCATCTGACAATAGGCGGCGCCCATGGCCGCGGAATCACCGGGATGAGGCTAGTGAGAAACTCGGGGTGAGTGGCGATGTAGTTTTCGATATCTCTGCGGGCGCGAAGAACAACGCCCGAGACATGATCCCGAAGAAAGCTCTCTTCGGGAAGTTTCCCGCGAAAATCAGGGCAAGAGAAGCCAACGCCGACTTGAAGATCAGTCTGCCCCACGGCGCATCTGAAATAGATTACATCTTGAGCGCTGAAAAGCTCCCTGTATTTCCTCGGTTCGTAGGCTTCTCTCACGCAACTTTCCCCCAACCTATCTTTGCCCATCCCGCCCCCTCTATATGGGCGAGCTCATTGCCCCCACGGGACATGTGCGGGCGCACAACCGGCAAAGATAGCATTTCTCCTTGTCAAATACGAGGCTCCAATCACAGTTATCCATAGTGAGCGCGTGCGAAGGGCATACAGCCGTGCATGCTCCACAATGCACGCACTTGTCCTCATCCCAAACGATGCTGCCATTTAGGATCTCGTACCCGATGCCCTCTTCGTCGAGGAACTCCAAGCCCCGATCCACATCTTCAGCGCTTCCCTGTATGTCCATGATGAGCTTGCCGGCTTTGTCCGCGGCGATTTCGGCGTGGAGAATATTGATCCACAGATCGAACTCGCGGATCAGGGAGTAAGTTATGGGCTTGCCTGCCGCGCCCGGAGGGTAGGTCAGCAACGCCTTAACTCTCTTTGCCGTCGTCGCATCAGTTATGCTATCGGCCCCAACAGTCCTCTCCACGGTCATCCTTACTCCCCCTCACAGTTATCTAGTGTAGTCGGCGAGCCTTCGCGCGGAAGAGCCGCCACAGGCTGCTGCAACAGGAACTCTCCTCGGGCAATCCAGCCTTTCAACGTCTGGGCTATCTCCCGCGCCACCTTCAGGCTGGAAAGAGGCGCGGTAGGGATCGTGCGCGACCCAATCTGAACACTCCCGCTCCGCAGTTCCTCGTAGGAGACTTCGGCCAATGCAGGTTTGGATCGACGACCGACGCTGTAATCAAAGACCTTCGTCTTTATGTCGCGGTTTTGCACCGCGACGAATCTGACCATCTCCTCGTCCAGCAGAGGAATGGCAGTGCCCACTCCGACAAACATGGTCACCCCATACTTTTCGAACCTGGCGGCCCTTATGTATCTCGGATCCATCTGTTTTAGGTCGCCTATAAGAGCGAGGCATGCCGCTCCGCCGATAGGAACCCCGTTTTCCGCCCGAGGCTGCGACGGGTTGTTCTGGGTTCCCTGCCACGCAACGTACCCTTGGGCGCCTCCGAGGAATATCCGTGAACCCAACCCGATCGTGCGGTAGAACGGGTCGTTTATCAAAGGGCTGAGCTCGCCTGCAGTGCAGTAGTTCACATTCCCAAAGTGGGGCAGGAGTGTTCCCATGTACGTATAAATAGTGCGGTCCGAGGAATTGGTCGCCGCCCCGTAATTCTGGTAGCAGTTGCGGGGGTTGAACATGTAGGCCTCGTTGATTGAATCCTTGGTAATCCATGCCTCGAGCGCGCGCCGAGGATAACAGTCTGTCCCGTAGGAAGTGGCCTTAAGCCTCACCTTTCTGCCTGCTATGAGGTCTTCGATGACGTGCGCTCCCCCGTATTCCATCCCCGCGGTCTCCGAGAGCTCCGTTGCACCGATATAGGCGTCTACAGCAGCAAGCCCAGCGCATGCCGGCACGTCATTTAGCCACACGCGGCTCATCCTTATGGGAGGATCAGAGTGGCCGAAGTTGAGAAAAGCCCCTGAGGAACACATCGGGCTGAAAGTGCCGCAAGTCACGACATCCACGTCGCGAAAGGCCCCCTCTACCCCCTTCTCGTCAACAATCTCTATTATCTCCTCAGCAGTCACAACAACCGCCTTTTTGCTGCGTATCTTCTCGTTTATCTCTTCAAAGCTCCTGTAGCCCATCTACTCTTTCCCTCCCACTTGATCGCTTTGCCGCCCAAAAGCACGCTTTTTTGCCAGAAGCCTTTCTACCTCGAAGACCGCTTCCACGGCATCACTGCCGTATCCGTCCGCTCCTATGCGTATGGCGTACTCCCGTGATGTAGCTGCGCCTCCAATGATGATTGGGCAATCGTACCCCTCGCTTGAAAAAAGCTCTATCGACTCGCGCATCTTCGGAGCCGTCGTTGTCATCAGCGCGCTCAGGCAGACCACGTCGGCCCCGGCCTTCTTGGCCCCTGCCAGAACATCCCTGGCCTTAACGTTCTTTCCCAGGTCTACTACGTTGTAGCCGTTGCTTTCGAGGAACATGGAGACGATGTTCTTGCCTATGTCGTGGATATCCCCTTCGACTGTGGCAATCACCACAGTCCCTCGGGATGCCGGCGCATCCTCTGCGCTGCCTACCTTGGACCTGATAACTTCAGTTGCAGCCTGCATCGCCCCTGCCGACAGCATCAGTTCAGGGAGGAAGTAAGCGCCTGAGGCGAAGCGCCGTCCGGTCTCTTCTATAGCCGGGATGAGCGCGTCGTTTAGGATAGAAGACGGATCCTCTCCCTCCGAAACCGCCTCCTCCACAAACCTTACGGCGAGGTCCTTGTCGCCCCCGAGGACCGCATCATAGATCAAGGTCAACTTCTTCTTCCCGCCTGGATCGGCAGCAACGCCATGAGGTGCAGGCGACGCCGCGCCCGCCCACAAGATGTATCTTTCCGCATTAACATCCCGCCCGAGAAGGACCCTTGCCGCCCGCACCTGAGCCATCATCGCCTCATCAAGGGGGTTAGCTATAGCCATGTCTAACCCGGCAGCGATGGCCAGCATCAAGAATGCAGTGTTCAACACGGGCTTGCTCGGAAGCCCGAACGACACATTGGAAATCCCCAGAGAAGTCTTGCAGCCCAGCTCTTTGCGGATCATCTCTATGGCCTTGAGAGTCTCCACAGCCTGTTCCTGCTTTGCCCCGCAAGGCATCGCCAAAGCGTCGATGATCACCGCATTTGGGGGGATTCCATGAGATTGTGCGCTCGAGACGAGCCGCTCAGCCAGTCTCAGCCGGTCCTCTGCCGTCGCCGGAATCCCGTTCTCGTCGATTGGCAAGCCTATCACCGCCGCGCCGTATCTGGCTGCAAGCCTCAGCACGTCCTCTTCCCTGCCACGCTCCAGCGAGAAGGAGTTGACCAAGGCTCGGCCTGCATAAGCCCGAAGCCCTGCTTCGAGAGCCTTGGCAGATGAAGAGTCGAGGCAGAGCGGCAGACGAGTGGTCGCCTCAATCGCCTTCACTGCTTCATACATCGCCCACGGCTCGTTCGCAAGAGGCGTGCCCACATTCACATCGAGAGCTTGCGCTCCCGCCTTAGCCTGAGCAACCGCTTCCTTCCGAACTAACTCGAAGCTGCCGTCGACAATGTCTTGGGCAAGTTTGCGCCTGCCAGTTGGGTTAATCCTCTCGCCCACAATCGCGGGCAGCTCCGCATCGGCGAAAAACAGAGGCTGAGTCCGGGAAGTTATACCAAGCTCAGGCTCGCGCCTTCGCACGATCGGCCGGAGCCCCTCCAGCGCACTGCGAAGCCTTGCGATGTGCTCCGGGGTAGTTCCGCAGCAGCCCCCTACGATAGAGGCTCCCGCCGACACCAGCTTAGGGCCGTAGGACGCGAATTCCTCAGGCCCCATTGGATACTCGCCCCGCCCCGATGGGCCCACATGCGGCAGTCCAGCATTGGGCTGGACCGATATTGGCTTTGATGTAACAGCCCCCATCCGAGCTACAACATCTGCGAGCAGGTCCGGGCCGACAGAGCAGTTGACGCCCACGACAGACGCCCCCATCGACTCCATGACGAGCGCGGCCGACTCCGGCGGAGTGCCGGTGAAGGTTCGGCCTGTAGAATCGAATGTCATCTGGGCGATTACCGGGATGTCTGGCGCACGATCGCGGCACGCGAGGAGCGCTGCGCGCATCTCGTTGAGATCGGCAATGGTCTCGATGATGATAAGGTCCGGTCGCGCCAGGGCAAACGCCTCCGCCTGCTCCGCAAATTGCAGATAGGCTTCATCGAAACTGACTTCGCCTAAAGGCTCCACCAATGCCCCCAGGGGGCCCATGGAAGCCGCCACAAGCGTTCCGCGGTCGGCAGCAGCCCTCCGGGCAATCTCGACGGCAGCCAGGTTGATCTCCCGCGCCGCATGAGCTAGCCCGAAATGTCCGAGCCGCAAAGCTGTGCCCCCGAAAGTGCAAGTCTCGATCACCTGCGCGCCGGCATCAATATACTGGCGGTGAACCCGCTCCACTTCTTCCGGGCACTTTAGGCACCACACTTCAGGACAGGCTCCGGGAGGCAGACCGCGCGCCTGAAGCATCGTCCCAAATGCCCCGTCAAACACGAACACCTCGTCCCCACGGATCAGATCCTCCACACGCACACTCATCCGTTCGGAGCCACCTTCCGCAGGCCGTCGCATGCCGTTTGTACCGGGGGCACAGCAAACCCCTCCTCGGCCAAGGCGTCCAGCACGCCTACAACCCGCTTGGAACTGTTCATGGGGAAGATGTGTATCCCGGCGATATCCTTCCCTATCTCCGATAGCAACTCCGCAGCCAGCCTGTACCCTTCACCGTCTCCCCCGGAGCGCATCCGGTCGATAACCCAGTCGGGCACCGCCATGCCAGGAACATTCTCCTTTAGGTGCACAGCAAAGGCAGCATCTTTGATAGGGAGTATCCCGTAGAGGATAGGGATGCTCACCCGCCCGTCTATGGCATTAGCCCACCTTTCATAGGCGCGGACGTCGAAAATGGGCTGGGTCTGGACGAAGTGCGCTCCAGCTGCGATCTTCTCCTCCAGCCTCGATATCTCGGCCTCAAGATCTTCGGCGTTGGGATTTGCTACGCAACCGATGGCGAAATCGGTCCCTTCACCCAGCTCGCCGCCGCCTACCGTGTGTCCCGAGTTGAGCGCGGCGGCCAAGCTGATTAGCCCAACAGCATCTACCTCGAACACTCCATGGGCCTCCGGATGATCCCCCCTCGACGGCGGATCGCCCCTGAGGGCCAGTATGTTCCTGACTCCGAGCCCGGAGGCACCCAAAAGCTCCGCCTGAAGCCCTATGGTGTTGCGATCACGGCACGTAAGGTGGAAAATGGCCTCTACCCCTACATCGCGCTGGATAAGGTGGGCTAAGGTAATAGGGCTCATCCTCACATTTGCCATAGGGCAGTCCGCCACATTCACGGCGTCCACCCGGTCAGAAAACCGGCGAACCAGCGCAAGCGTCTTGGAAACATCCGCACCTTTCGGGGGGTTAACCTCCACCGTAACTGCAAAGCTGCCCTGCCTCAACCTGTTCAATAATCTTGCCACAAAAACTCCCTCCTGCGCGAGCTTTCTCTACTTATCTCTGCTGAAAAGTCTTTAGCCGCCCAAGCCAAGAAGGGCAAATGCAAAAAGCCCTCTCCCCCAGGCAAAATGCCTGGGACGAGAGGACTAATCCTTCGTGGTACCACCCAGGTTCACGCGGTTCTCACGATACCGCGCCTCGGCAGGTGCGGCGAATCCATCCGATTCGCTAGACCCCGGCGCTTTAACGTGCGCACACGTCCGCGCCTACTTTCCCTCCCTGCCCATCAAGGAGCAAAGCGGAGGAAGTTCGGACGGCCGCTCAGGGGCCATGTTCGTCGCATTTCCGCGGTTCCGGCTTTCAGCTCGAGGCCGGCTCTCTGTGCCCGGTACTGTGCGAGTACTCATCCCCGTCATTGCGTTTAGCTGCGATTTTAAACTTGGAGACAGTATATACCCCCGTGTAGCGGATGTCAAGGTTGGGTTTTCAATCTGTTACGCGTCTGTGATATTGTCACCCCATAACGCGTCTGAGATAATG
>ERZ795045.2053-NODE-2053-length-20731-cov-12.234717_pt1 | contig 20731 bp, 27 predicted proteins | sample MGYA00375129_ERZ795045 | MGnify/ENA primary metagenome ERZ795045 (study PRJEB30174, sample SAMN05720166) | activated sludge metagenome | isolation source: anaerobic digester from wastewater treatment plant | place: Japan | collected 2015-05-15 ...
CCGCCCTCCCATTTAACATCGGCAATAAATCCGATGTGGGCGTACCTCTTAAGCGTGTGGTCGTACTTAACGAACACCGAGTTGGGCAGTGGGCCTGTCCTGATCGAGCCTTCCGGCCTCTTTTTAGCCCAATTGACCACGGACTGCACATATGCCTGCTTGGGCCAAATGGTTTTAACCCCTAACTCCTGCGCGGCCTGGTGTATCTTGTAGGATACAAACGCTGAACACCACGGCGCAGGGAACAGAATTCCTACGAATTTCAGGTAGACCGATACCCACTTGCCCCAGTTCGGCTTGGTGTCCTCTCTGACCCCGATACTGCGTTTGGCGCACTCGATGGCCTTCTCCGCTAATGTCATCTTACTATCCTCCCAATCCCAGGACGGCTGTAACCTAGGACAACGTTGTGTCCTGGCACATCCGCCCGTCTGTGGACACGCCTCCCGTAGAGCGTCCGGTTATACCGTAACCTGACCAGGCTTATAATTCATCCACACTACCTCCATACGCCCCTGGTTCTTTAGGCATGCACCCCTACCTTGTATGCCTGTAGCTTTGGTCCGGGCAGCAGCAGAACAAACCACATCGAACGTCCTACGCGCCCAACCAGCGTCATCCAAAGGCTTATACACGTCATGCTCATAACCACTAAGCATACACTTGCTCTGTATCCGTAACAGGGTATCAACCAAACGCTCATGGTCTTCCAACGTCATCTCATGCTTATACTTACCTTCTCTACGTGTACCGGGCACGTAAGGCGGGTCAAAGTACATAAACGTCTCACTGTTATCGTACACCTCTACTATACGCTCCCATGTGTTATGCTCTATAACTACACGCATCAACCGATGATGCACCTCAGGTAACCTATCTATAGCGGATAAGTAAGCGGATACTCTACCTGCCATACCCCTTTTACTATCCATCCCATTTACACCCCAGCTCTCCCCGAACAGACCGCCGAAGCTGTTTCTTGCAGTAATGAACCATCTGTAGGCACGTTCTACATCATCATCTACAGCCTGGTAGGTGTCTAAGCAGTAGTTATACTCCTCCCTGCTGTAAGGTGTAAGTGCTGCTAACTTACACAACCGAGCGTACTTAGCCTCATCCCGCAGCACACGGAAGAAGTTTACCAGACCGCTGTCTAGGTCATTGTATACCTCTACAGGCACAGGCTGCTTCCCTAACAGCAGACTGGCACCTCCACCAAATACTTCAACATACCTGTAGTGATACGGTATCAACGGTAGCAGCTTCTTTACCCTAGCACTCTTGCCGCCAAACCAGTGTATCGGACTCATCACCATTACACATCACCTTCTTCAACAAATTTCTCCGTGCTGGAATCCCCTAATCACGGCTTGTATTCTTCGGCTTTACTGGCGACGTATTTGGAGCGTACGGTTCAGCCGGCATGTCGAAGTGTCTCAACAGGCTCATTTTCGTTTCCGCTCTTTCAGCGCCCAGTACACCATTTCAACCAGCGCTTCTAGCACAATCGGTGGCACCGTCCCGATGTGGCCAGGAGCCCACTCCATGACCCGGTCCATAACCCACTTTTTGCGGGCTGCACCATCGGCAACGGCCAGGTACTGCGCCTCCTGGACGTACCGGCGGATTATCTGCTCCAGGGTAGTGCCGTCTGCAGCTTTTTTGTCCAGCCACTTCTTCCAGGATTTCGGTAGCTTGTCCTTTCGAATGAGCCAGCCTACCAGGGCTGTCAGAATCGCTACCGCAGCGTACTCAATCAAAATGTTTATGTCCATGGGTTTACCTCCCGTGTGTACTACGCAAGTTGTCTCTTGCAGGGCAGCCTCGTAGAATGTCCGTGAAGCGCTCCAGAGCTTTGCGCGTTTCCTCGCTGGAACGGGCTGAGTCCTCGATCATCTTTTCGATGGTCTGCAGAAAACTCTGGCGTTCTAAACGCCGGTCCTCGCGTTCCTTCCATAAAAACCAGAGGAACCCGATTACCACGAACACGTTAGCTCCGATGACACCCCACTGGGTGTAGTCGGTCGGAACCGGCAGGTTGACCTGTCCGGTTTGCAAAAGGTAGAGCATTTTACCCTCCCGGGATAGGTGTGACAGCTATGGGTGCATTGCACACCAGGCACCGGTGGACCCGGTATACTCGTTTGGACTTTCCGCAGCAACTCCGTATTTCGCGGGTTTCTGCCTGGACAGTTTCGGTATGAGGGCAGCTTCCTAGAAGTCTGTCGAGTTCTGACGAGCTATCAGCCTGCGCAGGAAAGCCCCTCGTTGGTATTCTGGTAATCACAACTATACCTCAACGATAACCCGGCTGTGGTGGCGGTTACGCGGGCTGACCGTGATGTTTGCTGTTGCCCCATACACCGTAGCATCCTCTGTAGTCTTGACGAGCGCTGTAAACCAACCTAGCTTGTTGGTTTGTACGAGTTGGGTATCAGGCCCTGCTGAGTCTATCTGCACATAGACCTCAGACGCGCGTCTGGCGCCATTAAACGCAATTCCTGTAATGAGTCCGCCGAGCACCTTGTGGATGCCTCCGATTACAGAGCCGAATCCTACAGGAGTCTGGATGGCGTCACACCTGTAGGTAGCAGTGAGGGTAAGCCCTTCGACTCCTATATGCGTGCCGTACCTGGGGTCAAGGTAGGCCGCAAAAGCGGATGGTATGTTTGAGGGAGGTGCTAATCTGACAACTTCTCCCACACCGTTCGCGCAATGCCGTGTGGGAGTCTCGTAGTCATCCCACGGGAAACACGGCATCGGCCCCGCTGTTAAGTCGTGAAACAGCCATTTCCAACCCGGATACGTTATACCATCAATCCAGTATGGCCCACCGAGCGTAATCTCACCGACTACTGCTCCATCGACAACGACAATCCCGATACGCTGCTCATAGTAAGTCATCTCGTGCGTGGTATCGGTCGAGAAACCAGAATAGAATAGTCCGGCGTCACCTGCACCTTCGATTGCCCCATCCATCCCATCGACACGGATGGCAACTCGATTGTTATTGAATGATCCCTGCGGAGTTATCCACACCTCGACAAATCCGTGGTCTTCAGACGGCTTGCGGTACAGGCGTAAATCTGAAATAGTCCAATCTCCGGCATCCGGGAAACCAATTTTGACCTCTACTACCCGGCCTATCCCCCAACCACTTCCGAGTTCGTGCCCATGCACAGGCGTTCCGGTTGCCGGTGGGAAGAAGGCGTTTCGCGGCAACTCGATTGGAATTACTGACTGCACCTGCGCTGCCTCAGCGCATGATGCCTTCTCTCCACAGCAGCACTCAGCAGCAAGCGCGCCGGTTGACTCGATATAAAGCAGCGCCCCATCAGATGCCCTTGCCTGCAGCGACCCAGTACCACCTGAGCCTCCAGGCTCAGCCGTGCAGTCCGGGCGACAGAGGTCAATGATCGTTTCGTGGTCTCCGCCTGACGAGGCCGAAAGAATCCACTTATGCCCGTTGATGTATAGTTCGATGCTTCCACCCTGAGCTGATCTCCACCTGACCTTGGCGAATGCCGTGCCTGTCAGCCTCAAGCTCGGATCTGAATAGGTACGGCTTATCCAGTCTCCGGCCACGGCGTCATCAACCTGGACGCCTCCGGGTGCATACGGCCAACTAGACACATCCAGGTCAACCCTGCTCTTAGTCCAACCAGTGCCATCCCAATCGAGTATAGGGTCAGAGGTACCGTCAGGTCCAAGCCCCACGCTTATCTGAGCTGCGTCCCAGTGGAAAACACTCTCAGCTATTCCAGGTTCAAGGAGCACGCGGCAGTCCGCGTACTCATAATCGGGATTACTAAGCTCAATATTGCCATCATTATCAAGGTCGAACACGGGTTCTCCGAGCGACTCCAGATTGACAATTGAGATCAACCCCTCAGAGATCATAGGCTCGTTACCTGCAGGCTCGTTTGGCAGGTCAATATACGTTGCCTCACCTGCTTGGATGTAGTACGGCCCAGAGGTTTCGTCTAGAATAATAGGGCTGTTCATTTGCCACCATCCACCCCAGGTGACATCTGTAGAGTCGGTGAAAACAACCGGTGTATCCCAGAGCCACCTGCCTATCGAACTGGTGTCATCAGGCGGATGGTAGGTAGGTTTCATGCCCTCACGGAGCATCATCTGCACACCTGATGCAGCCGTTCCATCCGCGTACTTCAGATGTCCGCCGTAGTGACTCGTGTGGGCGCCGGCACGGTCGTAAAAGGTACATGCTATAAAGTCCTGATGTGTCACGGCGTAATGGTCATCCCAGTTCAGATCGCCATACAGGCTGATCGTGTCCCCACTCACAACAACTCGTCCCCTAATTGGAGTTGGGTTGCCATAGGCGTCAGGCATGTAGTCGTCCCAGACGCCGTCATAGGTATGCGTGCAGGCACCATCTGAGAACGTCCGGCTGAACGTCACGGTTGCCATCGGCCCGACTGCTACTCCGCCTGGACAGCCCCTGAACCCGGTTGCACCAGCCAGGTGGCAGCTCATTATGTTATCGTCGGCCCATACGTCGGAGTAGACCTTAACCTGCTTTGTGTGGACATTCCCGTCTACGTTGTAGGTGACCGTTACGTATCCGTAGTCGCCGTGCTCATCCGTTGCTGTAGGTGTCACACGTTCACGCAGGGTTAGCCGCCGCCCGAGTAACCATGTTGATGACCGGTCGGGCAATCTGTAGCAGTAGAGGTCAGGGAGTGTTGAGTCAGGCGATATTCCGCAAGGGGTAGCAGCACCGTCGGGAATATCCTCCTCCTCACCCCAAAGGTCGAATGTACCGGTTACCTCGACTGAGAATGGAACAGCTATATCGTACTCGCTGATGAACCCAGGATAGGCCAGCGGCACGCATGGTTCCCAGGTCAATGGGTTGATCGCCTGCAGGTTTGCATCCACTTGGGTCGTTTTTGTAAGACCCCCAACAAACTCCCCTCCGTGAGCGTTGTAGGTTCCCGGAAACTCAAAGGTCTGAATGTCTGGCGTATACGACGGGTCGCCAGGGCACACGTACCACACGCTCGGACTTGGATAAGGACCATGACCCAAACTGACAGTAAGGTTGGCGAAGGGCAGGTTTATATGGGCAATCGACCCATACTGCCAACCCGACCCGCCATTTGGGCCTGCGCCGAAGTACCTAGTCCGGATGTATAGGTTCCCGTCCGCACGCCAGGATTTCGTTCTGAATTTGTCTATCAGCTTGGTAAGCGCCATCAGTCGCAAAGCTCCGCAGTCGTCACATCGACCCAAGCAGGCTCATCTGAGATTGATATGGTCCTCCCACACGAGTCTTTTGTCTCAGTCCGATAGGCGACCTGCAATTTGTGTGTCGCTTTGTCATATCGGAACTTGGTGATATATTTCACTATAACACCTGTTCCATCAGCGTCACGGTCCCAGGAATCGGTATCCAAATCACCCGGCGTGCAGGTGAGGGTTTTTGGGGTGTCTGTTGAGCAGGATTCTGCCCCGCCCTTCGCTTCTGGTTGTGGTTTTTTCAGAGCAATGCTGACACCACTCGCATTCCGGCGGAGCGACAATCCCGGTCCCACATCTATGTTCTGCAGCTCCCGTATAGCTGCAACCAAATCGTTCAACTGGTCAGCCTTGATGGGCTGCAGGGGGCTAAAGGTCGGTAGTTTCTTCATCAGGTGCCTCAAGTAGGGCTGCAAAGTCCCCTGTTTCGTAGAGCTTGGGAGTGGTGGTTGTCCAGGCTCCTTGGCCCTCTGGCCCGTCCACATACTGGTAGGTTCCGTCCTCGTTTCGTGCCCAGTCCTCAGCCTCGGCATCCCAGACCCGACGGGGTGGCCTCCAGAGTTCGTTGTGGCTGCGCGGTCGCCACAAAAATCTGTAGCACAACCTCCAGTACCAGTGCTCGTCCGTAAAGTCCCAAACGCCTGTTTGCTCCGCTCCCTGGAAGAGGAGGGTCTCCGCAGCCGCATCTACAAGCGTCTGACCGTCGGAACCTGTGATAGTCCACTGGGCATCGTTGATCTTGCCAACCAGTGAGTCGATGGCGGCCTGCGGAACAGTGCGTACAGTCAGGTCAATGTTAAGCGTCCGCATTGGGAAAACCACAGCGTCCGCAAGCTCCTCGTAGTCGATGGGCTTCGAGATGTCGTCCCAAGTGCGGCCCGCTGCCACGGAGAGCGTTTCACTGGCGTATTCCCAAGTAATACGAGGCGGATCGTCCAGGTTCGGCCTGCGGTATTCTAGGCTGTAGTCAACCAGCAGCCGAAGCATTTCGAACCTGGCCCCGAATACTGTCATGGTCGGCTTCCCAAACCCTTCGAACCGCACGTTCGAGACCGTCAGCTGAGGCCACCACGGATGCGGCTCGCCAGGTTTTGGAGCCAGCATCTGAGCTTCTTCCCAGCGGCAAAGGAACTCGCGGTGTGCGCGTGCTCCGTCGCGAGTGAATTCCACTTCCCAATTTTCGTACTGCTCTTTAAGAGGCATATGCAGCTCCTAGTTTCTGCTGAACAGCCTTAAGCGTTTTTCTCTGCAGCTCGGTCTGCTCCTTGAGTTCTTCGCTTATCCTGCGCAGCTCGGCAGCTGAGGGCAGACTTTCAGGTGTCATAACGGACGGGGCTTTCGGCCCGATTTCCGCAGCCTTCAGCGCTCCGGACATGCCCCGCGTCCAGAGCTCCGAAGCGCTGGACAGCCAGCCTATCTGCTCCATACGTCGCTGACGTTCTTCCGCTCGGAGCTTGCGTTGGTTCTCAAGCTGGTCAAGCACGGCCTGGGCTTCTGCTTCAGCAACTTCTGCAACTTGGCGCTTGCGTTCCTTCACGATTTGGCGGGAGTACATTGCATCCTTGACAGCGAGAATGCCTAGTTCAGCCAGGAGAGTCAGCAGGGTTCGCCTGCCTGCACCAATATGGCCCAGAAGCCGCTTGAATGCTTCCGCTATGAGCTGGATCCTGTCCAGCACCCACAGCAGTAGATACAGCACACCACGCAGAATCAGAAGAAGGGCATTGAAAACCAGCTTTAGCTGCAAAATGGCCGGATTGTATTTCGCGAACTTCTGGAAGAAGGGAGCTGCAATCTCAGCCAGTTTCTTCCAGACCTCCAAACTTGTTCGGGCCAACTCTTTGAGCGTGCTCCAGAGGCGTTGCATCTGTTCACGGAATCCTTGTGAACGTTTATAAGCAGCAACGATAAGCGCTATCAGGGCTGCAATCGCCCCAATGACCCAGCCTATCGGCCCTGAAACAACCGCAAAGGCACCTCCCAGGGCTGCACCTACAGCAGGTCCCACGGAAACCAGTGTCCCAATCCCGCTAGCGATACTGCCAATGAGCATGAGAAGAGGCCCTGCTGCAGCAGCTAAAGCTCCGAAAGCTACCGTGAGCACCTGTACGAACTTGGGAGACCGGGCCAGAGCTTCCGCAAACTTGGTAATGACGTTAACCAGAGGTGTCATCGCGGTCAGCAGGGTTTTCCCGATTGAGACAAGAGGTTTGCCCAGAGGAACCAGCACCTCGTTCACTTGGTCTCTAAGGTTGGACAGCATGCCCAGAAAGCTCTTGCTTTGCTTGTCCATCATGCCCTTGAGCTTCGGGTCTTTCGAAAGTCCCGAGAAAATAGCAGACAGAGCAGGTTCCGCAGCCAGTTCGCCCTTGCCGAGCATGTCCATGATCTCAGCCTTGGACCTGCCCATCTCCTGGGCCATGTAGTCGAAAACTCGAATGCCTGCTTGGGCTATAGGTCTCAGGTCAGCCATACTGGCCTTGCCAACGGTTTTCATTTGCCCGAGCTGCAGTATGACCCTGTCGAGCGTATTGGAGTCGCCTCCGATACTTGAGATGGCGTCCCCAAGTGCCCTCATTATGGGCAGGATTTCCTGGGCCTCGAACCCGAAGGCCATCAACGTTTTTGAGCTCTCAATCAGGCCCTTAAACTCGAAAGGCGTGGTCCTGGCAAATTGCTGCAAGTCTCGGATGAACCGGTCAGCTTTGGTTGCACTGCCCAGCATTGTGGTCAGCGCTATGCGCGTCTGCTCCATAGACCCAGCTGCAGTGACAGCTGCATAACCAAGCCCTGTCAGGGGAGCTGTTACTGCTGCCGAAAGCATGAATCCCAGTCGCTGTATCCGCCCGCCAAAAGCGTCCAGCCTCTCACCTGCAGAATCTAGCCCCCGGTTGAAACCAGAGCTGTCCAGGCCTAACGAAGCAAAAAGCTCTCCTACCTTAAGTGCCATGCTACCAAATCCTATCCACCACCCGCTCAGCTTCTTCAGGATCTGTAATAATCCTGCGTCCGTGTTGCAGGTGGTTCACAAGCGCCGAATTCGGCGACAACCCCTGAATCAGCACCAGCAGCTTTCTCCAGGAGATTGTGTCCAACTCGATTTGCAGGTCTATGTGATATTCACGTTGAAAGTCAGCTTCTATGAATGCCCAGTGCTCTAAGATCCAGCGGTCTCTGGAAGTGGAGCCTGGGCTTGGGAGTTTCCCAGGTCTTCTGTTTCTTCGAGTCCAGCCACTCCCTGATACTCGCGGATGGCCCACGTCACGATTTCTCCGAGCATGTCCACGTCTATACCATCCGCCACAATCTGCTCCAAGACCTCCTGGCCCAGTAGCTTTGTGGCGAGCTTGAACATCTCGTGCTCAGGGATGTCGGCCTCAGTCCCATACTCCATTCGCAGCCGGAGCGCTTCCAACGGAATCGCTGCTGGAAGAGCAGGCGGGAGCTCATACTCCCGTCCTGCCCACCTGAAAACCAGCGGTTCGGCCTTGCGTTCGGCTGCAGCTAGATCAAAGTCTCTAAAACGGCTCACTTTGATTTGTCCTTTCTCTTACAGGTCAGGACCTGACCTGGTGATGGTTGCCCCCCAGCCGGTAGCCTCGTCAACGTTGCCTCCAACGTCATCGATTACCACGCTGCCCATGAAAGAGCGTGCCTTCCCCGAAGGGCTGACCAGCTTGAACCGACCGAGTGACGCAGCGCCAATCTGCTCTGCAAGCCACTCCATGTCGGCCTGGCCCTGGTCCTGGACACCCATTGCGTTTTCCAGGTAGTTGCCCACCAGCTTGATTTCCTTGGTCCGGGTTGCCACAAGATGGGCTTCCTGGCCTTGGTCTTCAAAATCGGTGATCTGGGCGTCCTTCTTGCTGCTACTAAGCGTCAGCGTCTTCAGGCCCCCAATCTGGACGTAATTGGTCCCGCCGAGCTTGTCGACATAAATTGTCCAACCTCTCGCCAGGACCTCGACTTCCCCAGCCATGCTAGTTCCTCCTGTGTTTATTTTGCACGTGTAGGACAAAGTTCATCGAGAACTCGCCCCGATTAAGCTCATCCCGTCCAATCCACTCGGGCTGGCTCTGCTCTCCCAGGCAACTCACTACGTATACACCACCCGGCACGAAGCTCCGGTTGCAGAACCCGTGGAGTAGGTTGTAAATCAAGGTAGCACGCTCAAAAGCAGCCATGGTGTCGGTTCCACCACGCACCAGCACCTGTACAGACGGGTTCTCGTAGGCGTTGGCGCTATCGGATCGAGGCCCACCGGTTGGATAGATGGCGATAAGCTCGTCCGGTTCGCTCGGCATGGTGCAGATGAAGATGTCACCTCCAGCGGAATCGGTATAGGTGCCTACGCCATGACCGGTCAGGTATGCCGCGATTTCCTGTAGAAGCATCGCCAACCCCCTGACTTACGCTACAGACCCGGTGCCCCAGATGGCAATCTGGTAGGTCACGGCTCCGGCGCTGGGATTATGCACCCGTAGGATATCGCCGGTTCCGGCGGTAACGGCGTACCCGTCTACCGGAGCTGTAAGAAGTAGCATACCGGAAGCCTGGATTTTCAGAACATCGTCTGCTGCACCGAAAAGGGTTGCGACCGCGTTGGTGCCCTCCCCATCACTTCCACCGCCTACCTGGATAGAGTAGTTCGCGGTGGCTGTGGTAACTCGGAGTGCGATTCCCTTGATTTTCGTGAAGGTCACCACCCCAAAGGCACACGAAAGTGCGCCTGCAAGGTCAAGGGACTCGGAAGCCCCAGCGTTAAGTGTACGCTCATCATGCCACTGAACCTGGGCCTTGTTAGCTGCGTCGCCGTTGGTGAGCGTCTGCTCCCAGGAAATTGCGAGCGTGTCACGGACGGTAGCCAGGTCCAATATGTTGTCGAAGTTGTTGGTAACAACGGCCCTGACGGTGCCGTTAAATGCGTTGGACATATGTCCTCCTTTCATTTTAGCCAAGCACTGATTGCACTTTGGCTTGGATGTGACTCTGCAGCCTGGGCTGCACCTTGCGCAGGCCAGCCTCAAGCCACTTGCCTCGTCTTCCCTTCTGGAAGTTGTACTCAGGATGCTCGTGGAGCCGAACCGCATACGGCGTATCGTAGTCCACGTGCACCTTGATTTCAGCCTTACCCGCCGGAAGTCTCGGGTCTTCCGTGCGTACCACCCCACCTGAGGTGGAACTTTCAGCTCTACCTATGTGGGTGGTCACTTCTCCAGACCTCATCAGCGTGCCAGTGTCGTGAGGACACATGGCGTTAGCTACCCTCAAAAGCTCCTCCCCTGCCTCGAAGCAGCCTTCCAGGGCTGCCTGTCTAACAGTTTCGGATGCAAGCTTGCCACGCCACACAAACTTGGTTTTCAGCACGTCAGACCACCTCCTGGAAGAGAGCCTCAACGTGGTGGGTTTTACCCTCCAGCTTCATCTCCCGAACTTCTAGCACGCGGTACCGCTTACCGGCAAGCGTGAGACGGTCCTGCGGGTGGATGGACGTGGTAGCTGGGAGGAACCCTTCCAGGTCCGCCAGAGTGTCATCCCCTCTCAGCTCCGAGTACGACCCAGTACCACGCTCGGTTCTGGCTTTCGGCTCGAAAACACCCATTACCGAAACCGGGTCGCCGTATTGCGGTATGCCGGTTCCGCTCTCCCCCAAGTACGTTTCAAGCTGTGCAGCCTCAGTTTTGAAGATTCCAAGCAGGCTCATTTCAGAAGCGCTCCACGGTACAGCAGCCCGGACTGCATCAAAAGCTGCCAAGCCCGCTCGCAGAGACCGCTTCCGTCGCCACCCCTGTCGGAAGTGGCGTAGGTAACGGAAACCTTGCCGACCTGCTTGCTTTTGACGGCTCCCCCCAGGCTCGCAGATTCCCCGTTCTCGATCCAGTACTCCACCTGTGCACAGACGGCTTTCCGCACCAAAGCCAGCCGTGTCGTGTCGGTAACGTCCACCCGGTTCATAGTGGCGAAGTCCACCAGCTCCTCGGCCCGGTCAATTAAGCGCTCGACCGAGCTGGGCAGTGAGGATTCGTCCTGGTGCAGATACTCGGCCACGTCAGAGGGGATTACGTAATTGCCCATTAGAGGCCTCCTATTCGCTCAACAAGGACGTTGTAGACACTTCCGCGAGGAATGCGCCGAACGGCCCTACAACAACCCTGCTAAGTAGCTCACGCTCTTCAGGAGTTAAATCCCTATCGGTATCAATTATTACCCCTGTATGCCCGGTAGCGCAGGATATTACAGGCAGCCCAAGCCCCACCAGGTAAGTAGTCAGTTTTTCTAAATCACAGCAATAAGTAGCCATTTTACCCCACCTCCTATATGGAGTCCGGTGGAATCGTATCGATGAACTGATTCTTACTCCTAAAGTTCAGGACCAAGTTCTTGGAATATGATAGATGGCGATGTGTATACACGCCCGTTGATTGACACATTGACGTAATAAGTCCTTGGGAACGTGCTGTTAATGATTGAGAACTGAATCATTCCATCGGAATTCGATTTCCAAATCCAGTGAGTTTTAGCTGTTATTGTTTGCAACCTAAACCCTTTAACAACCGCCTCAGTACCCGAAGGCGACTGCATAGTAGGATTACCTCCGGCTGTATCGGATATCCACACCCTAGCTACACAGTATTTGGCGACGTTAGTGCCCTTTATATCTCTGAATTGGATAACTACGTTAGCAGTCGTACCTCCTGGTGTGGGAGAGTCCGCTGTTATTGATGGAGCCCCAAATAATTGGGCACCAAGTGCATCCGCTAATTTAGCATCAGTGACACTGCCATCATCAGGAGTATACGTTTCAATCGGGTAGTCGACAATCGGGATAATAGCTCCCACGGCTTAACCTCCCTTCTTGCCGGAGTCTTCTAACGGGCTTGCCTCCGCCAGGAAGGTGTCCCAGGTCCAGCGCTTGGTAACCGTTCCGTCCAGCGTCTGAATCACAACGTTTTTAGCCGTGGTCTTCACAATCTCCACCGGTCCAAACGTTTGGGTGTAGAACCGGTCGCCTACAACAGGCAAGTTGGTAGACTCTACGGGAGCTGGCTCCTGGGAAGAGGCGTGCTCCCGAATTCGGCGCTGGATGGCTCCGGTGGTTCCTCCGCCGGTTTTCCACTCAAAGTTTCTAGATACCTCGGTCATAGAGTATTCCTCCTGGTGCCGGGTTTATGGACCCGGCACCAACAAAACACGCTTAAACAGGCGCTCTCCTACGGTATGAGTTGCAGACATGCGCAGGAAACAGCCCCACTCACTTTGATACGAATGTCTCCACGGTCCGTTCCGCTCAAGACCTTGAACCGAGAACTCTGCAACACCAGGATACGCTCGTTGTTCTTGGCAAGCGCTCCTGAACTCAAGTCGCCCTGGCTGTGCAGGATACCGGATCCGGCTTTGACGGTAATTGTTGCACCATTGCTGTCCGTGACGATAAAGTGCAGGATGAACGAACCGTCCTTCGGCGGAGTCAGCACACCGTCGTTGGCTGCGGTCAGTGCCGCGTAGTTGGCAGATGTCAGCGCCTTGAAAACGTCCTCACCAGTGACTTTCACTGGAGTAATTACTTGATCGGCCAATTTAGGCCTCCTTTCTTAATCTGCATCAGTAACGATCATTGTGCACCCGGCGTTTACGTCGATGCCAATCCAGTTAGTTGGTCTCCTTGATGATAGACTGCTGAGCCAGGGCTGGCTTGTCCAGCCCTAGCAGCAGTCCGGTCAAGAGGAGGATTGACGTTGCCCAGGTGGACTTACGCAAATCGGTATCCCCTTTTACGGCTCGGCGGCCTGCGTGCAGTCGCCAACAACCAGGGCATCTGGGTAAACGACCTTCCCACCGTATACCAAGAGTCCTTTAACTCCGTCCTTGAAGCCCGATTCGACGCGGTAGGCTTCCGTCTTGGTCAGCTGCTCGGCAAAGGCTATCGCCTTTGTCGTGCCTGCCATAACCTTGTACTCGGTACCCTGGTTGGTAGTCGGGACGTTGTTGGACTCGTACAGGTCGAACCCGGCTGCTCTGCCAACGTAGCCATTGGTAAAGGCGTCGTTGGCAACGTCTGCAGCCAACAACACTTTAGCCAGGGTGAGCTTGGTTGTCATCCACGGTGGAATGACCGCGAACCGTCCCACTCTGGGCACGTTGTTCTCAGTGAGAGCCTGCCCTAAGGTCAGCAAGAAGGCCAGCACGTTCTGCGAGTTGACCGCAGTCAACTGTGTGGTGCTACCCGCCTGGGTGTAGAAGCCTGCGATGTACTGGTCAACAGCGTCAGCCAAGCCGTCCGCAGCTTCCTCCATACCTGCTGCCAGCAGGTTAACGTTTGCCTGAGCTCTATCTACATCATCAACCTGGAAGTTGTAGTACTTCTGCTGGTCGATTCGTAGAATCTGCTGCTCATCTTCAAGCTCTTCCGAGACCAGTGCGACCCCAGGGTCGTAGTCTCGGATGGTGACCGGTCCGATACCGCCGATTCGAACGGTATCTCCGGCCTGTCTAATCTCGCCTTCGTACTCGCGGTTGCACAGTGCGGCGTACACGTATGCTTTACGCAGCTTGGTGAGAATCCGAGCAACCCAAAGCTCGGGAATGAAGTTTTGCACGCTCATGTGCTATTTCCTCCGATTGGCATAGAACGCTTGCACTTTGGCTAGGTTGGCCTTCAGCTCAGCGTTCGACATTTGGGCGATTTTCTCCTCAGTCAGTTCGTCATCGCTACCTCCACCCTGGCTGCCCATGTCAGACCCGCCCTTGCTCTCGCCGGGTTTGCCGACGAATTCGGGCATGTCTCTAAGCACGGCTTCAACCGCCGAATTCAGGGCCTTGGAGTCCACCACTCCGTCCTTCACGGAGATCCCCTCGGAGTTTACAAGCTTTATAAAGTAGGGCAGTCGCTCCGGTTTGACTCCTGCAACGAGTGCCGCTACCCGAATCTCCGAAGAGATCAGAGCTTGGTCGCGGGCAGTTTCGGCCTCCTGCCGAGCTTTGTCGGCTGCTTCCTTCTCAGCCTTGGTCCGCTCCAGCTCGTCCATTTTGGCACGCTCCAGCTCCTGTGCGTGTTTTAAACGTTCACGCTCCAGGCGCTGTTCAATGATGCGATCCACGTCTTCCTGGGTAAAGGTTTTAACAGCTCCACCGCTCTGACTCTTGTCCCCGGTGTTGGGACTCCCGCCTGTTTTTACGTTGTCGTGGTTCCCGGCGTCTGAACCAGTTCCTCCGCCACCGGCTCCACCGGAATCGCCATCCGGCGTCCAGTAGCGTATGAACTTCCCCAAGCTCTCGAAATTCATCTTATCCTCCCGTTTAAGGCTCGTCAGCGCTCCGTTTTAAGCCCGTCGGCTTGCTCGATGCGGACCTGCGAAAGCAGATTCGCCAGCTCATCCTGAGAACCTGTGTAAGGCTCCCAGTACCCGCGTGCTATGATAGATTGGATGTTGAACTCCGGGAACAGCACTTTCTGCTCCAGATCCAACACCCTCCCTATTCCAGATGCGGTTTCCAAAAGGTATGAGGTTTCCCCTCGTTTCGCTACAATTTCCATTTCTATGCACCCACTAGCTGAACTTACAGGCATTGGTACTTGATGCCCTTCTCCTCCAGAAGACGCTTCACCTTCGGGCTAGGGCTGGTACCAGTGAAGGTTATGTAGTCAATGTCGTCCAAAGTTACTCCGCCGTGGTACTGAGCTTCACAGTATGGAGAGCAAGCGTCTTGCAAAGATTCGAATTCCAGGGGATCTTTGAAGGTAGACTGATACTTCAACTCCCCAGGGAGAAACCCATGCACGGTAGGCTTTGCTGCCGGTACAGGTACCAGGTGTACTACCTCACCACATTTGTTTGCATCAAGACTGTCACTGCCTATGATGGTGGTCCGCTCCAGCACACGGTCTTTCTTCAGGGTCACAACCACGTCCCCGTACATACGACATCCCCTGGCACTCAAACCACCCGGAGCATCCACATAGCCGTAAATTGGACGGGTTTCTAGTGGGCTATCCTTTCCAACTCCAAAAACCTCCTGTTCGAAGTTTGCCCTTAGTTGTGGGTTAAAATACCCCCTTGCACTGCTTGTCTCATGCTGAGACTTGAAACGCCCGTCCGCCAAAATCTGTTCCAGAACGTCGCTGGGAGTTCGAATAAAAAACTGTGAACGGTCTACAAGCTCTTTCAGCCGTTCCGCTACAGCGTCCTCGTATTCGTCAGGGGTCATGCCGTGCTTCTCAGCCAACCTGTCAATTTCTTTGGACATCTGCACAGTCTGCTCCCACTTTCTCCTCCATTCTGGGTTTGCGCCATCTACCCCTGGAAGAGGAGACTCTGCCTCCGTCTCGACAACCTTGGCGGGCTTTTGCAACCACTTATCGTACTGCTTTCGAATTTTCTCTCCGCTGGCCTTGACCTTCTCGTCTACCTTGGCCTTCTCCGCTCGCCAGTGAGCCAGATGCTTTTCCGCTTTCCGCTTTTCCTCAGGAGTAACGGCTGCAGCTTTTCGTTTCCTCCAGTGGTGCACCATCCGCTCACACTCCTGCTGGCGTTGCAGGTTTTCGTAGTCCTCGGGGTCACCCTGCGGTGGCAGGTCCATCGAAAGACCCGGAGTGTATAGATGCGTGCGATGCCCGCAGTTTGGATGGAAGAGACCAGCAGCAGTAGCCTCCGCAACAGACGGGTAGTCAGGATTCGTCCCAGTGATCGAAAGTACCCTGCCTTCCCACGGTCTGCACAGAGGGCACTCGCCCATGTGGTCCGAAACTATCACCAAATCTCTTCCGTTAGCGGCCAACCGGTCCATATGCCCCTGAATCTGGGCGTGGGCAGTAGTGGTCCGTACCGCCATTTCCGCGTAACCTGCTAGTGACCACTGCCTGCCCAGTTTGTCGATAAACCCGGTTAAACCTCGGTCAGCAAAATCGTTCAAGGCCCGCTGCACGGCTTCCTGAATCGTGTAAGTACCGGCGAGCACCTGGGCCGAAACGTCCGTGATGGCACGCCTCCAGTGGTCGGCAGCCTTGCGAACAACTTGCAGTTGGGCGTGCTCCAAATTGTTGACGGCAGCCCTTGCCAGGGTGCGCGTACCCATGCGTCTCGTGTTTTCAAGGGGTGCGTCCAGCTCGGCAATGCGTGGGCGCTCTGCTTCAATCCCCAGCTCTTCCAGAGCCAGGTTGCTCCCGACTTCGTAGGCCTCCTTGGTCAGCTCAGCCAGATCCGCAGGGTCCCAGTCCATTTCCTCCAAGGTCTTTTGAATGTCGTATTGCAGTCTCTGGATTTCAGCCAGCTTTTTCTCGGCCCAGCCCTCCTCAGTGATTCCGCGTTCCATCCTCCGCCGGACTTTCTCAATCATGCGGATCTCAGCCTCACGGTACACTTCCCGGACACGCTGGGCATAGACCTGCCTTTTGAGCTCTGACGAAAGCATAAGCTACTCCTGCGGAAAATCGAACGGTCCAGGCACGTCCACGGCGGGTTCGGGAGCGTTGTCCTCCTTGATTCGAGCCACCTCCTCCGCAACCTGCTGGTCATTCCAGTCCGGGTGTGCTGTTCGAACAGCAGCTTGGATGCTCATGGCGTCTGCTGCCCTTAAAAGCTGGACGCTCTTCGCAACGTCGTCCAGGTTCGAGACCACGCTGTCCTGGATCTCAACCTGAGGCTTGAGCGGTACAATCCGCGCTCCCAAGTGTATACGTGCCACCTGCTCCGCAATCCAAACCAGCTCCACAAGGGCTGGTCTCCAGTACTCGGCTTTCTTTTGGCTAGTAACAAAGCTCTTGCGTTCTCGAATTCGCAGGGCGGTTCCGCTTTCGGCTGAGCCTGCAATCAGCAGCCCGAAGCTCTGTGGTGCGTAGCCGCAGTTGGTGTAAGCCCGTATCAGCAGGTTCTCGATTGTGCTTAGGTGCTCCGCAGCTCTGATCGCAAACTGGTGAACGGAGATGGAGTCCGAGAAGGGAGCGCCAGCGTTCGCTACAGAGTGAAGAGCCACATACACTTCCTTGTCTACGTCGAACTGCATTACCCCTGGGTTGTCCGGGTCGTGCTCGAAAAAGCTCTCAGGAGCTATGATACGGCCCTTGCCCAGTCGGATGTCGCGCATCAGCGAACTGTAGGCCTCGTCCACGGAATCGAAGATCCCCTCGCTGCCACTGTAGTCGCTCTGCCCCAGGTAGCTAGAACGGAACCTGCGGTTCGGCCTCATGTTCGGAACGTACACGCACGCAAGCCCTGCAAGCCCTGTATCCTGGGAGAGAGGCAGCCCAGCGGTCGCAGAGTGAGCCTGGAGACTCTGCGGTTCGCCGAGCTGGTCCTCCATTGCTCCCACACGCTGGCGATAAAGCCCGTGCAGGATTTTCCCAGGTTCATGGCGCTCAAGGTGCCTCCAGACCCAGCGGTCGTCTCGCTCCACCTCTTCCCAGAACGTTACCGCAGTCAAGATTCCGAACCGAAACTCTGGAACCGCCTGGTCTGCCTGTACAACCGAGAAAATCGGGTATTCACTCAAGGTAGAGTCCCAGTCCACCTTGATGAACACTCCGCCAAGCGCCGAGCAGGCTTCCGCAGCCTCTAGTAACCTGGCATGGAATAAGGTGTTCTCGAACAGGTCTTCCAGCCAGTCCTGCGTTGCTGCAGCTGCCTCACTCGGGGATTCACGGTCAGCTTCTGGTATGCGTATTTTCGGGTGTTCGCTGAAAAGTAGCGAGGCACTCGTTGCGGAAATGTCTCCTGCTACCGGCACATGCAGCATGGTCCGGCGCTCGTTCTGAACATCCGTTGACCAGAAGCGTGGTCGGTGACCTGCCTGGGCAGCGAAGAATTGGGCCACATCGAGTCCGTACAGCCTCTGACCATAAAGTCCGGCCAGGGTGTCGGGGTCGCCACCAAACCAAGCACTGTGCTCCTTGTAGAGCGCGTAAATGCGGCTCCAGGATCTGGGTGGCCACTGCGTTTTCGGGTCTGTCGGCAACGGCATTTTTGCCTCCTCAGGCTGCACTTAATTCGTTTAGTCCGAGCCAGGGCATCCAGGTGTCTATCGTGCTGAGCACAGCGTACCGCAGGGCATCAGGCCCATGGTCGTCCTGCTGTAAGGGGGCGTCCTTGCCCTTCTCGCTTGCACGTGAGTCCCAGGTATACCCATAAAGCTCGTCAATCAGCCCCTGGCACCTTTTGTGGACCAGCAGCCTCCGGCTTTCCAGAAGCGAGCTGGTCCAGCGGATTCCTTCGAGCACGTCGTTGCTGGCAAGTGCCACATTTGGAATCCTAAGCTGGCCGGGCCTTGAAATCTGCGTTATAAATGAACTGGCGCTTGGGTCCACAAATATCCAGCGAGGACGTACTTTGCGGGCCTGCAGCCAGTGAAACAGTGCACGGTGGTACTCCTGGTCGGTTTTGTGCCGACCGTCGTAGCGCTTGGAATCGTACCTCCACTCGTCCACTACGTAGAGCCTTTTGTCTACCCCTGCTCCAATCAGCAAGAAAACGGTAGGGTTGGTAGTGCCGTAGTCGATTCCGACCCAGTACTGGGTCATCTCCGGCAGGTCCGTCACCACATGCACGTCTTCGTCAAACATGTCGTAGACGGCTCCCTCAGCCATCACCCAGAGTCCCAGGATAAACCGTTTATACCAGAGTCCTGTGTACTCAGCCTTGAGGGCCTGCACGTACTCCGGATCCAGACCCAGGTTATCATCAAGGTTGAAGTGCCAACTCCTCAGGTTTAACTGCCCCTCACGGTCTAGGAAATCCTTTTTCAACCAGTGGTAGGGCCCGCCTGGGTTGGTCGTCCCAAAAAACTTCGAATCCTTGACAGACAAGCGCGACAGTACCTGCTTGAAAAACGTTTCCGGACAAATCGTTAGTTCATCCCCGTACGCCCCTGCCAGTGTAACACCACGGATCTTCCCCTCTGCCCGCTCATCATTGGCACCTACGGTATATATCGTCCGCCCACAGCAGTACAACTCCCCAAGGCCCCGGTTGTATTCGAAATTGCGGGTGCCCACTATCTGCTCGAGTGGATCAAGGATGTTACGTTTGAGGGTCCTCTCCGTCTTGCCAAACATCAGGAGATGGCCTGGGGGCCCCTCGTAGAGGTACTCAATCCACCGGATAATAGAACAGATAGTCTTTGACGACCTGACCGCGCCGTGCCAGATGTTCAGCCTCGCCGTTGATTCCGCGATTGATCGTAGGCCTTTTGGAGATATAGGATACCACGCAAAACCCAATTCTTTCTCTCCTGGTTTAGGTGGGTCTCGTGATTTAATCCGTAGACGATTCCTCGCATCCACCCTCCATCCTCGCTCGAGATTCCTGGATGGTCCGGACGAGCTCGAGTAGCTCACTTGCATCCCCTACCCGCCTGGGATCGAGTATCCCGAGGTGGCGCATTAACAACTCAAGAGCGCGAAGTTTGTCGTGTAACTTGACTGAGACGTTGCCCCTGGATGAATCAAGGGACTGGATAGCCTTTGTAACCTCAGGCGACAGCCCCTGCGAATCCTTGAGTACAACCTTTTGACCATTCCACTCCGCAAGCCCACTAACGTCTGAGAATGCAATCGCCGCAAGCTCGAGTACAACCCTGTCTGCATCAATCTGGCAGCGCTTTGATCTTTCTGTTAAAGCATCCTGTATTTTCTGCGACACTACAGGATCCATGAGGAGCGCCGCCCCTGTCGAGTAGGCGGACGCCTTTGAATACCCAGCCCGTAGTGCCGCCTGGGTTGCGTTAAAGTCCTTGATGTACTCCTCGACAAACCTCTGACGTTTAACCGGGAAATTCCATGTCCTCCGCTTTATCGGTTTTGGCGGAGCGCCTTTTCCTGCCATACTACCTGCCTAACCTTGAATTCAAGGTGATGATTAATAAAAATTGGGAGCGGCAAACTATCCCACCTGACCCTAATTGCCGCTCCCTTAGGAAAGGAGAGAAAAGAAGTGTTACTGGGGGTCTTACAAAATTTGTCCCCTATATATATAGCTGAAAACCGTCGGGAGTACTCAGCAATTTGAGCGTGAAATGCCATCGCTACTCCCTCATCAAATTCCTGAGTCCGGCCCAGCCGAACGTCTCAACTATGACCGTCATCACTCCCACATGCTTCAATTTCTTGGCCTTCTTTATGGCAGCTTCCAAATGGTAGCGCACTGTGGACTCATCCAAATTCAGGATGTCTCCTATGGCTACGTTGTCCAGGCCCCAGTTCATAGCCATCTCGAATACTTGAGCCTGACGTGCGGTCATCCTGGCCCTGATGGTGATATTTAATATCTCCGCCTTAATCAGATATGCGAACGGGCCGGTCTCGATGTAGGCGTAGTCGTTCTCGGTCGGCATTATCGGGTCATATTCGGCTATGTCGTCCAGGTTATCGACAATGATCTCGCACGGTCCCTGCGGCTCTTGCAAATCAACTGCTATGGACATTTCCACAGGCTTTGTTGACACTGTATTCTCCGTTGCCATCCTTGCACTCCCAACC
>ERZ795045.2054-NODE-2054-length-20725-cov-6.204064_pt1 | contig 20725 bp, 19 predicted proteins | sample MGYA00375129_ERZ795045 | MGnify/ENA primary metagenome ERZ795045 (study PRJEB30174, sample SAMN05720166) | activated sludge metagenome | isolation source: anaerobic digester from wastewater treatment plant | place: Japan | collected 2015-05-15 ...
CGATGCTCTCGGCACGGTGATCGTGACGGCGCGCGTCGCAGGCAATAGCCGCAGCGCCACCTTCAACGTGCAGGTGGTCCCCGTGCCGCACCCGGGTCACTCCCAGGGCGGCGGCATCGGCGGCTAGACCCGACACGTTGGGTCCACGCACCCTGTGTCGCCCAATCGGACGGCACTGACAACCCTACCGGCGGGGGGATGCTCATCCCCCCGCCGCGTTCTTTTTCTGGGGAGGCCCAGGCCCGGGGGGCCACCCTACCCCCGGAGCCTCGTAGGCACCAGCGCAAAGGCACGAAGGAAATGCGCGAAGAAGGCAAGAAAGTGGTTGCGGTCAATCGCAAGGCACGGCACGAATACGAGATTGAGGAGAGCCACGAGGCGGGCATCGTGCTCACCGGAACGGAGATCAAGTCGATCCGCGAGGGGAAGGCCAACCTCCAGGATGCCTTCGCACGCATCGAGGGGAACGAAGTGTGGGTGCATCACATGCACATCAGCCCCTACGAGGCGGGCAACCGCTACAACGTCGATCCCGTCCGGCCCCGGAAGCTGCTGCTCCATCGCCGCGAGATCGAGCGGCTTCGGGGCAAAGTGGAGCAGCGCGGCCTCACGCTGATCCCGCTTCAGCTCTACTTGCGTGGTGGACGCGCCAAGATCGAGCTCGGCCTGGCGCGGGGGAAACGTCTCTACGACCGGCGCGAGGAGATTGCCAAGCGCACCGCAGCGCGCGATGTCGAGCGTGCCATGCGCGAGCGCGACTGAGCCCGCGCTCCCCCGCCCCTGGCGGCGCACCGCCATGCCTCCGTCGCGGATGATCGCCGTGCCGCTCAGCAGCAGGAAAGTGCGTATCGCGACGCGAACTCAGCGCACAGGACCGATAAGGGGGACACTGACTTGAAGCCCAATCGCATCTCTGCCCAGTGGGTGGGCGCCTTGATTTTGTCGCTTGCCGGCCTTCTCCTCGCAGGCTGCGGCGGTTCTGACGATGGTGCAAAATCTGGCGCCGACCTCACCGAATACACTTTTTCCGTGGTCGGTACTGCCTACCTCGAGCGCGAGCCAGCCACCCGTGGCCTTGCGAGCGGCGATATCCGCCTCGGGGGCGCCACCTACCGTGTGCTGCGCCGAAGCGACTCGGGTACCTCTGTTCACCAGACCGGCACCACCGCGCCCGACGGCTCCTACAGCCTAGCCGTCGATGTGCCTGTTGGCGCCAGCCCGGATGATCTCTGGCAGCTCGAGATCTTCGCTCCCGGAGTGCGCATCCCCGATGCCAACGGGAGCACCGTCGTTGCCAACGTCCTTCTCTTGAGCACCCTGGTGCCTGGTCCCGGGGCGTTGCTCAGCCGCGATGCCAACATCGCGTCCACCCTCGTCGCGGGTCACCTGGAGGCGCTTTACGACGCCGGCGGCCCCGTGATGCAGATCACGCGCGCCCAGATCAACACGCTGGAGCAGCGCGTCGCTGAACTCGCACGCACGCCTGCCCCAGGGTCGACCCCGGTACGCCTCTCTGCCGTCTCCACTCACCTCTCGACGCCCGAGGCAGCGCATGCGTCCGTGGTCAGCGGCCTGGCGGAGCCTGTGGTCAACGTGCTCAATAGCCTGGTGAGCCGGATTCGGGTGCTCAATACAGGGGTGGAGGCCACCTCGGTATCCATCCCCGTGGGGACTGGTACCACCCTGATCGCTGAGCCGCTCGATTCCGCGGGCAACCCCATTCCCGCTGGCGTCGAGTTTCTGGTCGATACCGGCGCCAATTCCATCCGCGTCGCCCCTAGCGCCTACAACACGGTGATACTCGAAGGCGTGGCTGCGGGGAACGCGGGCCTTGTCGCGCGGCTCACTATCCCGGGAACGATTGATATCGCCCCGAAATCGACGCGGGTCGATGTGACCGTGCTCGGTCCCGGGCAATAGCCGCCACGCTCTGCCGCCCTGGTGCATTGCTGGCGTCGCCGCGAAGATCCCGCACAGGAGGGCCCGCAAAGAGAGGCGATAGGTAGACGCCCGGCGGGCCCTGTCGTTTATCGGTCGCCTGGCTCCGTATGGTGCCGCGTATCTTGCCTACGGTTGGCCAGCTGCGCCAGCATGCACCGCGCGGATAGAGATCCTAGATTCGATGGAGAGCATTCTGGTCCTGAGCGATGATGCCCTCTGGCGCGACGCCCTCGTCTCCGAACTAGTCGGCGCGGGCCATCGGGCGCACGCATCCACCACATCCGCCTTCCTGGACGATCCGGAGGACCAGACCACTCACCTGACCGCCCTTGTCGTTGACCTGCGCAGCGCCAGTCGCCCACATCCTCCTCTTGGGCGTGTGCGTCAGGCTGTGGGTAACCCCAGGGTCTACGTGCTCGCTGCCCTGAGCCGCGCCCAGCTCGATCACCTCGATTTCACCAGCGGGTTTGATGACTTCCTCGTGGAACCCCTCTCTGGCCAGGAAGTGACGGCACGCATCCGCCAGTTGCGGTGGCGCGCGAACCGCACCGACATGGCGGATCTTCTCTGCGCAGGCGATCTCGTCATCAACCTCGCGAGCTGCGAGGTCTCCCTGCGTGGCGTACCGCTTGCCCTCACTTACCAGGAGTATGAGCTCCTCCGCTACCTGGTGGAGCACCGGGGACGCGTCTTCACGCGCGAGCAGCTTCTCAGCGAGCTCTGGGGCTACAACTACTATGGGGGCACGCGCACCGTGGACGTGCACATTCGGCGCTTGAGGGCCAAGCTAGGCCCCGAGCATGAGGAGCTGATCCAGACGGTTCGCAATGTGGGCTACCGCTTCCGCCGGGATGCCTGAACCGCGCCTTCCAGGCCGGAACACGCCGGACGAGCGGATATGGCGCGCAGAGTGCGCCCTCGGGCCCATCTGGCCGGGGAGACGGCTATCGATGGCTCGGCGAGAGCGCATCCGCCGCGCGACGGATCGGGAACCGCCACGCACGGCCGCTTTTCATGGGCGGCCCCAGCTCAACATCGCGCCACTCAGGCGAGCGTTCCGCTGCCTTGCCCAGGAGCAGACGCGCCACCGCGTCTGGCGCATCCATCACTGCACCGCTACAGCTCTGGCAGAAGAGGAAGCGAGCCTCTTCCCCGCCGACCCGCAAGGAGAGCGTGGTTGGGAAGGGATCGGGCGCGCCGCACACGCTGCAACACTCCAGTGGCCGCAGCTCTCCCTCCGTGTCGCGCGCAAGCTGGAGAGCCACCCGATACATGCTTGGCGAGAAGCCCGGCTCGCAGATGGAGAGCGAGTAGCCATCGCGCAGGTGCTCCGCCATGCTCTCGAACGTCCCCGACCCGGGCTGTTCTACCCACGCGGCACAGACCACCACCGGACCAACCGCGATCGGACGCACCTCGCACGCCATGCCGTCGAAATACGCCAGAAGCCGCTTGGCACGCGCCAGATCCCCCGCTTCGACGATGAAGAGTGCCCTTTCACCGCCACCGCGGAACACCAGCTCTCCCTCTGTGGTCCCACCGTTCCCTCTGTTCACGGTCTCTTCTCCTGACACAATGACGGGCTATGATAGCCCATGCCCAACAGAGAAGACTATAGCAGGAGTGTGACCGCATGTCAACGCCCCGACATCTAGGGGGATCGGCTGTCCAAGCCCCCCGCCGATAGGGTGCTCGGCGGAGGAGCGCCCTTTCTAGGCACGCCGGAAGGGCGCCTCGGGAGAGGGATGGGGATGGGCCATGCACGGGGTGGAGCCATTCCGATGCCGCGAAGTATCGGGGATGCCCGGCCCGAATGCAGGCGGGCAAGGGCCAGCGGCACTTAAGGGAGCCAGTCGCGCAGGCGTTCAGTCGTCTCTCATATCACTCGGAGGAGCCAGGAGGGGCCGGCTATATCCCGGCATCCTCTTCCCTGGCGGCAGGTGGCCGTGCATCCCGGCCGCGTTGCTTGCCCGGCTCCACCGGGCAGGAACGAGGCGGTCAGGCAGATTCGCCCAGGCACGGCAGGAGCCACACCTCGAGGAAGAACCTCACGGCGATGACCACCAGTGTGGCCAGTCGCATCGTAGCCCCTTTGCTTATGCGCCCCCTCGCTGCGGTTCTCACCCAGGAGACGCCAGAGGATGCTTTGTTGGCATTCTGACTGCTGAAGAGGGCCGCGCCATCCTATGATGACGCGGCCCTCGATCAATTGCGTTCTGATGGACTGCTACTGCCCGAGCTTCACCGGCCGGCCAAGACGCGCCGATTCATAGACGGCGTTGAGGATTTCGACCGTGTGCCTGGCGCTCTCCGCCGTGATCGCCGGATCTCGGTCTTCGCGGATGGCGCACACCATATCCTCCACCTGAGCACGGTGACCGCGAGTGGCCAGCGCAAAGGGATCGGACGACACGCCGGCGTCGCGCTTGTCCGATGGGCCATAGAGCGCCAGCATCTGGCGTTCTTCCTCTGCCTCGGCTTCCGGCGTTTCGGCGCGGATGCGCCACATCTGGAGGCCGCCCTGAGTGCGGATGCACCCGTTCTCGCCATGGATCAGGATTTCGGTATCGATGCCGGGATAGCAGGCGGTTGTCGTCGTCAGCGTGCCGATCGCTCCGTTGGCAAAGGTGAGCACCGCCGCGGTCTTGTCTTCCGCCTCGATCTCATGCGCGTACACGCCGTACTTGCCGTACACCTCGACGACGGGGCCGCACATCCACTGGAGGATATCGATCGTGTGCACACCCTGGTTCGCAAGCGAGCCACCGCCATCCAGCGCCCAGGTGCCCTTCCACATCCCGGGGCACTCGTAGTAGGACTGCCCTCTCCACCAATGCACCGAGCCATGGATACCGATCAGCTTGCCCAGGCGCCCATCGGCGATGGTCTGCCGGATCCGGCGATAGACCGGCTCGAAGCGCGTCTGAAAGATGATCTCCAGCTTCCGACCGGTCTCGCGCTGCGCCGCGATCATCGCATCTACCTGGGCCACGGTCACATCGGGTGGCTTCTCGCAGATCACATGCTTTCCGGCGCGCAACGCCGCAATCGTATGCTCTGCGTGCATGCCTGATGGCGTCGCGATATTTACGACATCGATATCCGGTGCCGCCAGAATCTCTTCAAATCGGGTGGTGCCGCGGCAGCCATAGCGCTCTACCATCTTCTGCACGCGCTCCGGCACCAGATCGCACACGGCCACCAGCTCCGCGCCGTTGGCATCGTGGATGTCATGGCAGTGGGTTTGCCCCATGCCAAGGCCCACCACGGCGAAACGCAGGGGTCTCTCGCTCATTCGGATCTCCTTCTCAACGCGGCGCCGCCATCAGGTGGCGGATCACAGTAAAAAGCTCGACGGGATCTACCGGTTTCTCGAGTACCATGTCGGCATCACTATTCCAGCCCTCTACCAGGCTGTTGCCGTTCGGCTCGCAGAGGAGAACAAGAGGAATGCTTCCAGTACGTGGATTCTTTCGCAAGAGCGAGACGGTCTTCCCGCTCTCGTCACCCGGCTTGGCACCGGCAACCAGGATGGCCGCAGGCGCCTGTTGCTGAACACATCCCACGGCTTCGGCAACACTCTCCGCCCACATCATGGCGAATCCTGCATCCTCACACGCCGCCCGCAGTTTGCCGCACTCCGCCCGTTCCTCATCAACCACCAACACCGTGGGCATCCTGCATAGACCTCCCGACAAAGAGTATCAGAGCAAGGCCTACCGCGAGCGCTGTCTCCGCACGCAGCAGACCCGTCTCACTCCGCGCTTGGAATTGCCTCTTCCGTTGACGCTTCTTCTGCAACCGATCAAGGCTTTCCTGCAAGCATCGCTTCCTCTACCCAGAGCGCGCCTCCGCCACGTTCGCGCCCACGCAATCCACCGCGTGCTCTCCCAGGTGCTCACGGCGGATTGCCACTCGCCGCGGGGTGGTGCCGGTGGATGCCGCAGGCATTCCTTGGGGATCGGAGCCCCACCCTCAAGCCAGGAGAGCGCCCACCGCCGCGCTCCATCAGGGATCCATCCGCCTGCCAGAAGATTGCCCATCCACCCGCGGGATCCCTGCCATTGCCCGGCCGGAGTCCTTAGTCCTTCGCTCGAGGTGTAACGCTCGCCCGTAACCGCTCGCGAAGCGGCGGGCAGACCCGCTGGGCCAGGTTACTGAGCCGGTCGCGAGTGTAACGCTCGCCCGTAACCGCTCGCGAAGCGGCCTGGCGTTCCGGCACTCCGCCGGACAAACAGAGTTGTACTTCGCAGCGGGGCTCAGAGAACCCCTGCGGGGCGCTTGCGGGAGAAGGTTCAATCGAGCAAGAGAAAGGAAAGAGGATGAAGTCGCTATCATAAATCTGCGTGATTGCATCGGTTCTGACTGTACTCGCTGGCAGCGCCGCCCTCGCCGGACCGAGGGACAGCTTTACCGTGACGGGCGGCCTGTATTTCCCGACCGACGACGTAGCGTCCGATTTGATTGGCTCGCCCTTCTGGCAGCTGGGCGCCAACTACAACATCCAGAGCGATCCCCAACTGGAGCACAGCTTTGGCGTGGGAATGATCTGGAAGAGCAAAGACATCGGTGTGGGCGACGCCACCGTTCGCATGCTGCCGCTGACCTACACGCTGCGCTACAAGAGTGGTGCCGGTCTCTTCCTGGGCGGCGGTGCCGGCATGTACTACTGCACTGTCGACGAGCCCGCCGAGGACTCCCTTCACAAATGGAAGGGTGGCGTTCACGGCTGTGTCGGTTACGACATGGGGGCGCTGGCGCTCGAGTTGCGGTATTCCAATATCTTCAACACGAAGATGAGCGGCTTTTCCGTATCGGCGGGCGCTGTCTTCTAACCTGAACAGCAGCACCTGGTCTGGCGTGATAGAGTGCTGCCAGCCCCATGGCGCCGGGCCGTAGGGCCCGGCGCCGGTTCGAACAGCAACCCGGAAACGCCCGCCCGCTTCCCTCTTTCGGGGCTATTATGGGACTGAGTCCCGCGCGCCAGGCGTCCTATTCGCCACGGGGGCGCAGGACAAGGAACCCCTTCCAGCGCTCATCCACGCGATAGGCGTGGCGCACCGCCTCCGCCATTGCATCGCTCCACCGGCCACTCGCCCAGGTGCCGTCTGGCAACCGGTGCGCCGGGTTCCAGGGATCGAACCGGAGGACAATGAGGGGGAAATCGCCCTGGCGCAGGCGGGCCACCAGCGGACCCGCACTCCAGATCCCGCTCAGGTCCATTTGAGTGGCCTGGAAGGGCTCCAGGACCAGCCGCTGTCCAGCGCCGGCCACCACGCTGGGATCATCCGAGAGCACGGGCCCGCGCGACTCCGCGAGCAGGCTCGTCACGCGGCGCATCGCCGGCAGTGTCTCCACATACTCGGCGATATCGGGCATGCGCGTCACGGCTCCAAAGTGGATCAGGAGCGCTGCCGCCACGAACGCCTCGCGATAGAGCGAGCGCGGCTCGCCTTCCCCCACCACCCGGCTTATCCCGATGGCCGCCAGAATCGAGAGTGCAGCCACGTAATCCAGGAAGTAGTTGACCACCGCTCCTACCTTGCCTACCATCAGCGCGGCGCCGCATGCGCCGATCAGATAGCCCGTGAGGAGCGACGGGCGCCGCGGCGACCCGGGGCGTCCCGCGGCCCACCACCCCGCGAGGGCCAGCACCACGAGCGCAGTGTGCGGGACCAGCCCTTTTTCCAGGTAGTAGCGCAAGGCCCAGGTGACGCTAAACTCCACACCGTTGGCTTTCACCGCGTGGAAGAGAAACCACCCCTCTGTTGCAACCATCTGCCACGCGCACACCGCCGCCACTGGAACTATGGTCGCGAGCAGCAGAAGCCCGAGATCGCGCCAGCGGCGCCGGGCAGCGAGAAAGAGAGACGCCCCGAAGAGCGCCGCGAGCATCGACTGCTTGCTCAGGATCGCCAGCGAGAAGAGCAGCCCCGCCCAGAGAGGGGACGCGCCGGAGCTCAAGACGAGCAGACCGCCGAGGCTGAAGGCCAGCCCCATCATATCCACGCGCATGTATGCGCCCCACGCCACCACAGGGATGCTGGTGAGGAAGAGCCCGGCGCCCATTGCGCTCCACCAGCGCGATGCCCCCTCCCGACGGGCCAGGGCATAGACCAGCCCCGCGCACACGAGGGTGAGCGCGAGAGACACGATCCGGCCCACCAGAAAAGTGGGAGCCGTGAGCCAGGCCACCGCCGCGCACACCCATACGTAAAGCGGCATGTAGATGGAGACGGCATAGAAGGTCTCATCGAGCGGCGGGTAGAGCGTTCGGCCTTCCAGCGTGGCGCGCACACCGTCGAGTACCACGCCCTCGCCATAGTCGAGACCATAGGGGTACCACAGGTCGAGCAGAAGCTTGGTCACAGCCATCAGCGCCGAGAACACCAGAAACGCCAGCGGAACGCCTCGCATCGCGGCGAGGCACCACCTCTGCGCGCCCACAGTACGATACTCCTTCATCTCAGGGTCCCTAGGTTGCTCGCCGTGGAAGGTATCCGCGCTGGCGTCGCAAGCTTCCTCGCGATCAGGCAGGCGCCCAGCACAGCCCATGGCTGCCAGGCGTGCCACACTCCCGCCACTCCGCTAAACCAGACGGTGAAGCATGCCGCTACCACCGGCACGTAGAAGAGGAGGGCGAGACCAATTGGCCTAGTCCCCGCGCCAGAGACCCTCGTCGCGGCCTGGAGGATCGCGGGGAGAAGCAGCACGTAATCGGGCGGCCACGCATAGGGCGTCACGATCACAGACGCGGCAAGCAGCAGTGGCGTATGCTCCATCCAATCCCACGAGCGGCGCCGCCGCCAGTAGTAGAGGCACGTCCAGCAGGCACCGACAGCCAGTGGCGCCGTCTGAAGCCAGGCTTTCTCTGCGCCGAGCAGCAAGCGCAGCATCGCTCCTGTCGTCGCGGTCAGCGTCAGCGGCGGGAGCGCCGGGTCGCCCGCCATCATCTCCTGATAGCGAGAGAGGATGAGGGGATCCACGCAAGCAACAGCCCCTACTGCGACCGCGAGGGTGATGCCCAACCCCGCGGCAATCTGCCACCGCCGGTGATGGACCCCCCAGAGCACGCACACCCCCCAGAAAAGGCAGAGGAGGTGCGGCTTGAGTGCCCCCAGAGCAAGGAACGCGCCGGCGCGCCCCCATCGGCCCTGCGCGCCGCTGTGGAGGAAGCCCGCGATCCCCGCCAACAACAGGGGCGTCATCTGACCGTTCCACAGCGCCAGGAGCGCTGGCGGGAAGAGGATGCACAGGAGAGCCGCTACCCAGCGCCGCGAGAGCGGGCCACCGTCGCGTAGCCAGAAAACGCTCGTGCTCGCGAAGAGAACCGCCACCATGAGGAGAAACCAAAGCATGCGGCTCAACGGAAATTCCACGAGCCCGAAAGGAAGCATCACCGCCAGAGCCCAGGGGGGATTCCAGGCGACCTTCACGCTTCCGTTTTGGAGGGGTGGCACGCCCTGCAAGGCGGCAACCGCATCCAGATCGTAGGGGTTGCCTCCTGTGAGAAGCAGGCGCGCTGCCATCCAATAGGCTTCGTAGTCTCCTGCCGAGGGATCAACGAGTGCCGGGGTGCGCGTCCCTTGCCAAACGAGACCGGCCAACACGAGAGCGAGCGCGGTGATTTTCCCCACGCGCGCCAGACACTGCTGCCTCACCTCACCTGCCTTTGCTTTCACACCACGAGCCCTCCGCACGGCGCTTGAGGATCTGACCAACCGGCGCGCCTCCGTCCCGCCTGGCGCCAACTATACTATACCATGCCTGCCTGCACTCGCCAAGCCTTCACTGCGGCGCGCGCCGACAGGCGCGCGGGCCGGGGATACCACGGATGGAGGACCGACGCGGATGGGTAAGGGCGGGCCTTCCCATCCCAGCAAAGGTCCTACGGGCCTCCGCCGCCCCCGCGCCCGCCTGCCTAGATTGCCGGCGAACATAGCCCCAGCAGCTCGCAGGGCTTCGCCCACACGCAGTGCGGACGTTTATATCCGTGCTGCCTACGCCCGCGTGATCCTTATGCCCGTGGGCATAGGACTATTGGCCTAGGAGCGCTGGGTCCAATAACCCATTACCTCATCCGCTCAGGAATGAGATAATATACACCAGCAGGCTACTGCTGGAGGGAGAAGAAAACGAATGAAGTCGATGCTCCGAAAGCTCTGGGCTGAGGAAGAAGGCCAAACGCTGGTCGAATACGCTTTGATCATCGCGTTGATTGCAGTCGCTGCTGTTAGCGCGATGACTTACCTAAGCGGTAAGGTTCAGTCGAACTATAGCTCGGTCGGTGACAAGCTCTGATGCATCACCAGAGTGCTCTTCCTGCGGGCAGTTAGGATTGCACCCTTAGTTAGCCCGCTCTGCCCTGCAGAGGAACGGCGCAGGAGTCAGTGGCAAAGGAGCACTCGCCAAGAACATCCTTTTCAGCGATTCAGGGGCGCGCGCAGCGCGCCTCTGAGCTTTGGTTCCTCGGGCGGCACCTCGCCCGCTAGGGCGCGGGCCTAGCTGGCACCATCAGCACTGCTGTAGCATCGCGGTACACCTCGCACCACCGCCCGGAAGCCCGCGCGCGCTCCTCCAGTTTCTCCTGGCTTTTCCGGTCCAGCAGCAACCCGTCGATCCGATACCTGGCCAGGGTCTCCTCGACATTGTATCCCGCGCTGGCAAACCGGCAGTCGTTGATCTGGTCCACCGGATAGAACTCGAAGCGGGGATCGATGAAGACCGGTTGCTCCGGCGCCGCCCAGATCAGGTAGCTCCCGAAGCCCGTGGTGTGGAACAGCCGCTTGGGGCGTTCTTCCGGCGGGAGCGCGCGCAGCTTCTCCACCGCCTTGACCGGCGTGTCCTCCGTGAGCAACGACACCGGACGCCCCAGGAGGGGGCGGATCCACGGCAGCGACAGAACGACCGCGGTCGCCAGCGCGCTGACTAGCACGGCGTTGGCCGCGGGGATCCCCTGTCCCGCGCCATCCCGCTTGCTGGCCGGCGGCGCGTCACTCCAGTGCGACGCCAGGGCCTCGGCGAGCGGGAGATAGGCCACCATCGCAAACCACACGATGTTGCGCCCGGCCGAGAGCCCCAGCCAGAGAAACGCCAGCATGAGGAAGAGATCGGTGAGCGCCGGGCGCCGGCGCGCGTAGATCAGCGCCACGAAGAGAGCGATCACCAGCGCGAAGAAGATCGCGCCAGCCGCGTCTCTGGGTGTCGGGGGCGCCCATTCGGTCACGAGGTTCACCACGCTCTTCGCGGTCATCAGGTGGCTCACATAGCCCAGCACGCGCGGACCGGTGGGGTTGGCGAGAGTTGCCAGCGCCACGGCCACGGTATAGCCGGCCAGCCGCCACCACTCGCGCGCCGGGAGGGCGCCGGAATCTCCTGCCTTGCGACGGATCCCCTCCCCCAGCAGCACCAGGCCCATCAAGCCCAACCCCAGCGGGAAGGAGCCATGCAGGTTCACCCACACGGCCATCATCGGTACCAGCGGCCAGAGAGTGCGCCACCACCGTTGACGGTAGCCGGTCAGGATCACCAGGAAGCTGGCGAAGAGCGGGATGGCGTAGCTCTGCGGGCGGATGCTCCAGTTAGTGTAGGCGTTCGGCTCGATGGCCAGGAGAAGCACCGCCGCGGCCAGGCGGAGCCGCCCCGTCTTCCGGACGACCATCCAGAGGAGCAACAGGTAGGCCACTGCCATTAGCACCGCCTGGACCACCACGAGCAGCGGCAGCCCGCCCGCCTGGTGAAGCGCGTACATCACGCACTGCGCCAGCCACCCCTGATTGAAGTACGGCTCACCTGCGCGCGTGAAGGAGAAGGAATCGACCGTGGGGATCCACCCCTCGCGAACGATGATCCGGCCCATCGCCACGTGCCACCAAAAGTCGTGGGGCGCAACGCGGGTGAGGAGCGGCACGATCATGGTGACCGCCACCGCCGCGGCGAGGTAGACGTTGTCCAGGCTCAGGAAACGGCGGGTCTCGAGCGAGAGTGCTTCGCGCCGGGGCTTCATGCGAGCCACTCCAACCGTTGCCCTAATGAGCAGATGCACTTCACGCCTGCGGCACGGAGACGCCAGTCACAAAAGAACGTTTCCATCTTATCCACTTCATTCTGTTGCCACCGGCTTCGATTCCTTCCGCCGGATCGGCGGGCCAAAAGGGGCCCTGCCCGTCCGAGAATGAGATGTGGCAGGACTATTGGCCCAGATCGCCTGGGCCGCCCTTCCCATGCGCACTCTATGGGCGCTTGCCAGAATCATGGGTAGAGGCCCTCGTGGAAGGAGATGCACATGAAGTCTCTGCTGTGCAAGCTGTGGGTGGAGGAAGAAGGGCAAACGCTGGTTGAATACGCCCTCATCATTGCCCTCATCGCCGTCGCGGCGATCGCCGCGATGTCCTACCTCAGCGGCAAGGTGCAAACGAACTACAGCTCCGTCGGAAACGAGCTCTAACACGCATGACAGCCCGCCGACCATCGGCGAGTGCCCTCGTGGAAGGAGATGCACATGAAGTCTCTGCTGTGCAAGCTGTGGGTGGAGGAAGAAGGGCAAACGCTGGTTGAATACGCCCTCATCATTGCCCTCATCGCCGTCGCGGCGATCGCCGCGATGTCCTACCTCAGCGGCAAGGTGCAAACGAACTACAGCTCCGTCGGCAATCACCTCTGACGGTCTGAATAGGGGTGTTCGTAACCTGAGAGCACCGGGGGCGCGCTGCCCGGCATGGGCAACGCGCCCCTGATTCCCATATGGGCACGATTCCCGATGAGTTCCACCGGCCTTCGCGGCTCGTCACCACTCTCAGGAGTGCCCCTAACTCCCGGACCTCCGACAGCCCTCGGGAAGGAGTAGTACCGATGGGACACCTGCTATGCGCGCTATGGGCGGAGGAGGATGGGCAGACGCTGGTCGAATACAGCCTGATCGTCGCCCTCATCTCCGTCACGATCATCACCGCCCTCGGGCTCGTGAGCGGGAAGATACAGGCCAAGTACAGCGACATTCGCAACGCGATGTAGCGTCCTCGCGCACTGCGTGAATCGGGCACCGGCGCCGGCTTCGCCCCCACAGTAAGCAGGGCCGGACGGCGCCGGCCCGGCCCCTGGAACCTCTCCTCCCAAACAGCCTAGAACAGGCCAAACGCCTTCGCGGCGGCACCTGCGGCAGCGGCGGCAACCATCCCCAGGCCCCCCACCAGGTAGGCCTGCCAGCGGGGCAACGGAACCAGCGTCACCCTCTTCAGGCGTTCGCTCCACTGCGCCGAGAGCGCCTGAAGCTGTGCCTCCATGCTCTGACGGGTCTCCTCTAGCTGTCGCTTGACCTCCGCGATGCGCGCCGCGTGCTCCTCCTGGATCCCCTCCACGCGCGCCGAGAAGCCCTCGAGCACGATGCTGACTTCCTGGCGGATCGTCGCGATTTGGGGGGGAATGGCTTCGGCCTCCTTCTCAAGCTCTGTGATGCGTGACTCTACTTCCTGGAACGCCGCGGTGACCACGGCGCTCGCGGGCCCGTTGAGATCCACCTCGCCAAAGAGGCTCTGGTCCATCACGCGCTTCGCCTCGAGCACCTCTTGCACCGCCGCCTCGAAGTGCCGCTGGTGAATCCGCTTGCGGTGATCCGGCCCTTCCTCGCCCGCCGCCATCTGGGCCGCCTTCAGCACCGCGTTCTTGATATCGCCCCCCGAGAGCGCATAGGCCTCGGCCAGGGCCCGAAAATCGACATCCTCCGCGAGAGGGGTCCGCTGCGGGTGGATCTGCACCTTCCAGATCAACTCGCGCTCGCGCGCGCCCGGCATCTCAAACAGGATGTGCGTCCGCACGCGGCGTTCAAAGGCCGGGTCGAAGTTGGCGCATAGGTTGGTGGCAAAGATCACCACGCCATCATAGTCTTCCAACTCCTTGAGCAGCACGTTCACAGCCTGGTTCGCCTCGCGCTCGTAGCCGTAGCTCATCGTGGTGAAGCGCCTGCTGGCGATGGAGTCCGCCTCGTCGAAGAGGAGCACTGCGTCCTGCTGGCGCGCTTCCCGGAAGACGGCCGCGATATTCTTGCCCGTCTCGCCCGCCCAGCAGCTCTCCAGCTCGCTGTACCGGATCCGGTAGAGGCGCTTCCCAAGGAGATTGGCAACCGCCTCGGCGCAGATCGTCTTTCCCGTTCCGGGCGGCCCGGCGAAGTTGAAGACCAGCCCTGTGCCGGTGCTGTGGCGCTCTCCCAACCCCCACGTGTCGAAGATGAGGTGGTGCTTCTCTATCTGAACCAGCGTGTCCGCGAGGGCGCGACGTGTCTTCTCGGGCAAGATGACATCCGAGAACGTCTTGCGCGGGACGATCAGCTCGACGAGGTCCCGACGCGGCCCCCAGTTGAGCAGGTCTCTTAGCATCGATTTCCTTTCCGATAGTGGATCGGGGAGCAGCTCCCCATCCTTATGCCTGCGACCACATCGATACCCCATCGGGACGCCGCCATCGCCGCGGTGTTCCCGAGAGCGCCTTCAGTCGCGCCACCCCCGGCACGCCGGAGCGCGCCCGCACCTTGGGGCCTTCTCCCCATTATACCGGCGAGCATCTCAGGAGTCAAAAAGAAGGTCAGGCGGTTTGGCAGCCGCCAGCATGCCGAGCGGGCGCAGGGAGGAAGCCTGCCCGCCGTGCCGAATAGCGATGAAGTAGGTGTGGTTGCACTGCCCCGGCCTTCGGCCCTTATCTGGGCGCGGCCTCACCCAAGTTGGCGTCCGGCCGTTCCGATGGAGATCTACGAAAGCAGAAACGCGGACCGCAGAACCTGAATGGCCTGGAGGACCCGGCAGACCGAGCCTGCCCCCGGCACGCCCGGTCCTCCCCGACAGAGACCATGGCGATCACCCAAGAGCAATTGGCCCACCGGCGACGCTGCCGGACGCGCTGGGTCCTCAACAGCGTTACAGCCTGGAATGTACTGGCGCCGCCCCCTACCGCCATCGTGCGCGCGCGGCTCATTCCGAACTCCTGGCTGGGCACCTCTCTTCCCTCGCGCACTCGCCCCTGCTACGAACGTGTCGGCGTGATCCATGTACACACCAATTACAGCGACGGCCTGAGCTCTTTTCAAGAGGTGGTGGAGGTGGCGCGCCGCTGCGACCTCGACTTCATGATCACCTCCGACCACAACACGCTGGCGCCACTGCGCGACGGGTGGGAGGGTTACTATGGCGATTGCCTGGCCCTCGTGGGCGTCGAGATTACCTGCGATGAGGGCTACGTGTTGGGCCTCAACCTGCCGCCCGAGTTCGAGCCGCGACGCGACGCGGCGGCCCGGGTGCTCTCCGAGATCCGCGGCGCGGGCGGTCTGGCGTTCCTCTGCCTCGTCTGCGATCCCCGGTTTGCCTGGCGGTCTCTCCCAAAGGATGGCTATGTGGGCATGGAGGTGATCAACCTGGGAACCCAAGGGATGCGTACCCTCAACCTGGTGAACCTCGCCCGTGCCGCGATCCGCTATCACCGTTCCGGGTCGATCCGAGCCTTTTCGCTTCTCGCGCGCCGGCCCGCCCCGGAGCTGAAGGTATGGGACGAGCTCTCGCGCGAGCGCCCGATTGTCGGCCTGGGATGCGTCGATGCTCACTCGCTGTTCAAGGTGAACGGCCGGCCCGTGCCCCTCCCCTCCTATCGGGATAACTTCAACTTGCTGCGCACCCATGTGCTGTGCCGGGAGAGCGCCACGGGGGACTTCCACCGCGACTCTGCCCTGCTCTATGAGGCGATCGCCTCCGGCCGCTGCTTCTTCTCCTACCACGTGCATGGCGACGCCACCGGCTTCCGCTTCCATGCTTTCTCCGAGGGGCACGAGGCGACCATGGGCGAGGAGATCTATCTGGGAGATGGGGTCCGCTTCTGCGCCTATCATCGCGGGGAGGAGGCGATCTACCGCCTCTTCCGCAATGGCCGGCCCATCGCGACCGTCCGGGGGGATCACCTCGATCTCACGGTCCACCAGGCCGGCGTCTACCGCGTCGAAGTGCTCCGCCCCAGCGGCCGCCTGGGAGCCTTCTGCCTTACCCCCCGTCCCTGGATCTACAGCAACCCGATTTACGTGCGCCCCGGGCATGCCGCCCTGGCACGCCTTCAGGCACGAGAGCAGGCGGCAGGATCCCGCATCCGCATGTAATCTGGCTGCGCGCTCGCCAAGCCGGCACCGACAAGGCCGGCCCGGCCGAGAGGGCACACGCACCGCGCGCTGGACGAAATGGCCTCGTGGAATGCACCACTTCGGTTGACATCACCCCACCCATCGTGTATGATCTGACGTGGGAGGAGCAGCCCTTCCATACTGCTGCCTTGATACTTTGAGGAGACCTGAAGGTGCGCAACAAGCAGATTCTCGCCATCCCCGGGCCAACACCTGTTCCGCCTGAGGCGCGCTTGGCCATGGCCCGTCCTATGATCAACCACCGGGGCTCGGAATACACCGCGATGCAGCGCGAAATCGTGGAAGGCCTCCAATATGCCTTTCAAACCGGCGGTGACGTGCTCATCTTCCCCGCTTCTGGTACCGGCGGCCTCGAAGCCGCTGTCGTCAACACCCTCTCGCCGGGCGACCGCGTCCTTTCGGGGAGCATCGGTGCCTTTGGCGACCGCTTTGCCGATATCGCTGAGGCGCATGGTGCCATCGTGGATCGCATTCCCACCGAGTGGGGCAGCGCCCTCGATCCTGAGGTGCTTCGCGCCCGCCTGGCCGAGGACCGCGACCACACCATCAAGGCCGTGCTCCTGACGCACAACGAGACCTCCACCGGCGTCACCAACGACATCCGCGCGCTCGCGGAGGTAATCCGTGATCATGGCGCCCTCGTCCTGGTCGACTCCATCAGTGGCCTGCTCGCGGCGGACCTTCAGACAGATGCGTGGGGCCTGGATGTGGTGGTCGCCGGCTCGCAGAAGGCGTTCATGATCCCGCCGGGCATGACCTTTGTCTCGGTGAGCGAGCGTGCCTGGGCGGCCCATCGGAATGCTCGCATGCCCCGCTACTACTTCGACTTCACGGCGATGAAGAAGTACATGGAGAAGGGCCAGACGCCCTACACGCCGGCCGTCTCGCTTCTCTATGGGCTGCAAACCACGCTGAGGATGCTCCGCGAGGAGGGCCTGCCGGAGTGCTTCGCCCGCCATGCCAGGCTCGGCGCCGCCGTGCGCGCTGGCGCGCAAGCCCTCGGATTGCGCCTGCTGGCAGACCCGCGCTATGCCAGTCCAGCGGTCACTTCCATCTATGCGCCCGAGGGGATCGATCCGAAGCAGCTGCGCCAGGTGGTCCGCGAGCGGTACGGCGTGGTCCTCGCCGGTGGCCAGGGCAAGCTGGCTGACCGCATCTTCCGCATTGGCCATCTCGGCTACGTGGGAGAGAACGACATTATCGCCGTGATGAGCGCCCTCGAACGCGGCCTCGGCGACCTCGGAGTCCGGATCACGCCCGGGGCCGGCATTGCCGCCACCCAGCAGGCGCTGGCCGCCTAACCCGCGCCATTCGCCGGTGCAAACCCAGGCGGCCCTCACGCCGCCAGGGCATTCGACGGCCTCTTCTGGAGCGCGCCGGCGAATCCAGCGGATCAACTCAGGAGAAACCATGCGAGTACTAGTATCCGATCCGGTGGCTGCCGAAGGCGTGGAGATCCTCCGCGGCGGCGCCGATGTCGACGTTATCACCGGCCTCACTAGGGAAGAGCTGATCGCCCGCATCAAGGAGTACGATGGTCTGGTGGTGCGCAGCGAGACGAAGGTGACGGCGGAAGTGATCCAGGCCGCCGAGCGCCTCAAGGTGATCGCGCGCGCCGGCGTGGGTGTGGACAACATCGACGTGCCTGCCGCCACCCATCGCGGGATCGTCGTGGTCAACTCGCCCGAGGGGAACACCATCGCCGCCGCGGAGCAGGCGTTGGCGCTCCTCTTCGCAGTGGCGCGGAGCACGCCCCAGGCGCACGCGTCGGTGCAGGCCGGGCGCTGGGAGCGCGGCAAGTTCGTCGGTGTCGAGCTCTACAAGAAGGTTCTGGGCGTCATCGGCCTGGGCAAGATCGGGCAACAGGTGGCCCGGCGCGCGCATGGCCTGGAGATGCGCGTCATCGTCAGCGACCCCTTCGTCACCCAGGAGCATGCCCAATCGCTCGGAGTGGAGCTGGTAGAGCTGCCGGAGCTCCTCGAAACGGCCGATTTCATCACCGTGCATGTGCCGCTCACGCGCGATACCCGGCACCTGATCGGCGAAGAGGCGTTCGCGCGCATGAAGACCGGCGTGCGCCTGGTCAACTGCGCGCGCGGCGGGGTGATCGACGAGGCAGCCCTCCTCCGGGCCATTGAGTCTGGGAAAGTGGCGATGGCCGGGCTGGACGTCTTCGAGAAAGAGCCGCTTCCGGCCGACAGCCCTCTTCGCGGCCACGACCGGATCATCACCACGCCCCACCTGGGTGCATCCACGCGCGAGGCTCAGGTGAATGTCGCTATCGATGTCTGCGAGCAGGTGCTGGAGATTCTCAACGGGCGCCCGGCGCGCAGCGCCGTCAACACCCCCGCCATCAGCGCCGAGGTGCTTGGGCGTCTGGAGCCGTTCCTGCGCCTGGCCGAAAAGCTTGGCCGCCTGCAGAGCCAACTCGCCGACGGCCCCATTGGCCAGGTGGAGGTGACCTACTCCGGCGACCTTGCTGACCTCGAGACGGCCCCCCTGACCCGGGCTCTGTTGAAAGGCTTGCTTGATCCGGTCGTTTCCGGGGTAAACTATGTGAGCGCACCGGCGATCGCGGAGCGACGTGGCATCCGGGTGACCGAGATCCGCTCGGGCGCTTCGGAGGATTATACGAGCCTGCTGACGGTCGGGGTGTGGACGCAATCGAAGAAGGTGGTCGTCTCTGGTACGCTCTTCGGAAAGCAGGATATTCGCATCGTCAGCCTGCATGGCTACCGGATTGATATTGAGCCGGAGGGATACCTTCTCTTCATGCTCCACCACGACCGCCCCGGGGTGATCGGGCAGGTGGGCACCATGCTGGGGCAGCATAACATCAATATCGCCGGAATGAGCGTGGGGCGAGAGGAGATCCGCGGCAAGGCGCTCATGGCTCTCAAGATCGACGAGCCGATGCCGCCGGCCCTGCGCGAGGAGATCGCCAAGATGCCGGAAGTTCGGAGTGCCGAACTCGTGGAACTGTAAGGACGCGATGCGGATTCTGCTGACGAACGACGATGGGATCAGCGCCGAGGGGATCCAGGCGCTGGCGTGCGCACTGCAGCCAATCGCCCAGGTCACCATTGTGGCGCCGGACCGCCCGCGCAGCGCCTCGGGCCACTCGATCACGCTGCATAAGCCGCTGCGAGTGACCCCGGTCAAGCTGCGCGATGGGATCACCGCGTACGCCACCAATGGCACCCCATCCGACTGCGTCGCCCTGGCGATCCGAGACATCCTGGACGAGCGTCCGGATCTCGTGGTTTCGGGGATCAACAAAGGCCCCAATCTCGGCAGGGACCTGACCTACTCCGGCACCGTGGCCGCGGCAATGGAGGGCGCCATCCTCGGCACGCCCGCCTTCGCGATCTCGGTGGCGTCCTACGCGGATGATCTCTCCTTCGCGCCGGCCGCGGCGTTCGCCCGGCGTCTCGCGTCCGAGGTCCTCCTGCACGGGTTGCCCCCGCAGACGCTTCTGAATGTGAACGTTCCCGGCGTTCCCGAAGAGGCGATTGCGGGGGTTCGCGTCACGCGCCTGGGTCGCCGCCACTACCCGGAGAACGTCGTCAAGCGCACCGACCCCTACGGCCGGGTCTACTACTGGCTGGGCGGTGAGCCGCCCGAGGATGTGCTGGAAGAAGGCACCGACGTGAAAGCAATCGCAGAGAACTGCATCTCCATCACGCCGGTGCAGCTCGATCTGACTGACTACGACCTGATCCCGGAGGTGAGCACCTGGAATGTCGTCGGCACTCTGAAGAGCTGAACGGGTATTCCGCTTCGTGCCGGCGGCAGTCAGCCCCATGTAAACTGAAAACACGGCCATAGGAGGGTTGCTGTGAAACTGCAACAGCGGCAAGAGCAGCGCATGGTGCAGAAGATCGACCCGCGGATGATCATGGCGAACAGCATGCTCCAGCTCTCGGCAATGGAGCTGATGCAGCTGATTGACCAGGAGCTATCCGACAACCCCGCGCTCGAGGTGGAGGAAGACCCGCTCTGCCCTCGCTGCAATGCCCCCCTCGATGGCCCCCGCTGTAAAAACTGCGGCTACTCCCTCCGCGAGCCCACAGACGAGGTCCCCGAGCTCCTCGCCTTCGAATACGGCGGTGGCGGTTCCTTCGATGAGGAGGAATACGATCCATTCGCGCGTGTCGAAGCCGTGATGACCGTTCAGGAGCACCTCCGCTTCCAGCTCCGCGCGCTGGCCTCTCGCCAGGACTACCCGATCGGTGAATGCATCATCTCCTACATCAACGATGATGGCTATCTGGAGGGATGGAACCCCGCCGACGTGGCCGAGGCGTGCCACGTCGATGAGGCGAAGGTGGAGGAGGTGCTCCACCAGGTGCAATCGCTTGATCCGCCTGGCGTAGGCGCGCGCAGCCTGCAGGAATGCCTCCTCATCCAGCTTCGCTCGGATTCCCTGGTGGAAGACGCGAACCTGGAGTCTCTCGAGGAGCGCGAGGAGTTTCTGGCTCTGCGCGACATCGCTCTCCTCATGATAGAGCGCTGCTGGGATGAGTTGTGCGCCCAGAAGTATCCGGATATCGCGCGGCGCCTGAAGATGGATCTCGAGGATGCGCGAGAGGCGCATGCGTTCATTCAGCGCCA
>ERZ795045.2063-NODE-2063-length-20675-cov-22.623618_pt1 | contig 20675 bp, 18 predicted proteins | sample MGYA00375129_ERZ795045 | MGnify/ENA primary metagenome ERZ795045 (study PRJEB30174, sample SAMN05720166) | activated sludge metagenome | isolation source: anaerobic digester from wastewater treatment plant | place: Japan | collected 2015-05-15 ...
TTAATAAATTCTCTAAATAATGGATGCGGCCTCAATGGCCGTGATTTAAATTCGGGATGAAATTGAGTACCAACAAAAAATGGATGTTTTTCTTGAGGTAATTCAATAATTTCAATTAAATTCAATTCAGGATTCACTCCCGCTATAACCATTCCATTTTGCTCTAAATTGCTTTTAAATGCATTATTTACCTCAAAACGATGTCTATGTCGTTCTGACACAAAATTGCTCTTATAAGCCCTAAAACTTATCGTATTTGGAAAAATTTTACAATTCCATGCTCCTAATCTCATTGTCCCACCATATTTTTTCTCTTTTAACTTATTTTTTTGATCTTCCATTAGATCAATAACTGGATATTTAGTTTTTGGGTTCATTTCAGTAGAATGAGCATTTTTAAGACCACAGACATTTCTTGAAAATTCAACTACTGCAAGTTGCATTCCAAGACATAATCCTAAAAATGGAATTTTATTTTTTCGACAAAATTCAATAACTTTTATTTTTCCTTCGATTCCCCTATTTCCAAAACCACCAGGTACAATTATTCCATCAAAATTTTTTAATTCTTTTAATTTCTCTTCACCAAATTTCTTTTCATATTCTTCTGTGTCTAGCCAACTAATTTCCGGTTTTGCTTCAAAAGAAAAACTTGCATGTTTTACCGCTTCAATCACTGAAATATAAGAATCCATTAAAGTAAATTTACCTGAGCGGAAATATTTTCCAGCAATACCAATTTTAACTTTTCTTTTTGGGTTTTTAATTTTTTTAACTAATTTTTTCCATTCAGTTAAATCTTTTTTCGAGGGTTTAAGCCTAAACTTTGTTAAAATTCTATTTAAAATATTTTCTTTTTCAAAATTTAACGGAACTTCATAAATTGATTCAACATCTGGCGCAGAAATAATATCTTCTTTTTTTACATTGCAAAAGATTGAAAGTTTTTCTTTTCTTTTGTCATCAACAGGATATTCTGAACGAGCAATAATAATATCAGGTTGGATCCCAGCTGAATTTAAAGTTCTAACTGCATATTGAGTAGGCTTTGTTTTCATTTCTCCAATCATTTTTGGCACTGGTAAATAGCTTACTAAAATAAAAATTACATCTTTGGGATGCATTAATTTCATCATTCTTGCCGCTTCTAAAAATAAAAGATTTTGATACTCCCCTACTGTTCCTCCGATTTCTATTAAAACAAAATCACTTTTAGTATCGCGAGCTACTTTTTTAATTCTGCGAATTACTTCATTAGGAATATCTGGGACTACTTCAACGCATCGACCGCCATATCCTAAATTTCTTTCTTTTTCAATAACAGTCTGATATACCCTACCAGTAGTCATGTAGTTTTCATCTAAGATATTTTGATCTAAAAAACGTTCATAATTACCAATATCTTGATCACATTCTGTTCCATCTTCAGTAACAAAAACTTCTCCATGTTCGATAGGATTCATTGTGCCAGCATCTACATTAATATAAGGATCTATTTTTATTGCTGAGACATTAAAACCGCTTGATTTCAAAATTCTTCCAATTGAAGCAGTGGCAATTCCCTTTCCAATACCTGACATTACCCCTCCGCAAACAAAAATATATTTCGTCATTTTCAAAAATTATAAACGAATTCAAAGCAAAAATATTCTAATAAAAAATAAAATTCGCTTTATATTGACTTTAATTCGTTCTTTATTGGTGATTTCTATTTCTCTTTTACAATTTTTATTTTAATTTCTGTTTCTAAACCTTCGCCTAGTTTTATTTTAATAGAGTATTCTCCTAATTTACTTATTGGTTCGTTTAAAATAATATTTTCTTTTTTCACTTCAAAACCTTGTTTTTTTAAAAATTTTGAAATTTTTGAAGCATTAATTTTTTCAAAAAGTTCTTTTTTCACTCCGATTTTTACCGGTATTTCTAATTTTAAATTCTTTAATTTTTCTAATTCTTCTTTGAGCGCTTTATTTTTTTCTTCTTCTTTCTGCTTTATTTTTTCTAGTTCTCTTTTTTGCCAAGCTAAATTTTTTTCAGTAGCAGGAATCGCTAACCCTCGGGGAATTAAAAAATTTCGGGCATAACCCGGTTTAACATTTTTTATTTCAAGCCTTTTCCCTAAGTTTGAAACGTCTTTTAAAAGAATAACTTCCATAAAAATAAAATTCCAATGGCCAATTTTCAATTTTCAAACAAATTCTAAATCCTAATTTCCAAACAGATAGTTTTGAACATTTGGTCATTAGTTAGCGATTGAACATTGGTCATTGAACATTGGGTTATTTATTATTATATACTGTTCTCCTTGAAATATTTATTAAAATTCCTATTCCTATTAAAGTACACATTAAGGCAGATCCACCATAACTGATAAGCGGCAAAGGCATGCCAGTAAAGGGAATCAAACCGCAAACTGCCATAATATGAAACATTGCCTGGATCGAAATCCAACTAGTAATTCCAATCGCTAAAGCTTGACTAAATATATTTGGTGCTTTTTTTGCTATTATAAACCCTCTTGAGCAAATTATCAAGTATAAAATTATTATAATAGTAGCGCCCAAAAAGCCGGTTTCTTCTCCCCACACAGCAAAAATTGTATCATTCATTGGTTGAGGAAGATAACCTTCTTTTTGAATCCCGTTCGTGAATCCCTTTCCAAAAATACCTCCAGAGCCCAAAGCAATAAGAGATTGATTTATTTGATAACTATCGCCCAATATATCTTCTTCTGGATTTAAAAAAGTAAAAACTCTTTCAGCTTGATAATCAAAAATAAATATAGCACTTAAAAGCAAAGCTATTCCAAGGAAAATTAAAAGAAAAACATGAGAAATTGACCCTCCAACTCCAAAAAACATTAAAAGAGCAATAAAAGAAATTACTCCAAGAGTTCCCATATCTGGCTGAAGTAAAAGTAAAAATGCAATTGGTGCTAAAATAATTAAAAACGGTATTAAACTTTCTTTAAAACTAGTAATTTTCTTTGTTTCTATTTTTTTTTCAAAAAAAGCTGCAAGATAAAGGATTAATGATAACTTAGCAAATTCTGATGGTTGAAAAGTAAAACCTCCAATATTTATCCATCGCGTTGCCCCTCCTGCTTTAAATGTTAAGCTAGGAATAAATACTAAAATTAGAGATATTATTGCTAGTAAAAGAAAAAAGGGAGCAATTTTTTTTAAAAAATCCAAGGAAAATTTTGAAAAAATATAAGCTAAAACAATTCCCGGAAAAAAACCATATAATATTTGATGTAAAAGATAATAGGTTGAACTACCGGTGCTTGGATCGTTATTAATTTGAGTTTTTTCTTTAGATAAGACTATTGAAGAAGTAAAAAGCATTAAGAGCCCCAAAAAAATTAAAGCTGCTAGACTCCAAATTAAAATAGCATCTGGCCGATGAGAAGGAATAATTTTAGAAGGCATAAAAATTTATTATAAATTTAAAACAATTAGAAGGGTGTACCGAAGATAATTCCAAGTTCTTTTAAAAACCAAATTAAAAACCACACAAGGAATGAAATCCGAAACCATTCTGGTAAAAAAGAAAAATGCCAAATTAAGAAAATAACTAAAGAGAAAATTAAAAAAATAGCTATTAACCCAAACACATCTCCTTTGAGCAACGACATAAATTTTTTTTAATTCTAATATCCTCCTAATAAATGAAGATGCAAATGATCTATTTCTTGCCCTGCTTTTTTCCCCAGATTGAAGTGAAGTCTATATCCGTCTTGAGTATTATATTCTTGAGCCATCAACCTTGCTGTTTTAAATAAATCTAAAAAAATCTCCCAATCTTCTTCTTTTATGTCATCAAGCGACTCAATATGCTTTTTTGGCACAATTAAAAGATGGATCGGAGCTTTTGGATTAATATCTTTAAAAACTGATACATTTTCATTTTCGAATAAAATTTCTGTATCAGTTTTTCCGTTAGCAATATTACAAAAAAGACAATTCATAGGTAAAAATTTCTAATTTCTTTTTATGATTAATTTCTAAGCCTTGAAGAAATTTGAGAATTAAAAAATTTTAAGTTGGGAAATTCAAATTTCCTTCTTCGGAATTATTATTTTCTTCATTATCTCTTTTAAAATATACTTCTCTTGGTTTCGCGCCTTGGCTTGGACCTATTACGCCGTTTTCTTCAAGCATGTCTAGTAGTCGAGCAGCTCTTGCATACCCAATTCTTAATCGCCGTTGCAAAAGCGAAGCAGAAGCTTTTTGAGCTTGAATTACTATTTTTTTTGCTTCATCGTAAAGCTCATCGTCACCTTTTCCAAATTCCGAAAATTCAGATTCTTGAACCTCGTTTAATGTTTCTTCTAAGCTCTCTTTTAATTTTTGATCCTGCTCTTCTCTCTTTTGATTTTTTTCAATAAAATCAACGACTCTTTTAATTTCTCTTGAAGAAACATAAACTCCTTGATATCTTCTAGGTTTTGCCGCTTCGCCCGAAAGATAAAGCATATCTCCTCTTCCCAAAAGTCTTTCTGCTCCTGCCATATCCAAAATTGTTCTTGAGTCAATTTGAGAAGCTACTTGAAAAGCAATTCTTGAAGTAATATTTGCTTTGATTAATCCTGTTAAAACTTCAACTGAAGGACGTTGAGTTGCTAAAACTAAATGAATTCCTACTGCTCGAGACATTTGAGCGAGCCTTACGATTCCAGCTTCAAACTCTTTCCCTTTTGCTGCCATTATATCAGCTAATTCATCAATAATCAAGACAATATAAGGAAGCTTTTCAAAGTCTTCTTCTTTTCCTTTAGTTTCAACAAACTCATTATAACTTTTTATATCTCTTTTTTGAGCTTCATGTAAAACACCAAATCTATCTTCCATTTCTTTAATTAACCATTTTAAAAGAGGCACCACTTTTTGATGTTGAACTATTGGTTCACATAAAAGGTGGGGCAATGGCGCATAGCTACTAAATTCTACTCTTTTTGGGTCAACTAAAGCTAAGCGCAAATCTTGAGGCCCATTTCTCCAAAGCAATGATATAATTAAAGAATTTAAAAATACAGTTTTCCCTGCCCCTGTAGCACCGGCAACTAAAAGATGAGGCATTGCACCAAGATCGGCAAAAGCAGGTTTTCCCATAACATCTTTTCCTAAAGGAAAGCTAAGGGGTGGTAAGTTAAGAAACTCAGGCGAAGATAAAACTTCAACTAATCTTACTTGAGCTCTTTTTTGATTTGGTACTTCAATTCCAACTAAGGACTTTCCGGGAATTGGAGCTTCAATCCTTATAGGGTGAGCTGCCAATGCTAGTGCTAAATCGTTTTGCAAAGACATTATTCTTGAAAGCTTAATTCCTTCGGCAGGTTTTAAAGTGTATTGAGTAACAGTTGGGCCAATATTAATTTCGCCCATTTCAACTTCTATTCCAAAATTTTGAAAAGTTCTTTTGATAATTTGAGCATTGGCCCTAAGGTTTCCAGCAATAGCATGATTTTCTTCTTTATCAAGAAGCGCTAATGGAAGAGTTTTATATTTAAGGGGCGATGAAACTATTTTAATAATTTTTGGAGTAGCAATTTCTATTTTTTCCTTTAATTCTTTTTGCGGTAAAATTTCTTTTACTTTTAAATTCACCTTACCTTCTTGGAGTTTTTGAGGTTGTTCTTTTTCTGTTTCTTGTTCGACTTCTTCTTGATGTCGAATTTTAAATTTCTTTAAAACAGGAATATTAAACAAAAGAGAAATTGAAATTAAAAAGAGAGCAATAAAAAAAATAAAGGAACCAGCAATACCAAAAGGTTCTTTTACCAATGAAACCAATATTCTACCGAAAGAACCACCAAGGTTCTTCGAAAATAATTCAAGAATAGAAAAAAAAGATGAAAGGAATAAAATACCTCCAATAATAGTAGAGGGATATGGTGAAAGACGTTCAGCAAAGAAAAAGACCATTCCAATAGCAAAAAAGAGCAAAGCTATTAACCATGCTCCTCCGCCGAAAAGTAAGGTTAGACTTTGAGCAAAACTTTGACCAACCTTACCAGCTAATCCACAAAGAGAAAAGGCAAAAAATATTCCCAAGAAACTAAAAATTACTCCCCAAATACTTTTTTTAGCTTCAGGGGATAAATTAAGAAAAGAAGACGATTTCTGGGATTTATTATTCTTTTTCTTTTTCTGGGAATTGTTTTTCTTTTTCATGAGATAGCTTAAAGCCTGTTCCAGCAGGTATTAGCTTCCCTATTATAACATTCTCTTTTAATCCTCTCAACTTATCTTCTTGGCCTTCCAAAGCTGCTTTTATTAATACTCTTGAAGTTTCTTGAAATGAAGCTGCAGAAAGAAAACTACTAGTAGATAGAGCTACTTTTGTTAATCCAAGCAAAATTGGTTTTCCTTTTGCTTCTTCTTTGCCAGCTTTCCGAAGCTTTTCATTTTCTTCAAAGAAATCTAACTTAGGAATGACTTCTCCTTGGGTAAACCTTGAATCTCCAGGGCGAGTAATTTTTAATCGTGAAAACATTTGAGAAATGATTGTTTCTATGTGTTTATCATGAATAGTTACCCCCTCCCCAACATAAACTCTTTGAACTTCTTTTAAAATATATTTTTGAGTTTCTCTTATTCCTACCGCCTTAAATAAACTTTGAAGGTTAATTCTACCTTCAAAAATTGGTTGGCCTGGCAAAACCTCTTCTCCTTTTTTAACTAAAATACCGCTTTTTACCGGCAAATGATATTCTTTCTTTTCACCTTTTTCAGTTTTAACAATAACTACCATCCCTCCTTTTTCTTCTACAACTTTTTCTACTTTTCCTTTTTCTTCAAAAATTGCCGCCTCACCTTTTGGTGGTCTTGCTTCAAATAGTTCTTCAACCCGAGGAAGTCCCAAAGTAATGTCGCCGGCGCCAGCTACACCACCAGTATGGAATGTTCTCATTGTAAGTTGAGTTCCTGGTTCGCCAATAGCTTGAGCTGCTATAACTCCTATCGCCTGCCCTAACTGAATAAACTGATGAGTTGTTAAATCAGAACCATAACACATCTGACAAATTCCATCTTGGCTTTGGCAACTTAAAGGAGAACGAACTCTTACCTTTTGAATCCCTGATTTTTCGATAAAATCAGCTGTTTTTTTATCGATTAGTTCGCCTTTTTTTATAATTATCTTATCTCCGTCTTTAATATCTTCAAGGATAATTCTCCCTATAAGTTTTTGAGAGAAATCTTGATTAATTTCTTCAGCATCTTTCCTATCAATAATTATTCCTTTTTTATCGCCACAGTCTTTTTCTCTAATGATTAACTCATGACTTGCATCAATTAATCTTCGAGTAAGGTATCCAGCGCTTGATGTTCTTAAAGCAGTATCAGCAGTTCCTTTCCTTGCTCCGTGAGTCGAAATAAAATATTCCAAGGTAGTTAAACCTTCTTTATAACTTCGTTTAACTGGCAATTCAATAATCTCACCAGAAGGATTTGTTACAAGACCTTTCATTCCTGCCATCTGGCTTGGCTGAGACCATGATCCTCGAGAACCTGATTCAATAATAGCGTAAACTGATCCAAATTTAGGCAATGTTTCCGGTACAAGTTTTGAAATTTTGTCTTTTACTTCTTGCCAAACTTCAATAATTTTTGTTTTCCTCTCTGTTTCTGATAAAAATCCTTTCTTGTACTGCTCTTTGATGTTTTCTTCCTTTAATTCTGCTTCTTTTATTAGTTCTGTTTTTTCTTTTGGTATAACCAAGTCATCAATTCCCCAAGTATTTGCTGAAAGTGTTGCATATTCAAAGCCTAAATTTTTCAACTTATCAATTATTGAAATAACAATTTTTTGATCATATTTTTCAATAAGAGCTGCAAGTAGTTTTTGAATGCTTTTTGAATTTTGGACATTATTTTGATAAGGAAAATCTTCCGGTAAAGCATCGTTAAAAATTACTCTACCTACTGAGGTCTCAATTAATTTTCCTCCTTCTTTTTTAATTCTCACTTTAATCTTTGCTTGAACATTAATTTTTTCCATTGCATAAGCAAGCTTTGCTTCTTCTTCGTTTGAAAAAATTTTTCCTTCTCCTTTTGCCTCCGGCCTAATATTTGTTAAAAAATAACAACCCAAAACCATCTCTTGTCTTGGAACAGCAATAGGTTGACCAGTGGCTGGCTTCAAAATTCCTTTTGAAGAAATCATTAAATTTCTTGCTTCCTCTTGAGCTTTTTTTGAAAGTGGCAAATGAACAGCCATTTGATCACCATCAAAATCAGCATTAAAAGCTGGACAAACTAATGGATGTAATTGAATCGCTTGCCCTTCAATTAAAACTGGTCTAAATGCTTGAATAGATAAACGATGCAAAGTGGGAGCTCTATTTAAAAGTACATATTTACCTTGAATTATTTCTTCTAAGATTTCCCATACTTCTTTTCTTTCTTCGGAAATTAAAATTCCCGCTGCTTTTACATTATGAGCTAACCCTCGCTCAATAATTTTATTAATCACAAAAGGTTTAAATAATTCCAAAGCCATTTTCTTGGGAAAACCAACTTCTTCAATTTTTAATTCTGGACCTACCACAATTACTGCCCTTCCAGAATAATCAACTCTTTTCCCTAAAAGATTTTGACGAAATCTTCCTTGTTTACCCCTTAATATATCAGCTAAAGATTTTAATTGTCTTTTTCCGCCGGTAGGGGCTTGAACCATTTGACTTTTTCTTGCAGAATTATCAATTAAAGCATCAACTGCTTCTTGAAGCATTCTTTTTTCGTTTCTGACAATAACTTCCGGAGCGCCAATTTCTTTTAAATATTTTAATCGGTTATTTCGATTAATAACTCTGCGGTAAAGATCGTTGAGGTCAGAAGAAGCATATCTTCCTCCGTCAAGCTGAACCATTGGCCGTAAATCAGGTGGTAAAACCGGTAAAAAAGTAAAACACATCCATTCTGGCTTTACTCCTGAATGGATCATTGAACGAACTAAACTTAATCTTTGCCTTACTTGCTTTTTTGAACTACTTTTTTCAAGTTCTACTTCTAACTCTTTTTCTAATTTTTGAAGATCAATTTCTTCAAGCAGTTTTTTAATTGCTTCTGCGCCAGTTAAAGCCCAAAAACATTCACCATATTTTAGAGAAAATCTTTGATAATCATTTTCTGAAAGAATAGTCCCTTTTTTTAAAGCAGCAAGTTCGTCTTTTGCTTTTTGAGCTTCTTCTTTTAATGTTTGCTTTTCTTCCTTGGTTATGCCTTTTTTCTTTCTGTCAAATTCTGTTTGGATATCTGAAAGAATTTTCTTTTTTGCTTCCTCGTCTACTTCAACAATAATATAAGACATAAAATAAACCACTTTCTCAATTTGTTGCATTGATCTACTTAGCAAAAGACCAATTCTTGAAGGCACTCCTCTTAAAAACCAAATATTAACCACTGGGCTTGCTAATTTTATATGACCTAACCTCTCTCTCCGAACAGAAGATTTTGTAACCTCAACTCCGCATTTGTCACAAACTACTCCTTTATATCGAACACCGTGATATTTACCACAATAACATTCGTAATCCCTAGTTGGCCCAAAAATTTTTTCACAAAAAAGCCCGTCTTTTTCCGGACGTTGAGTTCGATAATTTATTGTTTCTGGCTTTGTGACCTCGCCATGAGACCAAGATAAAATTTCTTGAGGTGAAGCAAGCCTAATTTTTATTGTATCAAAATCTTCAACTTTGGCCATAATAATTAAATTTAAAATTCCAATTACCAAACTCTAAATTCCAAACTCGAATTTTAAAAACTATATTATTTAGAATATTTTGTAATTAGAATTTTATAAATTTAAAATTGAAAAATTTATTTTTCGTTTTGTTTTTTGATTAACTCTATATTAAGCCCTAATGATTTTAATTCTGCCACTAGAACATTAAAGCTGGAAGGAATATTTGGTGTTTTAATTTCTTCTCCCTTAACAATAGCTTCATAAGTTGCTGCCCTTCCCGCAACATCGTCTGATTTTACCGTTAACATTTCTTGTAAAGTATAAGCAGCTCCATAACCTTCAAGTGCCCAAACTTCCATTTCTCCAAACCTTTGACCTCCAAACTGAGCTTTTCCTCCAAGAGGTTGTTGAGTAATTAAAGAATAAGGACCAATTGAGCGCATATGAATTTTATCTTCTGCCATATGAATAAGTTTCATTATATACATATAACCAACCGCTACTTTTTCTTGGAATGGCAACCCAGTTCTTCCATCAAAAAGTTTTATTTTTCCATCTTCTGGAAGACCTGCATTTTTAAGTTCATTTTTAATATCTGCTTCTGAGGCTCCATCAAAAGCAGGAGTGATTGCTTGATAACCTAATTTTTTAGCGGCAAATCCTAAATGGGTTTCTAAAATTTGGCCTATATTCATTCTTGAAGCAACAGAAAGAGGATTTAAAATAATATCTACCGGTGTGCCGTCTTCCAAAAATGGCATTTCTTCTTCCGGAAGAATTTTTGCAATTACTCCTTTATTTCCATGCCTTCCGGCAAGTTTATCTCCTACCGTAATTTTCCTTAAATAAGCTACTTCAACTTGGATTTTTTTAATAACGCCTGGCTCTAGTTTATCTCCCTTAGCTCTATCAAAAATGCTAACCCTTATTACTTTTCCTCTCTTACCATGAGGTAAAACCAAAGATGTATCTTTTACTTCTTTTGCCTCTTCTCCAAAAATCTTCTTTAAAAGCATTTCTTCTGAGGTTAGTTCTTCTTCTCCTTTTGGAGAAACCTTGCCAACTAAAATATCACCAGCCTGAACTTCAGCGCCTATTCTTATAATTCCATCTTTGTCTAAATTTCTTAATTTTGTTTCCGAAACATTGGGAATATCTGATGTTGTAACTTCAGGTCCTAATTTTGTTTCTCTTACATCACAACTAAAATCTTCAATATGAACCGAAGTAAAAATATCTTTTTTCGCTACTTTTTCTGATAAAATAATAGCGTCTTCGTAATTAGCACCGCGCCAAGGCACAAATGCACACAAAAGATTTTTCCCTAAAGCGAGATGGCCATCAGCAATAGCTACTCCTTCGGCTAAAATATCTCCTTTTTTAACCCTTTGTCCTTTTTTAACAATTGGTCTTTGAGAAATACTAGTGTATTGGTTTGATCTTACAAAATTTAAAATAGGGTATTCTTTAAGTTCATCTTTCTTATTCTCAATTAAGATATGAGATCCATCAACTTCTTTAACTTCGCCATCTTCATCAGCAAAAATTACTTGGCTTGAGTTTTGAGCTACTACATCTTCCATTCCTGTGCTTACTAATGGCGGTTCTGGTCTTAAACAAGGCACAGATTGCTTTTGCATATTGCAACCCATTAAAGCACGGTTTGCATCATCATGTTCAAGAAAAGGAATTAAAGAAGCTGCGCCTGATAAAATTTGTTGAGGAGAAACATCGATATAATCTATTTTTTTTGCCTCAATTGTTCCTGGTTCTCCACCAATTCTTGCTTCTATCTTTTTCGGTAAAATTTTCCCAGAAGAATCACGAGGAGTAGTGGCTGGTGCAATATTATATTTTTCTTCAACATAGGCATTTAAATATTCAACCTTGTTAGTAACTTTTCCGTTTTCAACTTTAAAATAAGGAGTCTCTAAAAAACCTAAACGGTTAATTCTTGAAAAGAGAGCAAGATGCGTTATTAAACCAACATTTTGTCCTTCTGGCGTTTGGATTGGACAAATCCTTCCGTAGTGACTTGGCTGAACATCTCTTACTTCAAAGCCTGCCCGTTCTCTTGTTAATCCTCCCGGCCCCATTGCTGAAAGCCGTCTTTTATGCTCAAGCTCAGCTAATGGGTTTTCATTGTCCATAAACTGAGAAAGTTGGGAAAGAGTAAAAAACTCTTTCACCTGAGCGGCGAAAGGATGAGGGTTGATAATGTTTTTTGGTTCTGCTTCAGAAATTTCAACAGTAGACATTCGATCTTTTATAATTCTTTCCATACGAAGCATTCCTACTCTTAATCTTGATTCAAGAAGCTCAGCTAAGGTCCTTATTCTTCGATTTCCTAAATGATCAATATTATCTGGCCTGGCTTTTGGATTTTTATTAAGTTCAATAATTTCTTTTATAAACAAAACAAGATCATTGATATTTAAAAGACAATCATTTTTAGTAATAGTTTTTAAATCTTCTAATCTCATCCTTTGTTGAATGCGCCATCTGCCTACTTCTGATAAATCATACCGTTGATGATTGAAAAACATTCCATCAAAAAAGCTTTTAGCATTTTCTATCGTCACCAAATCTCCCGGTCTTAAATGACTATAAATTTCCATTATTGCCTCTGTTTGATTTTTAGCAAGATCTCTTTTTAATGTCTCTTCAATATAGTTTATCTCACTCCCTTTAATATTCTCTTCAAAAATTTTCTTTATTTCTTCAGTTGATTCAAGACCAAAAGCACGAAGCAAGGTTGTAGCCGGTACTCTTCTTTTACGATCGATCTTAACCCAAATAACACCATTTTGATCAGTTTCAAATTCAAGCCAAGCGCCACGATTAGGAATTACTTTTGCTCCAAATAAATTTTTTCCATAAAAAGAAGTTGCCGTAAAAAAAACGCCGGGAGAGCGAATAAGTTGAGAAACGAGTACTCTCTCGACGCCATTTAAAATAAAAGTTCCATTTTCCGTAATTAATGGAAAATTGCAAAGATACACTTCTCCTTTTTTCTCCTCGCCCAAACTTTTATTTTTTAGACGGGCCTCTACTAAAAGTGGACTTTCATAAGAAACATTTTTCTCTTTTGCTTCCTTTGGAGTAATCTTAGGAGCTTGAAGATTAATACCATCAAAATAAAGTTCAAACTCCTTCCCTCCTCCATAATCTTTTATTGGGGAAAATTCATCAAAAAGATTTTTTAATCTATTTTCTAAAAAATCTTCGTAAGAATCGATTTGAAATTGGACTAGGTCTGGACAAGGAAAACGAAAAGAATAGTGGCCGAAGTTTTTTTTCTGCATATTCTTATATCGCAGATAGCGCGGATTTAAAGGCAGATAACACAGGTATTTATCTGCGTAAATTCGCATAGAAATTATCAATATTAATCTGCGATAAGAAAAAATAAACCCAAAAAAAATTTAACTGGGCTTAAAGCTTTTTATAGAAATTTAGTAAGAAAAGTAAAACAGAGGTAAATCTAAAGTAATATACTTCTACTGTATACACTCTATTTTATATTTATTTTTTAAAAAATGTCAAGATCTCCCACCGCTTGATTTAATTTAATGAATTTTAGCACCTGGTGGGATTTCCTTTTCTGGTTTTAAAAGTACTGGTTCGCCATCAATTTCAGCTGCTAAAAGCATTCCTTGACTTTCTACTCCCATAATTTCTCTCGGTTCTAAATTAGCTATAACAACGATTTCTTTTCCTAAAAGATTTTCGGGCTCATAAAATTTTGCGATGCCTGCTACAATTTGTCTTTTTTCATCTCCTAAATCAATTTCCAATTTTAAAAGCTTTTCTGATCCATTAATTTTTTCTGCATTAATAACTTTTGCAATCCTTAAGTCTAATTTTTGAAATTCCTCAAAAGTTATCATATAATTTAAAATATTAACAAAAATAATTTAAAAAAGCAAATTTTTTAAAAACAATTAAATATTTTTAATAAGAAAGCGCCACTTTCGATGGCTCCAATAAGGCCCGGCATAATCAATGCCAATTCGTGGTGTTGTAATAATTTGATTTTGTTTTATCTTCTCTCCCCTATCTTCCAACCAAATTCTTTTGCTTTTTGTTAAATCTTCACCGTAAAAAGATTTATCTAATTTTAAATATCTGCAAAGTTTACCAGGGCCATTAGCTAAGTTTCCTAAATTAGAATCTAAAGCTCTTATTAAAACGCATTCTGGTTTTCCTTCTTTAAAGGTTGTGATATTTAACTGCCAGTACATTCCGTAAACTAAATAAATATAAATATGACCGCCAATTAAATACTCTGCTTTGTTCCTTTGAGTAATTTTGCCTTGATAGGCATGGGAAGCTTTGTCTTGAGGGCCAATATAAGCTTCCGTTTCAATAATTTTGCCTTGTAATTCTCTACCTTTATATTTTCTTACAATATATTTTCCCAAAAGATCTTTTGCTACTTCTAAAGTTGGTCTTGTGTAAAAACCTCTTTGTAATCTTTTTCTCCGCATATAACTAATTTTTAATTTTCATTTCAAGCTCTATTTCATCCCTTAAAGGAATTCCTTCATTGCCAATCAGAGGAATTCCTGGCTTAATTTTTCGAGACAGTTCTATAGCATTAGGGTAAACTTTTTTAAAGACAAATCCTCTCTTTTGCCAGAATTTAAGGGCTTTTAAATTATCATTAGTAGTAATTAACCAAACTCTTTTTAAATTTTCTTTTTTGGCTAAATTTATTACTTTTTTTACTAATTTTGTCCCAATTCCTTTGTCTTGTAAAAAACTATTTAGGCTTACGATTTCCAATTCTCCTTTTTGAATTTCATAAGTTATCAAACCAACTTTTTTATTGTTAAGTTTTGCAATATATCCATTTAGTTGCTCTGGTCTATGAATTTTTCCTTTGCTTACAATAAAATTTCCGCCCCATTCCTGTTCAAAAATTTTTCTTATCCATACGTAATCTTCATTTTTTATCTCCTGAATATTTATTTGAGAGTTTAAACGCTTCATAATATTATCTCATAAATTTTTGAGATTTACCACCTTTCTTTATGAATTTTCTTTGGATCAAAGTCTGCATCAACATAAGGGAAAACTTTTTCTTTTGGATAACCAACAGGAATAATATTTATAATTTTATATTCTTCTGGCACTCCTAGAATTTCTTTAATTTTTTCTTCCCAAACACCTCCACCTACAGCTTTCCAAACTGTTCCTAATCCTAAAGCCGTCGCCTGCAAAAACATATTTTCAGAAACAACTGCTAAATCTTCTACTACAAAATTTGTTTTTCTGGTATCGGTTGTAGGAATAATTAAAACTGGTGCTTTTTTAACAAAAGTCTGTCCAACTATATTAAAAATATCTTCTTTCGTTTTTGAATCCCTAACCACTATAAATTCTACCGCTCGATTATTCATTGCACTAGGAGCAAATTCCCCTGCTTTTATAATCTCTTGAATATATTCATCTGGAATATCGTCTGGTTTATATTCTCTAATTGAACGCCGATTTTGAATTTCTTTTATTACCATAATCCTCCAAAAGTATTAATTGTTTTTTCAATTATTTGAAAACAATTTTCAAGATTGTTGTTAATCTCTTTTCCAGAAAATCTTAATACCTGCCAACCATAACTGGTCAGTTGATTATTACGAATTCTGTCTCGAGCTAGTGCTCCTGGTAAGGTATGGTATTTTTCACCATCGCATTCAATATCGATATTACCTTTTTTACAAAACACGCCGAAATCCAAACAATACGTTTGTTCATCAACTTTCACATATAATTGCCTTTCTACTTCTATTTTTCTTCTTTTCATTTCCAAGTACATTTTTTCTTCTAAGGGACTAGTATCATATAAATCATTTATTCCTTCAGCAGTCATTAATTTTTCTAAAGTTGTTGGAATATGGACAATTGTTCTTTTACTCTTGCTAAAAATTGGGTGTGGCAATTTTTGAATCTCGCCAAGATTAAATTTGTAATAATCTTCCATTGCTCTTTTATTTTCTGGCTCTTCTGGGAAAAGTTCAATTCTTTTAATTGTTTCTACGCCTAAAACTTCTGCAAAATAAATTACTTTATACTGATATTTTTTGCCAAAAACTTTAGGAAAGTAAAATGCTACATACTCTGCTAAAGGAGCGTTCTTTGGTGCAGATTTAACTGGAATATGATACCACTTTTCTTTTTGGATTTTTGGCCAAAGATTTTTTCTTGGCACAATCCCTACTAAAGCCGGCTGTTTTTGTTGCTTTTGCATTTTTCTTTATTAATCAATTATTAATCAATATTCCAACATTCTCAAGAATGTGAGAATATTGTAACTTTAAAAATTGGCTTCAAAAATCTTGTTTTTTTGTTTTGCGCCTTTAACTAATCTTATCTTTGACTCTGGAATTTTAAAATACAAAGCAAGTGCTTTTACCACTGCCCTGTTTGCCTTCCCCTCCGCTGGTTTTTCTTTCACAAAAACCTCAAAAGCATTTTCTGATTTTTTAATAATTTCCTCATTTTTTGAATTTGGAAAAACCTTAACTTTAATTAACATTGTTATTTATTTAAAAGATTGGCTCTGTAAAAACTAATAATGGCGCTTTATTACTTTTCTTTACACAGAGTTCAACTTTTCTCATAAACTTAATTTTTCTTTTCTAACAGTAAAACAGGATAACCTTTTTTAATGTGGTTTTTTTCAACGTTTTTCACGCCAAGTTTCTTTAAAAAATTAATACATTCTATTTTTGCTTCTATATTATTTTTAAAAAAATTATTTTTTGCCTCCACTTCTATAAAAGACCCTAATCCTTTGATTTTATCCAAAGCAACTTCAAAACGTCCGCAATCCCAATACTCCCGATTTTTATCTACTGTTATCACTTTTTTAAAATCCAAAAATTTTAAAATCTTTCTAAATTCTTTTGGATTAGAAATTTCTGTTTCGTATTCCTCAGCATATTCTTGCTCTCCATCTGGTTTTTTATTTATAGATTTATCGTATTCAAAAACCACTCTATCCGGGTTTGTTCTTATTCGCAACCATTCTGTCGGATGAGGTTTTTGAGCAAAAAAATCTCTATGAAAAGGAATATAATATTCATCAATTTGCCTTATTGATTTTATTAATCTTCCATAAGTTGAAACTTTCTTTTTGATATCGCCAAAATTTTCTATTTTTATTTTTACCTCAACTTCTTTATTCATAATTCTACTTAAATAATTTTCTTAAAGAGTTCGACTCTTTATTTTAATTAATTAATATTCTTATATTCTCGAGAATGTGAGAATATTTTATTTCTCTTTTGAACGCTTTAGCTAAAGTTGAATTACATATAATCCTTTTTTCTCTATTTCTTTCTTTTGGCCAAAATCATCAAGATGGAATTTTAAAATATATTTTACTTTTCTTTTTATTTTCTACCTGTATATTCTTTTTTCTTTGGATCCCATTCCTCTAATATTAAAACATCGCCTTCTTTAATTTTAAAATCAGCCAATCTTAATTCAAATTTCTTTTTTCCGGATTTAACTAAATCAAAATATTTTGGTAAAATTTTCTTTTTTATAATTGCCATAAAAATTTTTTATTTATTCGTTATTCTTGTTTTCAATTCTAATATTTCTTTAATTCTTTGGTCAACCAAACAATTGCTTTTTTAATATACGGCTCCTTATCGTCTTTAATTTTTTCTGCTAACTTTTTAATTTCTTTTTTGTTGAAGCCAGATCGATTTAACTCTATTAGCAGCACAATGGCAAATCTTCTTTGCCACAAATTCTTTGAAGAAATATATTTTTTAGAAAGCGCGAATATCTCTTTTTGCTTGCCTTTGGTTATCTTTCTTATCCCCTGAGTTGCAAGTGTATCACATACTGCCCAATCTGAAATATCTTTACTAAACTTTTCAATCAGTTTTATTGCCCGCTTCGGATCTTTATTTGCAAAATTTCCTAAAATTTTAACAGCAAGCAACTATTCTTCAAACACTTCGCTCTTCCACAACTTTTCAACAAAATCAAAATCTGTTTCTTTTATCTTTCCAGCAATATTATTCAATACTGAAGCTTTCACGCCATAAATTTTCTTTGCAGAAGGGATAGATTTTTTAAAACTTGCTTTTACTTTCTCATTTGCTTCCTTCTTCAAAATTTTTCTAATTTCCTCTAAACCCATAATTTTCAACATTCCAACATTCTCAAGAATGTGAGAATATCTTAATATCTTCTTTTTGTTTTTTAAGGACGGTTTAGAATGTGTTTATAAATTCAATAAATTTTTTGCCATAGGGCGACAAATGGTGAATTACTGCCCTACCTTGATATTCTTTATTCAAAAGACCAGCCTGTACAAGGCGTCGAGTGTGCTCGGAAGCTGTTTTCATATTACAATCAAGAATTTCAGCAATTTTCTCTAAAGTAAGACCATCATTTTGAGAAAGTAAAAGCAAAATTTCTATCCGCCGATGGTTTGCCGCGCCCTTAAAATACCTCTCTAATTGTTTTGGTTGTTTTGATGTCTTCATATTTTTCAAATAAATTTACTTAAAAATGCAGTTTATCATAACTAAAACGATATTCCAATATTCTTAAGAATGTTGGAATATTCTTATTTACTTTTTATTCTATTAAACTTTGCAGCGTTGAGTGATGTTATCTATTTTCTATCTATTACCCTTCTTTTTTCTTCTAGTTTTGTTTTGATGAGATTCCAGAATTTTCTCCATCGGACAAAGACCGTTCAAACGTTTGTGAGGAAAATAATTCCAAGCATCATTAACAACTTCAAGTATTTGATCAAATTCCTCTACGTCACCGCCCCTGTCAAATATAGAAATAACTTTCATTAAATCATCGCTTTCTTTTTCACGATAAATAATATCTTTTATATGTTCTACGCTAAAAGGACTGTTAATATTCTTTAACATTTGTGAGAGTTCTTTTTCTATTTCTTTACGTTTCTCTAAAATTTCTTTAATTTTCAATGGCTTGGATTGTTTTGCTTTAATAAATTTTTTCTCTTGGGTTTCGGTTATAATCGATATCGGTACTCCATTAAATTGTGCCTCTTCCCTAAGCTCTTGTATCTCATCTTTAGTAAGAGGCTTTCCCGTATAATAATCTTGCAATATAGAAATCCTAAATAATCGTTGCGTCTCAGGATCTAATTGTTCTTTTTTCATTTTTTGTTTTTCTTTATCAGGATACTTCAAAAACTCTTTCTCCATCTCTTTTGCCATTCTGACATTTTCTAAAATAAATGGATCTTGGGGAGATAGTGCTTGACCACGATTCAACCATTCCATTCCCTCTTTAAAATCGAAACAATGAAAATAACTCATTGCCAAATCTATATAAGTTAATGGATTTATTAAATCCAAACTAATCGCTTCTCTTAAATCATTCCTTCCTTCTTCCACTTGACCCAACATCACTTTAACCCAGCCCAAACTTCTTAAATTTTCCGCATGATGAGGTAATATTTGATCAGCTTTCTCAAGCGCTCTTTTTGCTAGAAACAATCTTCCACATTTCATTCTGGCAATCCCCAAAATATAATATAAATAAGGGTCATCAGGATTTTCCTTTAAAACATCTTTTATAATAGTAACCGCTAAAGATGATTTTCCTTGTCGCATTAAATCATCTGCCTTTTTAATTCTTTCATCCATAATCATAATTTTATTTTTTAATTTCCGATGTTTCGCGTAGCGAAACGAAGGGAAAAAAGATTTATCTTTTTGTCTAATTTTTTAACTTTTTGATGATTGATTTTAAATAATGGCATATTTTTAAAATTAATTTATTTAAGTTATTTTTTATTTACTCTTTGTTTTCTGATATCTTAAAATTGAGTCCTTAAATAATTATTCTCTAATTTATAATTGCCTTTAAGATTTCTTGAATAGTATCGTACCAATATTCTTTGTATTCTTTTTCAGCAAGGGCTTGATCACTCGGCTTACAAAATAGTTTTAATTTAATTGTAAATTTATCATAGGAGAATGATTTATCTTCAAAAATTTCCTTAAAACCATCTATTTTTCTATAAGCTTCTGTGTACTCTGTTCCTTTTGGATCTATAAAAACAATAAAATAATTTTTACTTCCTTTTTCTTTCATCCAAAAAATAAAGTCGGGTTTAAATTTATCAATTTTATTATTTTTGGAGTTATGCCAAGGAATATAAACATCATCTGTTGTTTCGTCTAATTTTGAGAATAACCACCATTCAAATTTTTTATCAAACAAATTATTTTCTTGATCTAAATATTCATCTAATTCTTGAATAAATTTTACTTCACTTTCCTCTTTAATAATGTGATTTAAATATTCAATTTTATGTTTTTGTTCAGATAAAATAATGGGATAATAATAATGATTTGGAACGTATTTTATTTTTATACCATCAAATGATTTTTCTTTCATCTCGTCCAAAATTTCTTTTTGAATATCAAAAGGAAGTTTACTTTGTTTTATTTCTTTCTCTTTTTCTTCATATGCTTTTACTTTATTAAATTTTTCTAAAAAGTCATTTAACTTTTCCTTACCGAAATATTTAACTTTTTCAAAATGAACAATAAATTTACCTTTTTCTACTTTTTCAAAATGGTCAAATTCTTCTGGAATTAAAGAAAAATGATCAATAATCCGAGATAAAATAATTTCGGGATTTAAAATAGCTATTTCTTCGTCAAATTTATAATAATTTAATGACTCATGTTCTTTAAAACTTTTCTCGATTGTATTTAATATCTTTGGTTCTATTTCATATTGCATTAAAAGCACCCTTTTATCATCGAAATACTCAAAATAATTTTTTACTAAATTAAAATCTTCTTTTGCTAAATAATATTTACTTTGTTCTCCTTTTTCTTTATCTGCAAGAATACAAGGCGCGGGTTTATATACCGGAACAAAAAGAGGTAGTTTCTTTGCTTTTTCATTAATTACAAACTTTTCGGTCAAAGGATATTCCTCGCCTCTTTCTTCAATTAAAG
>ERZ795045.2067-NODE-2067-length-20629-cov-4.302080_pt1 | contig 20629 bp, 24 predicted proteins | sample MGYA00375129_ERZ795045 | MGnify/ENA primary metagenome ERZ795045 (study PRJEB30174, sample SAMN05720166) | activated sludge metagenome | isolation source: anaerobic digester from wastewater treatment plant | place: Japan | collected 2015-05-15 ...
ACAAGGGGTGGACGCGGGGTGGAATGTCTGGCTTTGCATGTGCTGGCCGCGCGTGAGGGGCGACGGGTAGGGTCGATCAACCCTTTGTGAAAAGATTCACGACCGCCCGCGATCCCAGTACTGGCGCGGGTTTCAGGGTGGCAGTGGGTCTGGTCCCGCGGGTTTACATTTGACGGCTTGACATGGGGGACTAGACTGTCAACACCGCATCACGGAGCGAAGCGACCTACTCAAATGGGTCGCTCTTTTTATGCCCGCATTCACATGAGAGGAATAAGGCAAAACTGCCGTTTACCTCTCATCTTGTTGTATAGGGCTTGCATCTCTCATCCTCTCATGTAGAATCCGCGGCATGGAACACATACCGGACACAACAGACACACACATCACACACGGCATCACCCGCGAGGAACACGTCGAACGGTTCAACCTCGAACTAGAAGCCCAACTCGCCAGCGGCATCAAACCCACCTACGACCCATTCGCCACAGAGGACACCAGCGACCAAGGGTATGAACGATCCAAGTTCTACGTCGAAACTGTTAGGAAGAAGCGTGAAGGTGGCAGCCCCCGCTACATCCAAGTCCCGATCGAACCCGTCGACTTCCAAATCATCCAACAGATCCTCCACGGAGGACTCGTCCCCCAATACCGGACCCAACAAGACTTGATCCGCGACGCCATCCACCACCGGCTACACGACCTCACCCACGGCGACTTCAAAGACGGGTTGAAGATCTATCTCACCGACCAGAAGTTCGTCGAGTACGACGCCAAACGTCGCATAATGATCGAAATAGCCGACAACGCCCGACAGATCAAAGAAGAAACCCTCGCCGTCGAACAGCTAAACGAAGGGTTGCAAGGCGCAGCCAACAACGGCAACCGGCAGCGCGTCTACCAGCTACTCGAACACGCCCAAGAACTACTGGGCAAACAGTTGGGTGACTACAACCGCGAGACCATCACCCAACTCGTCCACGCCTACCAAGAATGGCTTGAGTGGGCCAACCGGGGCGGGCTCAAAGTCCAGACCAACCGCATCACACCCAACCTCCCCGGACGATGACAAACGGCAGGACAGGCAGCGGCAGGACAGGCAACAGGAAGGTGGAACCAGACTGGACCCAAGCCGCATGCCGAGGCCACGACACCGAACTCTGGTTCCCGGCCAGAGGTAAAATCCCAACCGAAGCCATAGCCATCTGCGACACCTGCCCAATCAAACAGCAATGCGACCAGTACGCAATGGACCACGGCATCAAAGTCGGAGTATGGGGCGGAGTCACCGAACTCACCAGAAAGAAACGCCGCGGCCGGGCACTACAACGGGCACGGAAACAGGCACAACAAGCGCAACAAGCGCAGGACACCAAGGACACCACAGATGGCCACACAGAAGCCCACAGGCACCACCAGACCGACGCGACCTGATACCGTCGCAGATCACAACGGCGCAAGCGCCGAAGTTCCCCCCCCGGACCTGACCGAGGGGCGGGCCACAACTGGTCCGTTCCTCTCAGGGGGCCGGGTCTGGCTCGCTGACCCAACAGCACCCGAATGGCGGAAGCTTGACCCTAGACCGCTACCCGAATGGGTCACAGGGTTCCGCGACCACCAGATCGACGCGGTAGAAGAAATCCTAGAAGCGTTCAACGCCGGCGCGCAGATCGTCACACTCGACGCCCCAACAGGAACAGGTAAGACACTCATCGCCGAGATGGTCAGACGCGCAACAGCACGACGCGCCATCTACACATGCCACTCGCTAGGGCTCCAAGACCAGATGGTCCGCGACTACCCGTACGCGCGGGTACTCAAAGGCCGCGCCAACTACCCAACCCAAACCGCACCCTACCCGAACATCACCTGTGCCGACTGCACCCGCACCGGAACAGACACACCCTGCATGTGGTGCCCCGACCCAGAGGCATGCGGCTACCGGACAGCACGCGCCCAAGCCCTAGCCAGCCCACTCGTCACCACCAATACCAGCTACCTCCTACACGAAACCCTCTCCCCACAATCCGGGTTACGCGGACGCGACCTAACCATCATCGACGAAACCGACACCCTAGAAACCACCCTCACCGGCGTCATCGAATACACCATCACACCCGGCATGGCACGACAACTCCAAGTCACCATCCCACCCAAAGGCACACACCTGACCACCATCACCAAATGGTTGTCCGAAACACTCGACACAGCCATCATCAAACACCGCGCCCGGATCAACGGCACAGGCATCGACGCTCTACGCGCCCGGCGTCGCTACACCCAACTCCTAGCCGAAACCCGACGAGTAGCAGCCGAACTCGCAACACCCGACACACCCGGCACACCCAACACACCCAGCACCAAATGGGTACGCGACAACCGCGACGGACTCACACTCAAACCAGTCACACCCGCACCATGGGGTGAAGAACGCATCTGGCAACACTCACCCCGACACCTACTCATGTCCGGCACCATCATCTCAGCCGAACAACTAGCCGTAGACCTCGGCATCCCAGACGACACCCAACGCGTAGACATCACAGTCCCCATGACATTCCCCATCGCCAACCGACCCATCCACGCCATCCCCATAGCCAACATGACCCACCGCGAACGCGACACAGCATGGCCCAACATGGTCAACGGAATACGCGCCGTCGCCAACCGCCACCCCAACGTGAAAATCCTCGTCCACACCGTCAGCTACCAGCTAGCCCAACACCTACACGACCAGCTAACCGACCTACCCAGACCCACCTACACCTACCAGACCGCCGCCGACCGCGACCCAACAGTCGAAACCTACCGGGCCAGCACCAACGGAATACTGTTCGCCGCGTCAGTAGACCGAGGATTCGACTTCCCCCACGACGACACACGCGTCGTAATCGTAGCCAAAATCCCGTACCCCAACCTCGGCGACCCAATCACAGCCCAACGCACCCACAGCGCAGGCGGACAAACATGGTTCAACACCCAAACCGTGCGCAGCCTCGTCCAAATGACAGGACGGGCCGTCCGAAGCGCCGACGACTGGGCCGAAACCTACATCCTCGACGCACAATTCTACCGGAAACTACTCAAACCACCCGCCCGGCAACTACTACCCCGATGGTGGGTCGACGCGCTCAACACAACCACCACACCACGCGACCTACTAGGACAGGCATGACCAAACTACAAGTGTACAGCCTGTTCACAGGCGTCGGAGGGTTCGACCTCGGACTGGAACGAGCAGGCATGGAAATCGTCGGGCAAGCCGAGAGCGACCAGTTCGCAGCATCAGTACTCAGGCGCCACTGGCCCAACGTGGAACTAATGTCCGACGTGCGTGATGTCACAACAGTGAACGCCGACATGATCGTCGGCGGATTCCCCTGCCAGGACATATCAGTAGCCGGAAAAAGAAAAGGACTAGACGGTGCAAAGTCAGGGTTATGGTGGGAGTTCTACCGGATCATCGAAACAAACAGACCCCAATGGGTTGTTATCGAAAACGTCGCGAATCTCCTATCCACCAATCGAGGGCGGGATATGGGAGCCATCGTCGGGACGCTATCCGACATCGGGTATTGGGTGGAATGGCGAGTGCTGGACAGTCGCTACTTCGGAGTACCCCAACGACGCCGCCGAGTGTTCATTGTCGGACATCTTGGAAACAGAAGTGGCCGAGAAATACTATTTGAGCGCGAAAGCGGCGCGGGGGATAGTTCGACGGGTATTGACACGAGGCCGACGGAAAGGCATCCCCGAAGATCTGTGGCGAGCGTTGATGGAAACGGCGGCACAGACCCGGTAGCACTACACCTCACCCAGAACCCGATCACAGGATCCATTTCGCCAACGTTAAGCGCAGAAGGTCGGATAGGGGTAATGGACCGGCGGCTACGAGAAATGGCCACAGTCAACAACGAGACAGTCGACACGTTGATGGCAAGGGACTACAAAGGGTACAGCACCAGGATCGACGCGGGGGACAACAAACTGATAACCGTTCCGCCCGAAGGTGTGGCCAACACCCTCCAGGCCCGCGACCACAAGGGTGTCCCCGGCTACAAAGACTTCCACGCCGGACGCGCGAACATCATCCCGATGCGTTCCATCCATGAGAACCAGCGGGGAGAGATCACCGTCAACCGGACAGCCGGATCGCTCACCATCGGCGGTGGCAAACCGGGCCAGGGTTACCCCGCGGCGTTCGACGGATGGCGGGTACGCAAACTCACACCGCTGGAATGTGAACGGCTACAAGGATTCCCGGACAACTGGACCGCTATCGGTGTGAACGAAAAGGGGCGCGAAGTGAAAGTGTCCGACACCCAACGAATCAAACAGATGGGTAACGCGGTGACCGTCAACGTCATCGAATGGATAGGTGGACGGATAGTGCTGACCGACAATGACTGAACACCCAGCGAAATACAGCGCGCCAGTACTCGACGCGATCACCGACATCCTCGAAACCCGACAGATCAACGGACTCACCATCGACCCGTTCGCCGGAACAGGACGCATCCACCAACTAGCCACACCCACACGCCCAACCATAGGGGTAGAAATCGAAACCGAATGGGCCGACATGCACCCCAACACAATCCAAGGGGACTCAACCCAACTCGCCCAAATCGTCAAACAACTCGACCTGCCACCAGTCAACGCGATCATCACATCCCCCGCGTACGGCAACCGGATGGCCGACCGGTACGCCGGAGACAAGAAAGGGTCACGCCGCCACACCTATAGGGTCGCGTTGGGTCGCGACCTCGCACCCAACAACGGAGCCGGGATGCAATGGGGAGAGAACTACCGGCAGCTACACCAGAAAGTGTGGGAAGAATGCCAGACAGTGCTAGCCGATAACGGATGGCTGATCCTCAACATCTCCGACCACATCCGCGGCGGACAACAAATGCCGGTCGTGCGCTGGCATCTCACCACCCTACTCAAGCTAGGGTTCAAGCTCGTCGAAATCCGGCCAGTACACACGGCACGGCAACGACACGGAGCGAACGGGGAGCTACGCGTACCAGCCGAACGGGTCATCGTGCTACGCAAACCGCCACAGACCGCCACACAAATTTCCCAAGAATCTCCAAGATTGACTTGACGTGCCACACCTGACAGGTAATATCTACTGGATACGACTACAGGTAATGTCACACAGGTAACATCTACCAACCAACCAACCAACCAAAGGAAACCCAATGCCAGCATCCACCGCCTACGATCCGTTCGCCACATCAAGCGGACTGTCAGACATCATCCAGGGCGTCATCACCGACGCATGGTTCGGCACCGACAACAACTACAACGACGGCCAATCCACCGTCCTCAAGCTCACCGTCAACGACCCAGAACTGGGCGAACAGGAACTCATGTTCCCATGCGGCGGCGGATGGGAAGCAGGCGACGGAGGCGAAACCGTCCACCACCCCGCAGGCGCACGCAACTACAACAAGCAGTCAGGATGCGGGCTCATGCTCGACTCCGCCATGGCCAACGGACTCGGCGACACCCTACGCGCCACCGGCCACACACCCTTCGAGGCCGCACTCTGGAAAGGTCTCGATCTGGTGTTCGAGCGCAAAGAGTTCGAGTTCAAAGCCAAGGACGGCGAAACCCACTCCTACCACCGGATGCTCCCAGTAGCCGCAGGCGCAACAGCCAAGGGAGCCAAGGGAGCCAAGGGTGCGAAGAAAGCCCCAGCCAAGGCCAAGGACACCACCCCCGACGAGGACAGTGGAGAAACCGGCAACAACCCGGCAGGCAGCATCATCGCCAACCTCACAGCCAAGGAACGCGGCCAGATGAAAGCCATCGCAGCCGGATGCGAGGACAATGAACGGTTCGTCGAGAAGCTCTACACCGCCGACCTTGAACTCCCCGACGATCCCGAGTTCGAGACCGCAGCGTTCGACGGGACACTGTTCAACGCGCTCAAAGGCTGAACAACCCGGACAACGCCCAGGTAGCGTCTAACGAAACGGAGGGGTGAGGTTAGGCCAACAGGCAGCCAACCTCACCCCTCTGTCACATACGGGAACACACACATGAACACCAACTCAGACAGATTCGTGATGGAACGTCGCGACCCGCCGCCCCCAAGCCGCGCCGGCAGACCCAACAAATACCTGCCGATGCTGACCAAAATGCGGAAACGGACACCCCCAAGAAAATGGGTTCACATCACCCACTACGAATCGGAAACAGGGGCGCGCGACGCCAAGAAACGTATTCGCTCCGGCGACATGCAAATACCAGCCGGGCTCTGGGAAGTCCGCGCCGTGAAAAACCAAGACGGAACCAGCGACCTGTACATGCGCTGGTTTGAACAGAAAGACGGAAGGACATGACAGACACACCAGACACACCAGACCAACCGGTCGGCGACAACCGACCATCCGTATACCTAGAGGACATCGACGGAACCCAACATGTCATCTACCGTGCCAGCGCAGTAGGCGGATGCGAACGAGCGTTGATCGCCGCGAGGATCGGAGCGCCACGCCACCCCATCCCGGCAGTCATACAGAAAGCGTTCGACGAAGGACACGCCGCGGAAGCAGCGATACTCGACCGGTTCGCCGCCGACCACGCCGACCACCTACGGCTACTACCCAACGGTGGAACCCAACGGCAAGTAGCGATCCCCGTCACATGGCCAAGGAAAGCGAAAGCGTCGCTGCCGGTCCTCATCCGCGGCAGCCTCGACGGGCTCGCCATCGGAACAACCGGAGAGTTCAAAGGTGAGAAGATCGTCGTTGACGCCAAAGCTTTCGCGACATCAACATTCGATCAGATGCTCCGCGACCCAACAAAGATCAAGTTCTGGGACCACTACATCACTCAACAGACCGTGTACGCGCGAGGAGTTGGAGCGAACTGGGCTGTCCTCGCGATCGTCGAGAAGATCGACGGGAAAGTCGGGGTCGGGTCACGCGTCCACTACCACTGGATCAACGTGACACGCGAACAAGGGCGATGGGACGAACTAGTAGCAATAGTCCGAAGGGTTGAACAGACCGTCAAGAAGATCGGCGGGAAGATCGAAGCCGGGCAGTTGGGTGAAGAACAGAAGGAAGTGCAAGCCGTCGCTTGCCCATGCGACTACGCATGCCAATACCCTCAGTTCCACACGACAAACGACGACACGCCGGAGATCCAACAGCGCGACCTCGACCGGTACACCGAAATGCTCGACATCGACCAGCGGATACGCGAAACCGAGGCACAGTTGAAAGCCGACAAAGACCGGCGCAAAGAACTCGCAGTCGCGCTCGTCGACGAATACGGGCAGAAGTTCCGCGGTCAAGGGTTCAAAGTCACATGGGTTCGGCAAGAAGTCGCCGAACAAACCAGAGTCGTGAAAGCCCATGTGAGGGAATACCCGAAGATCACCAAAGACAAAGACGCCGGGTTCTCATGGGACTGAACAGGGTGACAGACCCAACAGACCCAACAGATCCAACAGGCAGGAGGCGCGATGGCAGGAGGCGCGATGGGTAGCGGAGCATCATTCTGGCTAGGAACCACGTTCGGTTTCGCGGCCGCCATCTGGCTCGCGTGGAACTACACGCGGACAGAACGACAGACGCGGACAGAACGACGGATCGACGCGAGAACGATCAACCATCTCGAACGCGAGAACGATCTGCTCGGAGACGAGAACGATCTGCTCAGAAGCGGTATTGCCGACAGGGACAGGGCCATCAAAGCGATAGCGAACAGCAACACCAGACACGTCAGGAGAACCAACGGATGAAACTCGAAGCGAAACATAAGACCCCTGAACGGATCTTGCTTTACGGCGACCCCGGTAGCGGGAAGTCGCGTGCAGCGGTAGACGTAGCACGCGCCGCGACAGGAAGGGTGCTGGTGCTCGACACCGACTACTCGTCAAGCTGGTTCCGATCCATCGACGCGCACCCCGAACTGGCCGACACGGTAGAAGTGTGGCAGGTCGGACCCGACGACTGGGCCGGGCAGATACGCGCCGTAACAGAAATGACGAAACAGGCAGGTGGGGGCGACTGGGTAGTGATCGACTCGATGACCCCAACATGGCTCGCGGTCCGAACCCTCTACATCCAACGGCGATACGGTGACGACTTCTTCGACTTCTTCGCGACCGGCAAAGACAAGCAGATGTCCGACGCCGACATGAACTGGAACGCGATCAACTCGGAATATTCAAGGTTGTACCGCGCGGTGTTCGGCAGCCCCGCCCATGTGCTGCTTACCGCCGAAGCGGACGCCATGACCACCGCCACACAATCAGGCAAACAGGTAGCGCAAGACCGTGGGATCAAAACCCACTACCAGACGATAGGGTGGAAACCCAAAGGCCAGAAAACCCTCGCGTACACTCCACACACCGTCATCTGGTTGAACAAAGACCGGGTAGGCGGGTACTACATGACCACCGCCAAAGACCGCGAACGGACAGAAATAGAAGCACGCGAAGTGAAAGACTTCTCACGCGACTACCTGATGCGGGTAGCCGGATGGCGACCAGTTAAGGACGCGACATGACAGACCCAACAGATACAGACACAACAGGTACAGACCCAACAGATAAGGACACAACAATGGACAACCCAACACCCAACCCCGAGGACGACCTACTCGCCGACCTCGACACAGTAGGCATGACCGAAATCACCCTACCCAACGGTGTTATCGCCGAACCGGTCAACAGCCTAGGAGAGGACGCGGTACTCGTCGCGCTCTACACCGTTGACGACACTGGGAATGTTGACCGGTTCACGTCAGTGTCGCTGGTCCCCGTCGCGGGCGCGGTGTCGATCCTCAACGCGGTCGGGGAAGCGTTGGGGATCATTGCCGAATCGAAAGGCATGACGATCGACGAACTCGCCGACAGTTGCGACGGGGAATACACCGACATCACCCAACGCGCGAATGGGTCAGGCGACGCGGGTGGCGCGGGCCATGCCCGACAGTAGAAGTACTACATGCCAACACAGGAGATCACATGACCACTACACACGAAATAACCATCAGTGACATAGCCCGCATATGTCACGAAGCAAACACGGCTCTACAGGTAGCACTTGGAGAGGCCCCTTCTCCGCATTGGGATGACATTGACGACGATATGCGCTCATCCGGCATTCGTGGTGTGATGTTGGCTCTGGACGGTGCCACACCGGAAAGCCTGCACGAGTCGTGGATGACCACAAAGGCCGAGCAGGGCTGGGTTTACGGCGACGTGAAAGATGCGGACGCTAAGACGCACCCCTGCATGGTCCCGTACTCTGATCTACCCGAAGAGCAGAAGATGAAGGACCACTTGTTCGCCGCGATTGTAGGAGCGTTCTGATGCCTGAGATCGCCTACACGATTACCGCCGAACTGACGGTGGACACCATCCGGCAATGGGCCGAATTGGACATCTACCCCGACATCTACCCCGACGGCTTTGCTCGATCTCCAGCGGAAATAGGGAAGATCAAAGCCTGTCGCCAGTGGGTAGCGGAGAACCAATACCCGGACGGGACGATCGCAGTGGCGGTTGACGACGCAGGTGACGGGCTCATCGTGCAGCGCATCGACGGACGCTGGTGCCACGCTGGACTACACGCCGCGAACCACCCAGTCGAAGCCAGCAGCATCGCAGTGATCGTGGGTGCCATCCACACGCCACCAACGATGCGTGACCACCTGCACGCGATCGGGCTGACCGACGAGATGATCGTGTCGCGCCAAATCGGGTTGCGCGACATCGGAGACAGTGAGACGGTTCTTGCTGTCATCTGGAAAGCCTGCCGGGAGGCTGAACGTGACTGACCTGAGCGCAGACCACCGGATCATCCTCGCTCGCATCGACAGCGGTTACCCGGAATGGGGGCTCGAATGCACCCATTCCTCCGACGACCCAAAGTTCCACCACTACTGCACTGAATGCGACAGCCCAACATGCCCGGTGCGACGACACCACGACGAGTGCATCCTCAGGGCGTGGTGGGACGAGGACAACATCACACTCATCACCGACACCGAAGGGCCGATCATCGTACCCATACCTGTTCGAGCAGACGTGGAGTTCCATGTGTGGCGGCTCAAAGCCATGCCAGTCACGCCAGTCACGCCAGTCACGCCAGTCGAGAACTGTGAGAGTCGCGAGTGATTATCTCCCCAACAGAACCAGCGAAACTACGCCGGTTGGGTGACGTGTCAATGTTCCCCGAAACATTCGGGTGCGACATATTGATCGCGTCACCTGCCGGTTGGGTTGGGGTTCAGAGGAAAGAAATACGCGACCTGATCGCCAGCATCTACGACAGAAGGCTAGGGGAGCAGGTCGCGAAAATGTCGGGGCTCGCTGAACAGGTGCTCGTGATCGAAGGGAAAGCGAAATGGTCCGCTGATGGCGAGCTAATAGGCGACAGGTGGACACGGATCAACCGGGCAACCCTACGGAAAATCATGTGGGGGTTGCACCGGCAGAACGTGTGGATCGACCACACCGACGGGATAGCCGACACCGCCGAATACCTGACAGAGCTTGAACAGTGGGCCGGGAAGGCAGCCCACCGAGGGTTAGGTGTCAGAGGGTCGGCCAGATCCCAGTGGGGTACAGCCAACAGCCGCGACTGGCAGTCGTTCATGCTCCAAGGGTTACCGGGGGTAGGGCCAGACATGGCTGATCGCATACTTGACCAGATAGGGATGCCGATAGGATTGACCGAAGAAACAGTGGAGAAACTGTCCGGCGTTAAAGGCGTCGGACCCAAAACAGTTAAACGAATACTTGAAGCGTTACCGGTGTTCAACCGCGACGACCGCGACAGGAGAGATGACCAGTGACCGACAAGCCAGTGACCGACAAGCCAGTGACCGACAAGCCGGACCCAACGAGGCGATCTGTTCAACCCAAGAGTGACAACCTCCCCGGTGTCGCCGGTGAATGGGTACAACGGTATGTGAGGATACGGCAACAGCCAGTGATCGTGGACGGCAGAAGTGTCTACGACGACAACGGGAACCCTATCGACCCATCAACATTGGAGACCGTGTGGCTGTTGGACATCGCGGACCCCGACGGTGACAGCGTGTTTGTCGGGGTGGTGGACAGCGACAGGCGGACAGCACTCCGGCTACCCGAACCGTCGTTCATACAGCACGTCATGTTCCCTCTGTCAGCGGAGGAAGTCGAACAGGTCACCGCTGGTCTGCTACCCGAAACGATCAGACGGGCGGTAGAACGGCAAACGGAACAAACCCGTGCCGAAACGCGTGTCGGGCCGACACCCCCGACACCCCCGACATCCATCACTGTCCTGTGACAGTAAGGTCCGTAGGGTCCGTAGGGTCCGTAGGGTCCGTGGGGTTCACCTGATGCTCTGCCAAGGGTTCAACGAGACAACCGGCCGCGACTGTGAACAGCGGGCACTGTGGCAGGTGCGCGGTATCGGTGGGCTCACCGCTGTCAACACATGCAAATACCACATAGTTGATTTCCTCGAACAGATGACCGACGGGAACGTGCCGGTCACAGTGTTGAGCCTGGAACAGCTAGGTGTTGTACCCGGCCACAACAGGTAGCACAGGGTCAACAGGTAGCGTAGCGTCCCGCGGGCAGGACACGGACCCGCGGGACGCGAACGGGTTACACGCCGGAACGCGTGTAAACGATCAGAACAGTTCAGAACGGGTGAGAACGCGTGTTTAGGCGGGGAGTGCGGAGAGTACGGGGAGTGTACGCGGTTGCGGTGCCCGTACCCAACAGCAACCCGGCGACACCCAACATCGACCAGACCGTCTCCGACGACACGACACCGACCAGCCCGAGGCACACACTCAACCCGAGGCACACCCGGTAGAAATACGCTCGACGAGTCTGAGTGAACCAAGGGAACGTGGACTTGAAGAACAAGTCTGGTAGATCTGTAGGGTCAGGTAGATCTGTAGGGTCAGGCATGTCTGTAGGGTCGTTACTCATCGGCGCTGTCATTCCCCGTGTCTCTTTCTGTGTCTCCGATATAGATGTCGAACTTGGTGGACAGCTTAGTCACCGACATTTGCGTGTTCCGCACGGCGTCTTTCAACGACCGGCCACCGTTGTAGTTGACCTCATATCGGATGTCGCGTATCTGTTCGGCTAGTTCTTCGAGTTTCAACAGGATAGGTTCGGTACCCTTCTTGACACCCGATTCGACCCTGTGGTCAATGTTCTGGTTCAGCGGAGAAATGATCCACTGTTTGACGAAGAACAGTACCGCCCCAACTGCGACGACTAGGCCTGAACTGCCGAGAATGATGTCCCTCATTGACTCCACCCAACTCACGCTGCCCCTTCCTGTGTGACGATCTCGAAATCGCGGACGGTGAGCCCGAGCTCGATACGACCGATACGACGATCCTGAGCGACCGTGACCTTGAGCCCGGCCTTACTGTCGCCGTGCTTGTCGCCGACGAATATCCCGTGGACTGTCATGGCGGTAGCGACAGTGTGCTCAGGTGTGCCCCGCTCCCACCGGTCGACTATACCGGGTCGGAGCCGCAAGATCTCACCAGCGCGAACAGGATGGTCGCGTACTGTCCCGTCGGCACCCTCAGCCCAACCCGTCTTATCCGGTGCGTAATCGGGGACGACGCCGAACAGGCAGTGCCCGATGTACTCGCGCTCCAGTTCGTCGTGCCGGATGATCATGGGTAGGTGAGGGACACGAGCCGCTACCACCCCACCAGACCCGGCCCTGTGGCGGTGGGTCAGGTCGTAGGTGACGACACCGCGACCGCCGCCCGGATATCCGCATGTTGTTGGGTAGCCGAACATCCGAGAGACACTGATCGGAGCCTGGTCGACCGCGATCAGTTCGGTCAGAGACGTGGCCGTGACGATCCTCGCGTGACGATCCCACGCCCCCAGAGGGTCACCCTCACGGCGGATCGTATGCGGAGCCGGAATCTTGACAGTCGGGAACCTCGGACCCGACCACGACCAAGTAAGGGGACGCGACAAATCCCAGACCGGGACAGTCGAAATATTGTCCACCACGTCGTAGGGCTGTCCTGCTGACGCGCCCTCCCATGGCGCGGTACCACCCGCGACATGGACCGGCCAGTTGTCGTCCCACATGCGAGCGGTGCGGAGAGCGTCCACATCGGACTGGGTGATGTCACGCCGCCACGGCCCCTCCCACCCGTCGATCTGAGGGAGTGGCGGTAGTTCCGGCGCGCGCCACGACCGCCAATCGGACACATAATCGCGGGTCAGTCTCATGCCGTCACCCTTGTCTTAGCGGACAGGAGGCGTCGCGCGGTCAGTTCATCGACAGTCCACTTGCGGACCCACGGGTTGTGTTCGAGTAGGTGCGCGATCTGCCCGAGGTTCTCGTAGCGGACAGCGACATCGCCGTCCACGAACCACGCGGTGTCGTTACCGGGTGCAGAAACTTTGGCTATGAGTAGATATGGCATGTCGTCCTCTAAGTCTGGTGGGTCTGGTGGGTCTGGTGGGTCTGGTGGGTCTGTAGGGTTGGGTATCAGTCGGATCGCGGTGTCGATCCGGTAGCGCATGTCGTCCATGTCGATACCAGCCGGGTCGATCTTCCGGCGGGGGTCTGTTTCTTTGTGGCCGAGTACCTGTCCGGCGTCGAGACCCAGGTGGCGGCAGATCGCGGCGGTACCAACAACCCATGCGTCGATCTGGACTGTCGGCCACGGCTCGCCCACACCGTCGTTGTACGCTTCGATACCGATGCTGTTGTTGCCCCATTTGCCGTAGCCGTTGTGGTTCGCTCGACCGGCAGCAACAACAACCCACGTCCCGTCGCGGCGCAACCCGAACTGTGCGAGCGGGCCGGGTAGATCACGGCGCCCGTCGCGAAGAATCCGTTCCATAGCAAAATTCGATGTGCGGACAGTCGAGGCAGTGTGATGCCAGACAACACCCTTGACAGAGACCAGGTTTTTCCCGCGGTCCAGCCAACCGGGCATCTCATAGACGACACATCCGGCGTCGCGTAGAACATCCGCCAGCCAATCAAGGCGCATCGTTGCCATCCTCAGGTTGGGTTGGGGTTTGGGTTGGGGTTTGGGTTGGTGGGTTGACAAGCGCCGAACGCGGAACCTGCAACGTCGCGGACAACGCCGCTAGATGGTGTGCCGGTATCGCTTGCCGACCGGCGAGGTACTCGGTCAACGTCCGCGTGTAAACCCCGGACTGCTCCGACACCCATTTCGCTGTCACACCCCGCGCTGCCATCACTTTCCCGAGAGGCGTGGACTTGTTGAACCCACGCGATTTCGTTTGGGCTTTCACCAGATGGGTCTGGTGAGTGGGTTGCGGTTGGGTGGTTGGGGTGGTTGGTGTTGTGTCCATCCCCACAGGTTAGCGCGCGGGTTGCTGTTCTTTCCGACCCTCTCGACCCTCTCGACCCTTGCCGCTGTTCGCGACGTTCGCCGGGTTGAACTGACCGGATTTCTGCATCGCCAGTAGAGTCGCGATCGCTTCGTCGGACACGCCCATTTCGCGTAGGGCTTTGATGTTGCCGGTTTTCAAGTGGGCTTTCATCAGGTCGGAGCGGGCTGTCTGCCGGGCTTTCTCGGCCCGCATGTACTGTTCGGGTCGTGACGTGCCACGGTTCAGGACGGGAAGCCCGACACCTGACGCGAGGAGTGATCGTGCCGTGCCGGGGTTCGTGACCTGTAGCTGGTTGTATTCGTCGTCGCGACCCAACGCCCGGTAGACCGCTTGGGTTTGGGGCACGATGTTGAACGCGAGGCGTTGGAGCGGGTTCCCGCCATCGACACCCATCCGGCCTGTCTCAGGGTCATATGACTGGTCGGGGAACATCGCGGCCGCACCAGTCTGTGTGTCCACACCGATCTGTTCGAGCATCGTGGAGATGAACGGGTTTGTTGCACCCAACCAGCCGGACAAGGTGAGTAGGTTGCCAGCATCAGAGATAGGGTTCGCGGCGCGGACAGGTAACCCTTTCTGCATCCCGTTCTCGTCTGGGGCACCGTAGGTCACGCGGTCCAACATTGACAGGTTCCCGCCCGACCCTAGGTTCTCGACAACCTGATCGGCTACCCCACCCATAATCGCCGCGCGGAGCGGGTGATCGACCGGGTATTGGAGGGTGAACCGGACAACATGCGACAGCCACGAATAGAACGGGAATATCTGACGTAGCACCGACCGCTCGAACGGGGTCATACCAGCCGTGTCCTGTAGGACTTTACGCGCGACGGTCAACCCTTCCATCTGGGCTTGAGCGACAGTCATCCCTTTCGTCAACGCCTTATCGGTCCCGTACAGGTAACCCAACGTCCGGTAGAAGTCGTCGAATTTCTGGTTCAGGTCGTAGGAGAACTGGACGAACGATTTACCTGCACGCGCTGCCGGGTTGTTCTCGACAAGTTCGCGGACCCTACGCCCCTGATCGAACGCGAGACTCATTTCTTCACGCGTCGTGTACCCGAGGGTCCGTTGCAGTTCTTTCGCGATCTTCGTGGAGACAGCCTCACCGGACCGTATCGCTTTGAGAACCTCGACGGTCTGCCGGATGTTCGACGGTTTGAACGCGCCCGGTCCCGTTTCGAGAAGGGTCATTACCGCGCCGCCGACAATGTTGTAGAAATGCCAGCGGGGAGACAGGGCTAGGAGTGACACGCGGAACAGTCCGGTAGCCGGGTCTGTGATGCGTGTCAGAGAGTTGTATGACTGCTTGTGGATCGCTTCGAGAGTGTCAGCGACAGCACGCGGCAACATGATGCGCTTCGAGGACTTCGCGAGATGGGATGACGAGAACACACCCATTGACGTCGGGTCGAACGCCCGCCAGTCGCGCATCATCAGGTTCTGTTCGTGACCGAACGCGGATAGGAGAGGGTCGCGTTCCGCCATGGCTAGAGCCTGCTCGCGGTACATCGCGCGTATCTCCGGTTCAGCTTTACCGAACACGCGTGCTATCTCGGTGAGGGTTTCTTCGGTGAGAACACGGTTCACGATGTTCGCACCCTCATCGGTGAGACCTATCGACGCGGACTGTACCGCTGGGGTGAAATCCGCGATCCGTTCCTTCGCCGCGCGGATCGTTGGGACACGATCCACGATCCCCGCCGAGAGGGACCGTTCAGCCTGTTTCGCTGACACACGCGGAATGTAGACAGGATCGACACCCTCGGCTTTGATCGTCTCCCACATGCGGGCCTGAGCTTTATGGGCCTTGTTCCACCCTTTCTGCGACCAGCCCGGTATCTCCGACATGTACCCAGTGTGAAGAAACTCGTCGACCATCTCATCAGAGATGAACGCACCCTTGGCTCGTAGCGTGTCAATGTAAGTGTCGAGAGCCCGTTGAGTCACAACCTCCGAGAACCGCGCGGGGGGCGACATCCGAAGAGTTTTATCCAGTTTGGCCTGACGCCCGACAACATCTTTCACCGCTTCCACAAGTCTCGACACCTGCTTGTCGGTCACCGGGATGCGTTTAACTCCAGTGACCGCCCCAAACTTGTCAAGGATTGGTTCCTCGATTACCGCCCGAGGGAGCGGATAGTTCTGCCTACGGTTCAGAATCTTTGCCGCTTCCCTATAGTTCCCCTCGCGCCAGAGAACGGCAGCATCCCAGAACTTGTCATCCACTTCAGCGAGCGCCAACCAGCGAGAATGCAACGATTTGACCTGGCGGACAGAACCCGACTGGGTGATGCGTGAACCGCCATTCACGCGTATCAACGCTGCTTCCACTTCCGTTTCACCTTTGATGAGACGATCGGCTATCTGTTTCGGGTAGAACTCGCCACGGAACTCGCCGAGGTCAAGGTCGTTATCGACAAGGAACCGTCCGAGACGATTCGACATGCCACGAACCTCGGTCAGGTAAGCCTGCTCGTTGACGGGAAGGGACGCCACGTCAAGCCCTTCACGTTGCATCGCTTTGGTCAACTCGACTTCGCGCGCCCGGTCGATCCCATGTTCAGCCAGTAGGAAATCGTCGTCGCGGGACAGTTGCGAGAACCTGCGTAGGTCGTCCTGTATTCCAGAGATGATCGACATTTCGTCAGGGACAGCTTTCCCTTCCATAATGTCTTTGAACCGTTGGGTTTGAGCTTCAACGATACGCGACACGTCACGCGCGTCGCGACCCATCCGATCAGAGATGTGTTGGATCGGGGTGAATGCTTTGACCTGATCGACAAGTTGGCCGGCGCGGTTACGAACCACGGCACTTTCGGCACCTTCGGCACCTTCGGCGAGTTTGTTGAACAACGCCGAGGGGATCGGCTTGGGTACGCGACCGGAGCCGTGTTCGGTGATCGCGGCGAGAGCTTCAGACTCCATCGCTTTGAACACCTTCGTACCCTTCGCGGCTTTCGACGCGAAGGGTAGAGCGTCGAGAAGGTTGTAGACGGGGTGTTCAGCGATATCAGCGATGTTGCCCGACGCGACGTTCTGGGCGATGTACGCGCCGGGGACCATGCGGATCAGAGGTAGGTTCAGGAACGCTTGTATAGGGTTCTGGCCGTCCGCGAGAAGTTTCCGGTACTCGCCAGCCCAATCACCTTTGACAACCGATTTGAGTTCACCTGCGATCGCTTGAGGCATGTGAGGGATCGCTTTCACAACCTCCTTGATGTCTTTCACCGCGTTGCCGGGGATCGACAAAGGGTTCGCTGAACGGTCCCTCTGGGTTGCCGGGGTTGTAGCGTTCTTCGTTGTCGCGGCCCGCATCTGCTTGATCGTCGAGTCGAGAGTTTCGGGCATCTGACCGCGGAGGACACGCTGCCGGTCCTGTTCCTTTACCGCCGCGGCGACATCTTTGGGTACCGCTTTGAGCGCCTGCTGGAACTGCGGGTCGGAGTATTTCGCGGAGAGAGAAGTGAGCGACTGCGGAAGGGTGCGGACGATAGGTGTCCCGTCACCCAACCCAAGGTCGTTGGGTTGGGTTGGTTTGGTTGGGTTGAACTGGAACTGGACGACCTGAGGCGCGACAGTCTGAGGGGTGGGTTGGGTGATGGTCGGGCCACTCGCCGCGTAGATGTTTGAAAGGTCAAGCATTCGCTGCCCCTTTTACTGGCCGAGTATCGCGTTCAAATCTTCCTGATTCACGCCACCAGACGTTGAAGCCTGCGGCGGGTTCAGGATCGACCCTATGGCTTGCGCCATGATCTGTTGCGATATCTGGTTCTGATAGTTCTGTGCCCGTTCCGCTGCCTGCACCCAAGGTGATGCTTGCATCTGGGCTGCGAGAATCATGCCCATCTGGGCGCGCGACTGGGCGGCTTGAGCGGCTTGAGCGCGGAGGATTTTGCCGTAGTCGCCGCCGATCCTGTCGGCTTCGTTACGGGTCGCTTGGATCGCTGACTGGTCGGTGTCAGCGAAGTTCGCTAGGAGAGGCGCGAGCCACTTCTGTTGCTGTTCGGCGATGATCCGGGCGTTGGCCTGCTCGACCGCCATCTGCTGCCGGGCGGCTTCCTGCTGCTGCTGCTCAGCTTGCGACGCTGCGACAATCTCGCCAAGGTTCGATTGGATCGTTTCCAACGCCGCAGATCTGATCTCCTTCATCTCCGCTGGGGTCGGGTTCTTCCCGTCGTTGTTCGAGCGCGCGATGAGTTCCTGCATGAGAACCTGATCCTCGAACTGTTTACGGATCGACGCCGACGTGTCAGCCGACATACCCAACTGTCGCCCGACGTTCAACGTGTCGGCCAACTGTTTCGCTGTCGCTTCCCGGACTTCTTCGGCTGTAGTGCGATCCTTGAACAGTTCGTGCATCGCGACGTTCAAACCGCCGCCGATCACCGCGCCCGCAGTAGCACCGATCGCCATACCAACCGGACCCGCGCCAGCACCCATTATCGCACCTGAAGTAGCGCCGCCAGCCGCGCCGCCAACCATCCGCCGCCAGTTCGAGTCCTCCGAATCCTTGTCGATCTTCCCGTACAGGTAATCGGCACCGAGTTCGACAGGGATACCGGCGACACCCGCGATCAGACCACCCTTACCGACAGCCTTCAGAGGGGTAGCTGCTTTGAGTAGACCCTTGCCTGTCCCACCCGCGGCGATATCGGCTGCGCCACGCGCCGCGAGCCAACCGGGAAGCCCTTGGGACGCCTGCTTCCCGATCAAGTTCGAGAAACCGGAACGGAGCCCGCCGCCCAGAACCAGAGCCGCGTCGTCAGCGACACTACCGGCAGCGCCCGCGGCAGCTTCACCCGCACCAGCGGTGAACACCCGACCAGAAGTCGGGATCACGTTCACGGGTGGGGTCAGGACGCGACCTGTTGCGACACGACCGGGGCCGAGAGCGAGCGGCTCCGAAAGAGATTGGGCCGCGCGGGAAGGGACACTCACCGCCTGATTGAGAACCGCTGGCAAGCCACGCGACGCGGACGGTAAAGCACCCTCACCCAAAGCAAGGTTCGGTGATGTGCCGAGAGCGTTAAGGGCGCGTAGGGCAGGGTCGTTCGCCGAGATGTGTTGGGCGAGAATGTTGCGGAACTGGTCGAGACCAGCGAGCCCAGTGAACGGGCGACCGGCTGACGCGACACCTTGCGGGGTGACAGTGTATATCGCTTGGTCTAGTAGACCCATGGTGGACTCCGGTTATTGGGTTGGGTTACGGGTTGGGTTACGGGTTGGGTTACGGTCAGGGTTGTCTACGGGGGGCGTTGTTGGTGTTTAGTTGAATCTGGTTCATCACTTGGAAAGCGGCGTTTTTCACGGCAGCGTCACGCGAGTTCAACGCGTCGAGAAGCTGCCCCTGAGAAATGGTTCGTTGCAGATTCAACTGTTCAAGCTGTTTCTGTAGGCCGAGAGACAACTGTTCAGCCGTCAGGTTCAACTTGCGCGCTTCGATGTCTAGGGTTCTCTGCCGTTCCTCGATCTTGCGTAGCTGCGTGTTCCGGTCCAACTCTGCTTGCCGTAAATCCCAGTTGAGGATCGACTTCGACGTGTCAATGTCGCGCAGTTCCTTGGTTAGCTGGTCGTTCCGTTTCGCTGCTGCTTCCCCAATATCGGTCCGCGCCTGCTTCGCTCCCTGCGCGATGTCGCGACCCGTTTCGATCTGCCCTTGGGCGCCGATCGCGCCCGACGCACCCATCTGCGACATCAGTTGCCGTTGCTGACGCTGCTCCTGATAGTCGAGTTCCTTGACAGCTTCAGCGTCCAACCCCAACAGACGACGTTCAGTTGCCTGTAGTTGGGTTGCGTCACCCAACAGGCCAGCGAGCCGCGCGTCATACTTGCCTCGTACGACACCGAAACCGGCGTTAATGTCGTTGATGTCACCCGTCGCGGAGCTACGGTTCAAGTCGAGCATTTCGCGGTCCAACCCGACACCCCGCATACCAAGGTCGTAGTCGCGGCGAGCGAAATTGCCGAGGTTCCCGTAGTGGACTTGTTGCGCTGCGAGGTTCCCGGCCACCTTGTCATACGCGCTGCGCGCCTGATTTATCAGGTCCAACCCGGACAGGAACGTGCTCGCGTTCATCCTGTCGAGCGCCCCAAAATCAATGTTGGGTGCCGCCGGGATAGCCGCCCGGAAAGGGTCGCTGAACCATGTTGGCGACCAAGGGGTCGTGGGGGTCGGGTTCTGCTTGAGGGACTGGAGGCGACCTATTTCTGCTGTTTGTTGCGCCCCGATGTACA
>ERZ795045.2070-NODE-2070-length-20609-cov-5.551377_pt1 | contig 20609 bp, 13 predicted proteins | sample MGYA00375129_ERZ795045 | MGnify/ENA primary metagenome ERZ795045 (study PRJEB30174, sample SAMN05720166) | activated sludge metagenome | isolation source: anaerobic digester from wastewater treatment plant | place: Japan | collected 2015-05-15 ...
CTGGATTTTTAGTCAATTCGAATAATGATGCCAAAAAGTACTTTTCAGCCTTCAAGTATTCTTTTTTTTTCATGGCCTCAATGCCATTCTCATATAATTCCCTAGGTGTTAAATTTCTCATATTTCAATTTTTTTATTTCGTTTTTTATTGTGGTCTCTGACTCCACAAATTAATTGTTAAATTATGCATAGCACTCAAACTTTTTTACAACTTGTTTATAGCTTCATTAACACTATTTAAATTACAATAATTATGGTAGATATCGTTATATTTTTTTACTTTATGTGTCAGGACCTGGAATTGAAAAGTTTTTCATATGTTAAATATTTGAAAAAGTTATTACTGGTTTAGTTACGTAAGCTTCATATTAAAACACATTGAAAATTATTCTAAGTCCAACTCTTATAGTGAGTAATCTAAAGTAAAATTATAAATAATTCTGCGATTACTTCAGCAAAAATTACCAGTTTTTTATAAGAAAATTTTACCCTTACCCCCCTTGTTTTTAAAGATAATTTTCAAAAAGACGCATATTGTCTTTGGAATTATTTACCTCCTGGAAAATTAACAACCCCTGCCTTTGCCTGTACCCACCCACTATTACCCCTATGAAAAAACGGAGCTTAAAAACGTCTAATTTATTATTGACAATGCCTTAAGGATTACATTACTTTCAGATGGTATCCTTAGGTTTGTAAAGGTATGTCCATTGTCAATTAGGAAGAAGAAATATCCATTATTGCTTTATTTGATGGCACATCATGGTAAAAAGGCCCCGGCCTTGCAGGAAAGTCAATGTCTGATAAAGGGAGCAAGGTAGCCGGGGCAGAATATTTTCATTAAAGATGAGAGTGTTCAATAAACTGTGTCAAGTTATAAAAGAGAAATAAAATGTATAACTTGACAGCATATGCAAAAAAAAGAGGCATACCAGAAGACTTAAACTTTGATGAGTTTAGCATGGAAGCTATCGCCAGGCTCAGAGAGGGTCAGGAATTAACCGGTAAAGATGGTGTTTTAACGCCATTAATCAATCAGATTCTAGAGAGCGCATTGGATGCGGAACTTTCTCAGCATTTGGAAGATGCTAAGAAGTCCGCATCCAACAGGAGGAATGGTTATAATCGCAAGCAAGTTAAGAGCACTAATGGGGGTTTTGAACTTTCAACTCCAAGGGACAGAGAGGGGAGTTTTGAACCTGAGTTAGTTAAGAAGCGACAAACCATTATTGTGACATCACTTGAGAATAAGATCATTGGTTTATATGGTTTAGGGATGAGTTATAATGATATCCGTGACCATATTGAAGAGATGTACGGATTTGAGATATCCTAGGGAATGTTAAGTCAGATTACAGATAAGATCATTCTGGAGACAAGGGAATGGCAAAGCAAAGCAGGGCACTGAGTCCGTTATATCCAATAATCTGGGTGGATGCCATACATTATCGTGTAAGAGAAGATCGAGCAGTAACGAGCCGTGCAGTTTATACGATACTTGGTATTAACATTCAGGGGCAGAAAGAACTTTTGGGCATATACATGTCAGAGAGTGAAGGGGCGAAGTTTTGGCTTCAGGTATTAACAGATTTAAGCCAGCGAGGAGTTAAGGATATAATGATAGCTTACATTGACAATTTGAAAGGTTTTAAAGAGGCTATAGAGACTATCTTCAGGGATACTGAAGTACAACTTTGTATTGTACATCAGATACGTAATTCTTTAAAATATATTCCACTTAAGGATAGCAGGGAGTTTATGAGAGATCTTAAGAGGGTATATAAAGCAGATAATAAAACTCAGGCTGAGGCTAGTTTAAAAGAACTTAATGTCAAATGGGGTGGTAAAAAGTATCCTGTAGTTCTTAAATCCTTGTATGATAACTGGGATGCACTTACTCAATACTTTAAATATCCACAAGAAATAAGAAGAATAATATATACAACTAATATGATCTAAGGTTATCATAGGCAGCTCAGAAAAGTAACTGAAACAAAAGGAGCATTTGCTTCAGAAACAGCGCTTTTGAAGCTTATATATCTTGCATCTATGCGGATCGTCGAGAAATGGAAAAATGTCACCATGGGGCTGGAGAACAACTTTGCAACAATTAATCCTTATTTTTGACAAAAGGGTAACAAAATATTTAAATGACACAGTTTAATGAATACACCCTTTCAGTTCTTCAATAGTTCTTGTTTCAAACCCTTGTTTAGCCATTTTTGTATTTGTTTTAAAATAATATACAATTTTTGGATTAATACTCCCCGTTTCTTACCACGGGTTATCAAATATAAGTTTTTTTAATTTTTAACTTGTAAGCACTTTTTTTTCAATCATATATCAGCTTTTTCAAGATTCCTTCAGGTCTCCATTACCTGAAGCCCACTTTTACCTTTCCGGCAAATCCTTTATCTTCCAAAAGGCTGGCTTCAAGCAACTCAACCAGCGTTTTGTTCTGCTTCAGCACCTTCTTCATAATCACTTTCCTGACATAAATATCTATTTCACCACCTGTCATTTCATACTTTTCTGCCAGCCTTTCAGCTTCTTCCTCTGTGAGTTCAGGAAGTTTACTCATCCAAATTTTCTTCCGGCATTCTGCATCAGGCCTGTCAAATCTTACCCTGAATGAAAATCTTCTTTCATAAGCTCTGTCAAGATTACAGGTAAGGTTTGTTGTGGTAATAAGAATACCCCTGAAATTCTCCAGCGACTGAAGAATAATATTCTGAACTGTGTTCAGTGTCTGATCAACTGGTGAGACATCATTGCCGCTTACCATTCTCCTGCCCATAAATCCGTCTGCTTCATTTATAAACAATATTGGCTCGGGAGATTTGCTTTTCCGCAAAGTCTCATAATCCGTAAATATCTTCTTTACAATTTACTCGGTGTCGCCAAACCATTTGCTCCTTGTCTTGCTCAGGTCAACCACCATAATATCCCTGCGGGTCTTTCTTGCAATCTGGTAAACAGCTTCTGTTTTGCCAGTCCCGGGCTCGCCATAAAACATTATTGCAACACCCGGCAGAAAATTACCTTTTTCAAGTGCATGGCAATATTTTGCAAATGCCGAAGGCATCAGTATTGCTTCAATCTCCCCTAGCAGAGCCGACAACTCCCTGTTGAAAAATAATTCCTTCATCATAATTGACCTGCATGAAACTACGCCTGCTTCATCCATCCCTGAATTAATCAGGGAAGGATAATCTTTATACAATTTTTTCAGGGTTTTTTCAGTGAGCATAAACGCTGTGTCGCCATCAAAATTACCTGAGGTAACTTTTAAAATTCCTCGTTTTATAAGTTCATGCGTACCCTCCGATATTCCCTGTTCAAAGTTTAAATAATCCCCGAAGTCATCAAACAACTCATTACAAAGGCTGACAACACCGCAGAAAGGCTGACCCCTCAACCTGTAATAGCTCGTTATAAAAGCAATCAGTTTGCTTTCTGTGAATGAAAGCGTACTGTCAATGAAAAAAACATAAGGCAGATCGATGTTGGCATTTATGCAAGCTTCTACCTCATCAAGCAATTCCCTGGTGGTAAAAATACATTCTGAACGCTCGTCAAGCAAGTCGTTCATATGCTTCAGAAACTTCGGAAGGTCAAACTTGTGGGGTTTATTCAAATGCGAAATGTCTCCAGTACGGATGGCATCAATCACATTTGTCGGTACAGTGAACGACAAGTCACCATACGATTCCTTTCCTTTTCTCCCCCTGGAAGTCTTCACAATATATCTTTTCTCCTCCAGATCCCTTAAATCATCAAGCTGCCTGATTATCTTGAGAACACTGCATTTAAGATATTTTGCCATTGATTCAATGGTGGCAGAACGGTTAAAACTTAGGTCAGCAATAATGGAAAGGATTACTGCCTGGTTTAACGAGATGCCAAGAAAATCTGCCAGCTCACAGATTTTTTCGTGAATTTTACTCAACTTCTCCAGATTTAATCCTGATCCTTTCGATGCATTTGCAATCAGATCCAGGTTGTCAAGAAGATTTTTTTGTTGTATTATCTCTCTGTTCATATTTAATTTATTTTTTTTATTTGCTCAACCTCCTTTTTTTTAAAAATTTAACCACCCTGCAAAATGCAGGTTCATTCAGATTTAGCCAAAAAATCTTTAATCAGATATTTTCCTAATATCTGCTTTTGCCCGCAGGTAAAACAGGCTTACCTACAATTCTGTTTCCTGATTTGAAATTAACCGCAACTGGTAATTTCAAATTAAATATAATAAAAATTTTCGAAAATTCCAAATTTTTCAGCAACTTTTTAATGTGCTGGATCTGCAGCTGTGATTTTTTCGGCATTTCCAGCACCTGTATGCTCTCTGAAGCTGAATAAAAGGGAAGTTATGACACAACTAAAAATTAAGTTATAACTGGAGTAATTGATTAATTCATACAAATAACACAAGGCTTACCCTGATGAGGAAGGAAGATAAAAAAGACCGACTCAACGCGCTAGCGCTGAGATGTGGTTCACCCCCCAACCCCCTCTCTACTTCGTAAAGAGGGGGCTTGATGTTATTCACCCCCCAACCCCCCTGGCAGGGGGGCTTTAAGATTCTGAAAAACTGCACAATAAAATAACTGCCGAAGATTTTCCTGACCGACCGAACCGGGCTTGCCCGAATGATGGACCTAAAGCAAATTAATTATCCTCATTTAACTGTCATCACAACCGATGCTCCTTTAAGACCTTCTGCAGTAGCCTGTACACGTATTTTCCCCGGTTCCTTGCCAGGTTTAATAACTGCGATGCATCTTCCCTCGTAGGTCTTCTTGCGTGGCTGCTGAAAGCTCGACATGTCTCTCGGGTCACCGCTGCCAACACCTGCCACCTTTCCGTTACCATTAACCTCAAAGTTTACCATAATACTATCGGCATCAGGCACCACAAAACCATTACTGTCAACTATTTCTGCTGTCACATACGAAAGGTCATTCTTTCCCGCTCTTATAACCGTTCTGTCGGCTGTCAGTCTGATTGCTGCCGGTCTGCCAGTAGTTTTAAGTCTCTCCGAAGCAGTCTCCCTGCCATTGTCGAAGCAGCGTGCAACAAGGGTACCGGGTTCATAAGGAACCTCAAAAGTTGCAGTTATCGATTTGGTCTGGTCAACCTCCTGCTCACCCACTATTTTGCCGTTTAGTTCGAGTCTTACTTTTTGAGAACGGGTATAAACATGAACCTGAAACTTCTGGCCTTCCCTGCCAGCCCAGTTCCAGCTTTTAACCTCATCGGGGAAACCCCAGCGGCTTGTCACTTCGGTTTTTCCTTCTGGTATCGGTCGGTGTACAAACATTTCCACTTTACTCTTACCCCAAACAACATACTGGTAGTATGAAGGTACTTTTCTGTGGAGTGTCAGGTCGAGGTCGCCCTGGTAATTTGTAAACACCGGCCATGTTTCCCGCCTGAAAAACCCACCTCCCGGCATGCCCTGAGGTGCCCCGGGTATCCCGGGTGTTCCCTGTGCAGCCTGTTGAGTACCTGCCGGTACACCTCCCGGAGCCCTGCCCGTAGCGCCCACCTGTACTCCCTGCTGAAAACCAGCCCCGGGTCCACTGGCAGGAGCACCCTGCACCTGAACTTCCTGCCCTGCATCCCTGAGCTGTGGCATACCTACTCCGGCCTCTCCTATATTATCTATTGCAGTCCATACAAAATATCCTATCACATACGGATGTTTCATCATAATCTCATAGTTTTCCAGGGCAAGTGGCGGATTAGTCTCTGTGCCTACCATAACCCTTTCAGGATATCTTTCATGGTCTTCCTCATACCTCTGATACATATAATTATAACCAATTACATCCAGCAGTGCCATGTGCTCGGGAATTTCATGCCACCTGCTGCCCTGACCCCTGCGCCATCCGAAATCGTTGAAAGCTTCAGTAACAGCCCGGGTGGGGTCAAGACGTCGTATCTCACCCGTTAAATTACGTGCAATCCTTAAACCCGTAGTATCATACGTCTCACGTATCTCATTACCGATACTCCATATAACTACCGAAGGATGATTCCTGTCGCGCTTAACCCACGACTCAACATCTCTCTGCCACCACTCCTTGAAATACTGATGATAATCTTTCTCCCTCTTTGGAGTCTCCCACATGTCGAATATTTCATCAATAACAAGCATCCCGATCCTGTCGCAGGCATTCAGCAACTCTGTCGATGGAGGGTTATGGCTTGTTCGGATTGCATTGAATCCCGTCTTTTTAAGAATCGCTATTTTCCTCTCCTCAGCCCGGTCGATGGCAACTGCTCCAAGCGGACCATTGTCATGATGAAAACACCCGCCAATCATTTTTATAGTTTTTCCATTTACAGTTAACCCTTTTACAGCATCAATCTTAATAATCCTGATGCCGAAAGGTGCCTCACATTCATCAATCACTTCACCATCAACTGACATAACACTGACTCTTGCTCTGTAGAGATTTGGTTCGTCCAACGACCAGAGCAAAGGCTTTTTAACATTTAGCTTATGTATGACTTTTGTTATGCCTGGAGTCAGTGTGACATCACTGCTGCTAATTTTACCTGCACTTTTCCCTTTCTTATCGAAAAGTTCAGATTGTACCGTTATGCTTTTTTCGTTTTGCCCGTCATTAACAAGTGTTACAGCAACATCTACCTGAGCAGAGTTCGGGTTAACCTCCGGTGTTGTTACAAATATTCCACCTGCTATGTCTATATGAACGGGATCAACGGGGATTATCCATACATGACGATAAATTCCAGAACCTGAATACCATCGTGAATTGAGTCCTTCATTCCTCACACGTACTGCTACAACATTCTCTTTTCCCGGTTCATTCAGATAAGGTGTAATATCGAAATGAAAAGGTGTATAACCATAAGGATGAAATCCGAGGTGATTTCCATTCAGCCATACGTCGGCGTTCATATAAACCCCGTCGAATTCAAGAAACACACGCTTATTCCTGTATTCTTCCGTAGTCTTGAATTTCTTTCTGTACCAGCCGGTGCCTCCCACGGTATATCCTGAAGCCATTCTGTCGACAGCATTTTTATCAAACGGACCTATAATATCAACTCCGTTCTGTCCGGGCAGGTCTTCAATGCTCCAGTCGTGGGGAAGGTCAAGCAACCGCCATGATGAATCATCGTATTCAGGGTTTTCTGCTCCGGCTAAAGAATCCCTTATGAACCTCCATTCTTCGTCAAAGCATATCCGCCGGTCGTTGATGGTAAATTCTGCACGCCTGTAACAGGAAACTGTTACGAATAAAGCTAAAAAAGTGATAATTAGAGCTATGCAGTGGTTGCCGGCTTTAATCTTTTCCTTCATTTTGGATAATTCTTAGAATTTCAACATTTAATCTCATTCATTCTATTTAAAAATTCTTGGTGCAAAGTCATACAACGCTCTGCGCCATGTAAGCCATTCGTGCGCTGTGCCCTGGGATTCATGAAAAACAATATTTTTAATGCCATATGCCTTTAGAGCTTCAACCTGTTCTTTAGGGCTGCGTTCTTCCGTACCGGTACTGATGAACAGAAGCTTAAACTGTTTATTAAAAGCCTCAGGGTCTTTGAAAATTCCATTGAAAGCTGTCTGGATTTGCTGAGTCATGCCTGGAGCCTGACCTCCGCCTGCTGCTGTCCTGTTACCAAATCCACCCATAAAGAAACCGCTGAAAGTTCCTAACCAGGCAAATTTGTCAGGGTTATTGAAAACAGTCATTGTGGTTTGCATGCCGCCTCTGCTCAGGCCAGCCATTGCACGGTTAAGTCGGTCAGTTTTGGTGCGGAACGTCTTATCTATGAAAGGGATCAATTCTTTGACGTATATCTGTGTAATATCATTTGTGGAAGCCCTCCTCACATCTGGATTTGTCTTGAAATCACCACAATCCATTACCACAATCATTGGAACCGCCTTACCCGATGCTATCAGCCCATCCATAATGTTTGCAATATGCCCCTGATTAACCCATCCGTCTTCATCCTCTCCCCATCCATGAAGCAGATAGAGCACCGGGTACCTCTTCTGAGGATTATTTTCATATTCAGCAGGAACGTATACATTGCAATGGCGTTCCAGCCCATTAATATCCGACCAGTAATACATTGAACGAATATGTCCGTGAGGAATATTTTTATTGAACCTGTAATAATCACCCTCTGGCCCTTCAGGAATTTCAATTCCTGACGACTCCCAGTTGCTGCCGAAGAATGCTTTTGTATTCCTGTCCATAACAGGAACACTGTCGATCCAGATGGAATAATAATGGAAACCCACAACCTGTGGGTCAGATTTGCAGGTCCAGACTCCTTTCTCATCTTTTACCATATTATATCTTTTGCCTGCAAGATCAACCTGCACAATTCTGGCACCTGGTGCGACAACACGGAAAAGTGCCTCACGGGTTTGGGCATTAACTGCAGGATATTGCGACAGGAATGTATTACATTCAGAAGGTTTAAACCCTTCTGGAAGCGGTGCTGGTTGCTGACCTCCCTGTAAACCAGGGACCTGTGCTAGAGCTGTCCAGCAATTGACAGCTACAATCAAGAAAAAAATTATTTTTTTCATACTCATTTGTAATTAGTTAGCTTTAAGGGTTCTATGTTAACTTCGAAAAATATTATTATAAGCTTCTAATCAATAATTAAACAAACTAAACTGTAAGATATTAAACTTCTGCCAAAAAGGAATCAAATAAGTTGTTTTTAACATTATTTAATCATTACATTTAAGACATAATCTCAGAAATCAGATCTATCACAAGTTAATCAATTACCTGTGGAAGTTGACTGATGGATGGAAAAACAGCTGAACCTGCACAACGTTACAAGTGCAGTAAAAAGAAGTTCAAGAAAAAATAGAATCTGGCAAAAACCTGACAGGTTATATGCCCTTCTCAAAAATAATATACATAATGGCGGCTAATGAGGCTCCGATAAGTGGTCCCACTATTGGCACCCATGAATACCGCCAGTCGCTGTCGCGTTTTTTAGGTATAGGAAGAAGAAAATGCATTATTCGTGGACCAAGGTCACGTGCAGGATTGATGGCATAACCTGTAGGGCCACCAAGAGAAAGGCCTATTCCCAGCACTACTATTGCTACTGGTAAAGCATTCAAAGCCCCGAGACCCACTTCAGGCTGTGCCATATACAGAACCGCAAGTGCCAGAACATAGGTGCCTATAATCTCTGTTATCAGATTATAACCATAGCTTCTTATGTTTGGACCGGTGCAGAACACTGCCAGCTTTGCATCGCCATCGTCGGTAGCATCGAAATGCTTTTTATATGCCAGCCATGCAAGGCCTGCTCCAAACATGGCGCCCAGAAGTTGCGCAGAAATATAAATGGGCACCATAGAGATGGAAAACTTTTTCGCTATGACAAGTGCAAGTGTAACAGCTGGATTTAGATGGGCTCCGCTGGTACCAGCGGCAATCAATACACCGGTAAATACACCCACTGCCCACCCAAAAGATATAACTATCCAGCCGCTGTTGTGTCCTTTCGTGTTTTTCAGAAGTACGTTTGATACCACGCCACTCCCGAAAACAATAATCATTGCTGTTCCGAAGAATTCTGCAAAAAACTGGTTCATTGCTTTTAAGATTTGTTGAAAATTAAACTTTAAATTTTGTTTTCATATCTTCTTTTCTCCAGGGGCTGTCTAAAAAGCCTCTTTTTTTTTCACCTCTGAATCTCCGCCTTTACAACCGCAAAATTGAACAGGACCTGAGAGGCGACTTATTAATAAATAATATTTTAGCTTTTATGTTTTAAATATACTCACCTAATAAACAATTTTTAGAAAGCTCTGAAAAGAAAAGTAATTCATAATTTTATTGTTCCGAGCGTTGTAATTTCAACTCTGCAAACCTGCCCAATATTTAACGCTCTTTACTGCACGCTCCCATCCTGCAGTAAGTCTTGCAGCTGTTTCCGCATCTATGCCTGGCAGGAATGCATGGTCTATCTGCCACTGTTTTTTCAGTTCTTCAGTACTGCTCCAGAAGCCAGTTGCCAGACCAGCCAGATATGCAGCTCCAAGAGCAGTTGTTTCGGTAATGACAGGTCTTACAACCTTAGCCTGAAGAATATCTGCCTGAAACTGCATCAGAAGGTTATTTACAGTGGCACCGCCGTCGACCCTCAACTCGCTTATTTTTATGCCCGAATCTTTCTCCATAGCTTTAAGCACTTCAAGTGTCTGGTATGCTATGCTGTCGAGTGCGGCACGGGCAATATGTGCCGAAGTTGTTCCACGGGTTATGCCGGTTATTGTACCCCTGGCATGCTGCTCCCAGTGAGGTGCTCCCAGGCCGGCGAATGCAGGAACAAAGTATACTCCATCGCTTGAGCTAACACTGCCGGCAAGCTTTTCAACCTCAGCTGAAGTTTTAATTATACCAAGTCCATCGCGCAGCCATTGAACAACAGCTCCGGCAATGAAAATACTTCCTTCAAGTGCATACTGAATAACATTACCGATTTTCCAACCTATAGTCGTTAACAGCATGTTTTTCGACATAACCGGCCTGTCGCCAATATTCATCATCATAAAACATCCTGTTCCGTATGTGTTTTTGACCATACCCGGTTCAACACACATCTGTCCGAAGAGTGCAGCTTGCTGATCGCCTGCTATGCCAGAAATGACTACTGGTTCTCCTAATGGCACAACAGCTTCACCATATACTTCACCCGACGGTTTCACTTCAGGAAGAACACTTTCAGGAATATCAAACAGCCTGAGCAGATCACTATCCCACTCAAGTGTATTTATGTTAAAAAGCATTGTTCGTGATGCATTTGAAACATCAGTAATATGTAGTTTCCCGCCCGTGAGATTCCATACAAGCCATGTATCGACATTGCCAAATGCCAGCTTCCCTTCCGATGCCAGCCTTCGTGCACCGTCAACATTATCCAGTATCCATTTTACCTTTGTTGCCGAAAAGTATGCATCTATTACAAGTCCCGTTTTCTGACGAATCATTTCAGCATTTCCTTCCGCTTTCAGTCTGTCGCAGTATTCAGCAGTACGCCTGTCCTGCCAAACTATTGCATTATAAATTGGCTTTCCGGTTGTTCTGTCCCATACAATGGTTGTTTCACGCTGGTTTGTTATTCCGATTGCTGCAACATCTGATGCTTTTATTCCAGCTTTAACCATTGCCTCAATAGCAACATCCGACTGCGATGTCCAGATCTCAACCGGATTATGCTCTACCCACCCGGGTTTCGGGTAGAGCTGTGTAAATTCCTTCTGTGCTATTGCAACAGGTAATCCGTCGTGACCAAAAATAATCGCTCTTGAGCTTGTTGTCCCCTGGTCAAGTGCAAGAATGTATTTTTTCATAGGTATTAATTTTCATTATTCAGGTAAATATTTTTTCACCAGTTTTCTGAAACTTGCCACCTGTTCCTCTATCCATCTGCCGTCATGTCCCATCTCACCTGCCATAATCTCAGCCACAAGCGGGGCACACTTTTCAGCAGCTCTAGCATCAAAGATCAGGGCCCTTGTCCTGCGTGCAAGCATGTCTTCAAGAGTAACAGGCATCTCATTTCTGCAAATCCAGATTATTTCAGCTTTAGTATAAGGTAGTTTATCAGAGATTTTTTCAGCAGTGTCCGGGTTTTCTGCCATAATGTTTTCAATTTCACCGGCATTTTCTCCATAAATCCTCAATCTGTTATTCGCTATTTTTTCGGGTAAAGCTTCAACTTTAAGTGTTCTGGTGACACATTTTCTTTTCTCGAGCAACCCTTCAGAAATAGCACGGTCAATGGTTTCCTCTGCCATGCAGCGGTATGTGGTCCATTTCCCGCCGGTAATAGTTATCAATCCTGAAGATGATACTATTATCTTATGACGTCTTGATATCTCCTTTGTCGCATGAGGGTTATCAGGATCTGAAGCCAGAGGCCTGAGTCCGGCATAAACCGACAGAATATCCTTCTTTGCAGGAGCTTTTACCATGTAATTGCCTGCTGTACGAAGAACAAAATCAATTTCTTCTTTAAGTGCAACAGGCTCTTCGCTTATCTTCTCAAGAGGTGTATCCGTTGTTCCTGCAACTGTTTTTCCGTACCATGGTATAGCAAATAGCACGCGGCCATCTTCAGTCTTTGGTATCATAAGTGCGGAATCTCCCTGAAGAAAAGAGCCGTCAAGTACAAGGTGAATTCCCTGACTCGGCTTTATTATGCGGTGAGCATCAGGGCGGTCCATCCGCAATATATTGTCGGCAAAAACACCAGTAGCATTAATAACCAGAGAAGAAAATATCTCATACTTTCGGCCCGAAATTGTGTCTGTGGCTTTTACACCCTTTATCTTACCTTTCTCATCTTTCAGAAGAGCTGTAACTTCAAAATAATTAAGCACTGTACCACCATGCTTTGTGGTTGCTTTTGCCAGTGCAACGGCCATTCTTGAATCATCAAACTGACCGTCGTGGTAAACTATACCTCCTTTGAGCCCCTCCTGTTTAATGTTAGGCAATCGTTCAATCACTTTCTTACGTCCGATAAAATATGATTTTCCCAGACTCAATTTTCCAGAAAGAACATCATAAAACTTCAGCCCGATAGTATAAAACATAGCATCGAACCAGGAATATACTGGTATAATAAATTCCTGATTACCTGTTAGATGAGGTGCATTCCTGAGCATAATACCGCGTTCTCTCAGGGCCTCTATAACCAGAAGGATGTCCATCTGGGCCAGATACCTGACTCCACCGTGTACAAGTTTTGTGCTTCTTGAGGAGGTTCCAGAAGAAAAATCTGACTTTTCGAGCAGAAGTGTTTTATATCCTCTTGTGGTTGCATCGAGTGCCGTTCCAAGCCCGGTGGCACCACCACCAATAATTATTATGTCGAATTTACCGGGTATCTGATTGTGCAGTCTTTCTAACTGCTCAGCACGTGTCATATTTTAAATAATTGTGAAATAAACATACAAATAATTATTTTTTATTCAAATGAGAATTATTTAAAACTTCTGGAAAATATTCCAGAAAATTTTAATTCAAACTGTAAACGGTTTTAGAGAAAACTGTTTATTTTCTTTCAAAGAAAAAATGCGGATAAAATCATTTCAGTAAGGGTAGAATGTGCTCAATTTTACCATCGTTCGGGGACGGTTTGAGATTCAAGATTTTGCAAATAAGGTTATAGATATCAACATTGTCAAGTTCAGTAACAATAACACCCCTTTTAAAAGCAGGTCCTGCAGCATAAAATATTCCGTACATATCAGGATTCCTGTTGTCGTACCCGTGTGCTCCTCCTCTGAATTTACCAGTTAGCGGCCTTGTTGCAAGATACCATGAACTGTCGGCCACTGCCACTATTGCACTGATACGTTCACTTTTCCCGTAATTCCACCTCTCAGGCAGGGTTTCTTTTGCCCATGCTTTAACTCCTTTTGTTCTGTTAATCAATAACAAAACGCTGTCTTTCTTTCCTTCAGCCGGTTCGATAAAAACTACCGGATTACCTCCATAAGTGTTTTTTATCATGCGTGCAGGTACAATATCGCGAAGATTGATATACCTGTCGGACGATACCTCAGTCATCCCATGATCAGAAAGCACAATAAGGTTTATTTTGTCCCTGTGAGGAAGTGAAGAAAGCTTTTCCCGCAGCGTACCCAGAAGAGAGTCGAGCAGGCTTACAACTTCACCTGTTTCAGGAGAAACAGGACCGTAATCGTGACCTGTAGCATCAGGTTCATCAAAGTAAAGGGTTACAAGCTCAGGGCGTCTAGCAGGCGGATAACTCAGCCATTTTACAACAGTATCAATCCTTGCATTATAACTAATACTTTCGTCATATTTCTTCCAGTAGTAAGGATGCATCCCTCCAACTGGAGCTTCTGAGCCAACCCAGTAAAATGAAGCCGCAAGAGCACCCTGTTTCTGAGCTGTATTCCATATGGGTTCTCCATAATAAAAATCCGGGTTCTCTACAGCCGATCTGTCACCTATACGGTATAGACGCCCCAGATCAGGTGCAAAAAATGTGTTGTTAACTATACCATGATGGGCCGGATAAAGACCGGTGGCAATTGAATAATGATTCGGAAATGTATTTGTTGGAAATGAGGAAACAAGTCTTTTTGCCATTACACCCTCTTCAGCAATCTTTTTTAGGTTCGGCGTCGCATATATACTGTCATAGTCCCACCTGAAAGCATCAAGCGATACAAGAACCACATAACTGCTGTGAGGTTTACGCTGGTCACCCGTGAATGAAACTGAAAGAGTGAGGAAAATCAATATCAGCAACAGTGCAGCAGAAAATTTAATAGTGAGTTTCATAAAAGATTTATTCATCTAAAAAGTAATTAATGATAAGTAGTCAATTATAACCTATTTAAATGCAAGAAATGCCACGCCGGGTATTTCAGCCTTTGCGACAGGTCCTTCCGGTAAACCTGTCATTTGATTTATTTTGAATACTGAAATATATCCTGATTTCTGGTTTCCGACAAGCATGAACTTTCCTTCCGGATGAATAACAAAATTTCTAGGCCAGTCGCCACCACACGAAACACGTCCGGTAAGTTCAAGCTTACCACCCTCTCCGACCTTAAAAACGATTATTGTGTTTTCACCCCTGTTGGAACCATAAAGGAACTTTCCGTTTTTACTCAGAGCAATCTCGGCACAGTAATTATTTTCGATATAATCGTCAGAGATTGTTTTCACTGTTTGCAAAGCAGTAAGCGCTCCTGATTGCCTGTCGACACTGAAGACTGTAATTGTTGACCCGAGTTCATTTATAACATACATAACCGAACCGTCGTTATTAAATTCAAAATGACGGGGACCTGAACCCTGTGGCAAAGACGCTATTCCATCAGAAGTCTGAACCAGTTTGCTATTTATGGTATCAAGTGTATAGGTTACAATTCTGTCGAGCCCGAGGTCAGTTACATAAATATATTTACCAGCAGGGTCATGTTTTATCATATGGGCATGGGAACGGTCAGGCTCCTCTTTTACGTACAGAATTGTATCTGTAACAGCTTCGGGTATACCATTACTGCCTAGACGGATCACAACAACTGAACCATTTGGATAATTTGCTATAAGTATATGCCTTCCATCTGCTGAGAGGGATATATGACAGGGGCCTGCATAAGGAACGAGAATCTCGCTGAGCTTCTCCACTGGCCGGCCTGTTTCAGTATCGAGCTTCAGTGTTGTTAGTCCGCCCCCAAAGGCACCTTTGAATTCCATTACCTCATTAATAACATAGAGCAGGTCGTTATTGCGCCCAAAACAGAAAAATGATGGGCTCGGGCCAACATCTTCCTGCGATTTAAGTTTCAATGAACCATTGGAAGGATTAAAACTAAAGATATATAATCCTTTCTCGTCACCCTTTGTAAATCTTCCAGCATAAAGGAGCTCTTTCTTCTTGCAACCTGTTGAAAAAAGTATTAAGCCTGACAGGATAAAAAGAAACAGATAGTTCTTCATTTTTCTCTTTTTTAAATCTTGAATTTGTAAAAATAAGTTTTTGGCAAAGAAAATAAAAAAGGCCGGGAAAATCCGGCCTTCACTAGACTGTTTAAAAAATTCAAACTTCAAAGTTGTCGCATTCTCGGTATGCCTGAATAACTCTCAGCTCCCCTTCCTTTGTGCCCCTCTGGCTTATACCATGTTCCATGCAGAGAACTCCGTTATACTGCTTCTCATACAGATGTTTGAAGATATTCTTATAGTTTATTTCCCCTGTTGTCGGTTCATTGCGGCCCGGTGAGTCGCCAAGGTGAAAGGCTGCAATCTCACTCCATGCCATATCGATATTGGGAATAAGATTCCCTTCAGTAATCTGCTGATGATAAATATCATTGACTATTTTGCATGATGGTCTGTTAACGGCTCTGCAAATTGCATAAGCCTGTGGAATTCTCTGAAGGAAGAGTCCTGGGTGATTTATATAAGGATTCAGAGGTTCTAGCACAAGAGTAATTCCTTCTGGTTCAACTACATCGCAGCAATACCGGAGGTTGTCAATCACATTGGCTGTCTGGTAATCCATATGGAGCTTCATATCATACCTGCCGGGTACAACAAGAGCCATTTTTGCGCCTGTCCGTTTTGCCAGCTCCACTGCCTCCTTCATTTTTGCGATTAGTGCCTCACGGATTTCAGGTGAGTTGAGAACGAAATCCTGTTTTCCCGAGTCTGCCATCAGAACATACGGGCCAAAGTCCATCCCGAGGCGACGCAGTTCGTTCATAATTTTCTCCTGCAGTTCAGGAGCTCTTCTCATGAAATTATTGTCGAACACCGCCCTGAAGCCCATGTCGTGGCAGAACTTTATATTATCTATCGGATCTTCTCCGGCATTCTGACGGAACATACCCAGACTCGGGGCATATTTCAGCTTAAAAGGGGTTACTGCATCTGTTGCCTTTTTCTGTTTCTGGGCAGCAGGTGAACCAAGAACTGCAGGAGCAGCCAGCAATGCTGCTCCTGCAGTCGATGCCTTCATAATAAAATATCTCCTCGATCTTTTCATAGCCTTACAATCATTTTAACCCTTTACGAAGAGGTAGTTGTCTGAGCTTTTCTGGCTGCGGCTGCTCTTTCTTCTGCTCTTCTCCTTTCAGCTTCCGGATCATAAGCTTCCCCCGGAACTGGTACCTGCTTCGGAATATCTACTGGCCCGAATACCAGTACTTTCGGTCCGAGTTTCATATCGGAATTCATTACCTCATCCCATGTAACCTCTTTTCCGGTGTAGGACGAGATCCGTCCCATTATTGCGGTCATAGTAGATATGGCTGTATTTTCAAGTTCGTTGAAGGGCTGATTGGTACGGATAGCTTTAATCATGTCGATATGTTCCTGTACATAGGGATCTTTCAGTGCGCGCCTGTTGGGCTGCCCGTCTTCGCCGAGCGGGTACTGGTATTTCCATATTTCCTTTCCTTCAAGGTCGTAAATGGTATCTATACAGTTGGTTGAGCCTTTTGTCCCCTGTAGTCTTTCTGCAACAAGGTTCCAGCAGCCGTTTATCTGGCGACACATGCTATGGACGTGAACACCGTTTTCAAATACGAAGTCAACGCTGAAGTTATCCCACTGGTCGCCTGTTACTCTTCTGTGCCTTGCACCCATTCCACGGGCAGCTACCGGATGAGCACCCATGAACCAGTTCATCACATCAAGATTGTGAACGTGCTGTTCAACAATATGGTCGCCCGATAGCCAGCACCAGTTGACCCAGTCGCGGATCATCCATTCGAGTTCGGTCCATGTGGGCTGATTATCCCTGTGCCAGAGTTTGCCACCGTTCCAGTAAACATTTCCGCCAACCAGCTGACCAATTATACCTGCCTGTACCTGCTGGTAGTTGTGCACATAGTTGCGCTGATGACGGCGCTGTGTACCGGTCACAATAGTAAGACCAAGTTCTTTTGCCTTAAGCGCTGTTGCCATTACCTGGCGCGCTCCGACCGGATCGACACATACCGGCTTTTCAGCAAAAATATGCTTCCGTGCAGCTACTGCTGCTTCAAGATGCTCCGGACGGAAATAAGGTGGTGTGGCAAGAATCACAATATCAACATCTGAATCCAGGACTTTCTTGTAGGCATCGATACCTACAAAGCAGTTCTCTTCCGGCACTTCCTGACCTTTCTGCTTCAGTATTGCTGCTCTTGTCTCATCAACACGATCCTTAAACGTGTCGGCCAGGGCTGTAATCTGAAGGTTCGGACCCGCATTCAGAAAATTAATTGCAGCACCCCTGCCGCGACCACCGCACCCTATCACGCCTGCCTTGAGAACAGGCCCATCTGGCGCCTGGTCGAGCCATGCTGTTTCCGGAACTACTTTCCATTCCTTTTCCTTTCCCTTACATCCTGTAAGTATTGCGGGAGCAACTACTCCTGCAGCTCCTGCTGCTGCTGCTTTGCCAAGGAAATTCCTCCTTGAAATACCTGATTTTTTCATGCTGGTTGGGTTTTAAGATTAGTTATTACCTTTTGTTTAACTTATTGAACTGAATTACAACAATCTTTAACAAGTAAAAATATAAATAATCCAATAACTTCTGAAAGCAGTTAATAAATTTTAACAAAAAGTAACAATAAACAGACAGTATGCATTGAATATTTTAATCATCATCCTGCCTCTTCAGGCTTTGAAAATATTAACTTTGACAGTGAAATGAATCACCATCTGTCAAAAATATTACTCACGCCCTTAACTGCATTGCTTATTTACGGATGCTCAGGGAAGGAAGGAATACTGGAATTACCGGCAGAAAAGCTTCCTGAAATTGAACCTGACTATTCGGGTATTGTAATTCCTCCGAACATAGCACCTTTGAATTTTATCATCAAAGAAGAAGGCACATGCTTTTTTACAACCTTTTCAGTTGAAGGTAAGAAACCTTTTACAGTAAAATCCCGGAGGAATGTGATTATTATTCCGCAAAAAAAATGGAGAAACCTGCTGGAAGGAAGTGCCGGTAAAATAATGAACATCGACATTGCTGTTAAAGACAAGACGGGCATCCGGAAAAAATTTTCAACAATAACCAATCTTATTGCTGCCGAACCTGTTGACCCATATTTAACCTACAGAGTCATTTATCCGGGTTATGAAAGATGGAATGAGATTTCAATATGTCAGAGGGAACTCGCATCTTTCAAAGTAACGACACTGATAAATAATTATGCTGCCGAAGAAAATTGTGTTAACTGTCATTCTTTCAATAACGGAAAGAGTGATGACTTCCTTTTTCACATGAGAGGTTCTCTCGGCGGGACATTTTTCTATTCAGAGGGGAAACTTGTAAAGTACAACCTCAAAACTCCGGAAATGAAAAACGGTGCCGTTTATCCCCGCTGGCATCCCTCAGGAAGGTATGTGGCGTTTTCATCAAACAAAATAGTTCAGAGGTTCCATGTTCTTGAAAACAAGAGAATAGAAGTAAGCGATCTCGAATCTTCACTGGTACTTTTCGATAGACAGAAAAACGAAATAATGCCAATCCCTCTCGAAATGGACTCATTATCAATGGATACCTATCCTGAATGGTCGCCCGACGGAAGAATTCTCTATTTCTGCCGTGCTCCAAAAATTGGAGAAATGTATGATTATCAAAAAATAAGATACGACCTCTGGAAGGTGTCATTCAATCCTGATACAAGAGAATTTGGAAAAGAAGATATCTTTTTCAGAGCATCTGATAAAGGAAAGAGCATTGCATTCCCGAGAATATCACCCGACGGAAAGTATATCATTGTGACAATAAGTAATTACGGCTGTTTCCCGATCTGGCATCCCGAAGCAGACCTTTATGCCATCAACGTTGAAACAGGAAATGCCGAACGGCTCAATCTGAACAGCAGCTCCTCAACCGACAGTTACCATTCATGGTCATCGAACGGCAAGTGGATTTTGTTTGCAACACGCCGCGACAACGGGTTAATGACCAAACCGTACATTGCATACTTCAACAACGACGGACAAACCTCGAAGCCGTTTGCCCTGCCGCAGAAGAATCCTGTGAGGGAACACTATAACACCAAAAGTTACAATCTGCCTGAATTTTCAATAATCAGGATTAATACCACACCCGGTAAAATCAGGAAGTTTTCAAGGCTTAAACCACTGGAAGTAAAATGGGCTGGAAACTGAAACCAATTACAGGAAAATTAAGCTATGCAAACCGGAAACAGTAGAACAGCAAGGCTTTTAAAATACTTTACTTACGGGATTTTCTTCATTATTATTTTTCTGTTTTTCCTCCTTTATGCAAGTCATATTTTCATCTATCAGGAAAAAAATTCCCTGTTCATTTTATCAGTAGACAATCTGCACGATTTTCTTAAACAGCCAGGTTCCCTGCTGAAATATATTGCTGGTTCCATTGCTTCTTTTTATTATTATCCTGCCGCAGGTGCTGTGATAGCTTCTGCAGTGATTTTATCAGCTATCGTCTTACTATCACAAATTACAAAGCTTCTTAAAGGCTCTGAAAACTTTGTAATTCCGTTCCTTTCGGGTATTCTTATGTTTTACCTCCAGACAAATTACCAGTACATGCTTTTCAACAATCTGGGTATACTCCTTCAGCTGGCTATGGCATACGTTTTCATAAGATACGGCAGAGGTTACTGGCCGGTAATAATATTGCCCTTATGGTACTTTATAAATGGTGGATTCGCGTGGATGTTATACGGTTTTTACGGAGCATGGTTAATAGTTACAGGTTTCAAAAAGAATCTTTTAAAAATGGTTCTATTGCTCGCTCTGGCAGCGGTAACTGTTTTCATTTCAGGTGAATTTCTTTTTTACCGCACATGGCTTGCCCTTTTAATCTATCCCTGGAGCCCGGGTTATGCCAGTGCTGATAATATAATCTTTACAATACTGAGAGGTTTGATTTGCCTTACTCCTTTTATTTGCTGGTTTAAGATACCTTATATTCCAGAGTTTTTAAATACCCCCAATTTTCAAAAGAAACAACATTTAAGATTATTAACGGCATTTTCTGGCATAGGCTTAATTATTGCAACACTCCTTACAACCGCTTTCCTCAGGTAT
>ERZ795045.2071-NODE-2071-length-20606-cov-5.393801_pt1 | contig 20606 bp, 16 predicted proteins | sample MGYA00375129_ERZ795045 | MGnify/ENA primary metagenome ERZ795045 (study PRJEB30174, sample SAMN05720166) | activated sludge metagenome | isolation source: anaerobic digester from wastewater treatment plant | place: Japan | collected 2015-05-15 ...
TTCCGTATGCGTCTTTATTTACATTAGTTGCAAATTGTTTTATGTAATCAGTCCATATTTTCTGACCTTCTGTTTCTTGACCAACAGGTGAAAATGCGTTTAGATAATCATACAAAAATGTTTGAGATTCAGCATTTGTATCTTTTTCTTTATTTTTTTTACTTATATTTTTTCTTTATTTATATTAAATGAATTAATTAATTCAATAATCCCATTTTTTGCTGGATAATAAAATATTGAATTATATCCAATATCATTAAATTTATCTTTGATAAAAGCGCCTATTATTATTTTCTCTTCTTCATAATCAGGTATGAATTTATACAATTGTGAATAATGTAATTTTTTTAAATTGAAATTTAAAACCTTGTAATTATACGGAATAAAAAAATCAGAAGAAATTTTTTTACCATAATTTGCTAAAAAAAAATCAAATAAAGAAGCAGATTTTTTTGTAGGTCTTAATAATAATGAAAGAATGGAATTAGCAATTTGAGTATTATCTAAATAAGATAAATTATATTGATAAGGAAAAGGAATAAATTTATTTTTTAAATAAACAAAAGAATTTCTTTTTTGTTCAATATAGTTGTTTTTTAATAATTTATTCAAAACAAAATCTTTTATATCATTATTTTTAAAATGAAGTAAATGACCAGTGAAATCATATAAAAAACCATTATAAGAATTAGTCTGACATAAACCACCAATTTTATCCTGCTTTTCAATAATTAAAAAATCATCATTCAAAAAAAAAGCAGCAGCAATGCCAGATAATCCAGCTCCTAAAATTAAATAATTTGTTTTTAAAAATTTATTATTCATTTTTTGGATTTATTAAATCGCGCAAAACTTCTCCTATTATATTATAACAGGTAACAACAATAAAAATTGCACTACCAGGAAAAACAATTAACCAATAAGCAAATTCAGTATAATTTCTACCTTGTGATAATATATCACCCCAGGTAGGTGTTGGTGGTGGCACGCCAAAACCTAAAAAACTCAAACTTGATTCAACTAAAATGGCAGAAGCAATACCAAATGTAGCAGCAACAAAAACAGGTGCAAGTGCATTTGGTAAAATATGTAATAAAATAATACGAAAAGCAGAAGCACCACTTACTTTTGCACCAGTAATAAAATCAAGTGCTTTTACTCGAAGAAATTCACCGCGCACCAGCCGAGCAATACCAGTCCAACCTGTAATGCCAATAACAAACATTATATTATAAATACCTGGTTCCCAGATAGCAAGCACTGCAAGAATTAAAAAGAAAGTTGGAAAACACATTATTATTTCTATAAATCTTGAAATATATAAATCAACTTTACCACCATAATAACCTGCTAATATACCAAAAAATAATCCTAATATAATGCTTATTGATTCAGCAACAAATCCAACTGTTAATGAGATTCTTGCACCATAAATCATACGAACAAAAACATCTCTACCTCTATCATCTGTTCCAAATATATGTTTTTTTGATGGTGGTTGTAATCGCTCTTTTAAATTGTATTGTGTCGGTGATATTGGAATTATTGGATATATTATTAAATCAAATTTTTTGCTTTTATAATCTTCTATTGAATAATAATTTTTTAATTCTGGTTCAAATCTAAATGCTGGAAAATAAAATTTTTTATTATGGCAAATTAGCAATGGTTTATCATTAGCAATCAATGGCGCAAATAATGCTATCAAAGAAATGAGAATTATAATTATCAAACTAACTACACCAAGTTTATTTTTAAAAAACCCTTTTATTATACTTCGAAAATATGATGGTTCTTTTATTTCTCTTTTTGTACTCATATTTATTGCTTTTTTACAATTCTTGATTGTGCATCTTCAAATAAATTATTTGTAATATTATTTTTAAAAAAATGATAGCCAAGTCCAGCAACCATTGCTGCATTATCACCACATAATTTTTTTTCTGGAAAATATATTTTTACTTTATTCATTTTTAATTTTTCGTCATTTAAAAATAATTCTCGCAAGCGTTCATTTGCTGATACTCCACCACATATTATTAATTCCTCTATTTTTTCTTGCTGTATTGTCTTTTGAACTTGCTTTAATAATTGCATAAACGCTGCTTTTTGAAATGATGCTGCTATATTATTTAAATTAATCTTTTTTTCTTCTTCATCCATTTTAAGTAAATAATTCAATAACTCTGTTTTAATTCCACTATAACTAAAATTTAATTCCTGTTTCTTGATTCTTGGCATTGTAAATTTTAAGTAATTCTCATTTCCTTTTCTTGCTTTCTCTTCTATTATTGGTCCGCCTGGATAGCCAAGTTCTAATAATTTTGCTGCTTTGTCAAGTGCTTCGCCTACTGCATCGTCTATTGTTTTACTTAATAGTTCTAATTCAAAAAAAGAATTAACTTTATAAAGTAAGGTATGACCACCTGAAATTACTAATGCTAAAAAAGGAAATGAAATTTGATTATTAAAAAATGCAGAATAAATATGCGCTTCTATATGATTTATATAAACAATTGGTTTGTTAAGTGCCCACGCTAATCCTTTGGCATAATTTAAACCAACAACGAGTGAACCAATTAAACCTGGTTTATTTGTCACTGCTATTCCATCTATTTCTTCTAAACTCAATTTTGCTTCTTTTATTGCTGTTTCTACTATTTTATCTATTTTAAGCAGATGATTTCGTGAAGCAATTTCAGGCACAACTCCTTCAAATTTTTTATGTAATGCTACTTGCGAATAAATTGTTAATGATAAAATATTTATCCCATTTTCTACTACTGCTGCTGATGTCTCATCACAAGAACTTTCTATACCTAATATTTTCATATTTACCTCATAAAAAATTTATTTGACATATTCATATAAAATGAGTATAAATCTTTTATAATTAATAAATAAAAATGTAAAGTTTTTTATTAGGTGAAAATATGAAAAAAATAATTTTTATTTTCTCTTTTTTTCTTATTATCAAATTATCAATTTTTTCCGCTGATTTAACTGAACTAAAATTTTATTTATTTAATAAATCTATTTCTTATGGTGATACTGAAAAATATTATTGGCTAAATAATAATTTAGAAATAGTTAAAAAAGCAATAAATGATTATGAAAGACGATTAATAACAGCAAATTTTATTTCTGATGATTTGAAAAATAGAATATTTACTACAAAATTTAATGTTAATTTTGATGATAAAAATTTTGATATAAATTTTGAAGATAATAATTGTGTTAATGTTTTTCCAATTTTAAATTATCATATTATTCGTGCTCTGGATTATGGCAATATTGAAAAAGCAGTTTATATCACTGGTCTATTTTCTGCTCTTTTTTTTGATTTAACATTATGGACACGAACTATTGATAAAAATGCTTTTTATAAAGCAACAAAAAATAGAATAAATAATTTTGAAAATATTTTCTCTGATTTCTCAAATTATCTTAATTCAAAATTTTTTATTGAAAAATTCGATGTTAAAATTAAATACGATAAAATATTTACTAATTGGTCTGATATTTCACTTTTGCCTGAATTAATGAAAGATTATTTATATCAAAAAATAAATAATAAAAATTTTAATAAAGAGACAGTGGATGCTTTAATAAATTATTTACCTGAATTTGAAGAATTGATTTATGCTGATAAAAAAATATCTCTATCAGATTTGCCAGATACTTATATAAATAGTTTATGTTCTGTATTTAATAATGCTACAAATTATTTATATGAAATTCTTTATAATTTACCATTACCTGATACATCACCACCAATGGATGTATTAAATTTTCGTGCAATACCAGAAGATGGTGCTGTTGCTTTGAACTGGAATTTTTCGCCTGATAAACATAAAATAACAGAACAATTATTATATGTAAATCGTGGTATTGGTTATGAAATACCAATTAAAATACCAGTTGATGTTAATTCTTTCCGCGTCAAAGGTTTAGTAAATGAAAAAAAATACTTTTTTAAATTAGTAGTAAAAAAGACAGATGAATTAGTTAGTGCTGGTGCTGTGGCAAGTGCTGTTCCTCAGGATGTTTTAGCGCCTGAAAAAGTTAAAAAAGTAGAAGCAATTGCAGGGAACGAAAAAGTAATTTTAAAATGGTTGCCTGTTTCAGATAAAGATATTAAATTTATAAGAATATATAAAGGTGAAAATATTAATGATTTTAAATTATTAACAGAACTCGAACCATCAATAAATTATTTTGAAATACATAACTTACAAAATAAAAAAGAATATTTTTTTAAGATAACTACAATAGATGAAGTGCCAAATGAAAGTATTGGTGAAATAGTAAATGCAATTCCACAGGATACAACAGCACCAGAACCAATAACTAATTTGCAAATGATGATTCAATCAGAAAAATTAACATTAAGTTGGACGCCTTCAAAAAATAGCGAAAAAGATGCTATTGCACAAATTGTAAATTTATATTCTGAAAATACATTATTAAAAACAATTAAATTACCAGTAGAACAATCAACTTATGTTTTTGAAAATTTAAAAAATGATAAATTATATGAAGTTGAAATTTATGTTGTTGATGAAGCAAATAATAAAAGTGAGATTAAAAGAATAAGTGGAAAACCAAACGCTGAACTAACTTTATTTAAAAAATATAGTAGTAATGAAATTCCTTTTGATATAAATCAACATATTAAAAAAATAACTATTTCTTTTAACAATAAATTATTTGCTCAGTTTGATTATAATAACGATGCTATATCTGATTTAATTATTTTATCTGATAATTATGATTTAATTTTTTATGAAGGCCAGGATGAAATAAATTATTTGAATAAAAGTAAAGAAAAAAATATAGCAGGGCAATCTCGAACAAATTTTATAACTATTGCTGATTTAAATAATGATAATTATAATGATATCATTCTATCTACAAGTGGATTCTGGGAAGAACCAATTAAAATTCTATTAAATAATAAAAGTGAGAAATTTGAAGAAAGTGCAAAAGAACTTAATCTCGATATATTAGGTGAATGTAAATATGCAACTATTCTTGATGTAAATAATGATAATTTGCCTGATATTTATTTCTCATTTGCTGATGATAAAAGATTAAAAGGCACATCAGAAAACAGATTATTTATTCAAAATGCAAACAACAAATTTATTGATATTTCACAAAATTCACTTACTAATTGTAAATTGAATACTAATTATGCTGTTTCTGCTGATTTTAATCTTGATGGATTTGATGATTTATTTATTTCAAATGACAATGGCACAAATATTCTTTATATAAATGGTAAAAATAATGTATTTATTGATAAAACAAAAGATTTTGAAATGAATCAAATTGGCGGTATTCCAATTGTGTTTGATTATCAAGATGATGGTGATTATGATTTACTTTTATTTTATCCTGATGATTATTCAAAAAATATTTTCTTTGAAAATCAACTTAATACATTTAGATATATAAAAATAGTAATAACTGATAATTATGAAAAATATGTAGGAAGCAAAATAGTATTAAAACAAAGTGGCTCTGATAAAATTATTAAAACATTATTTGTTTCTAATTCAAGTTTAATTTATATTCCTAATCTTTTTTCATTTATCTTTGCTATAAATAAATCTGATGCTTTATATAATATAGAAGTTTATCCTGTTTCTTCTGAAAAATATTTTTATTCAAATGTAAAAGCAGGTTCTACTATAAAATTATTTTAAGTGTTTAATAAATTTTTTTAAAGTATTTAGCATTTGTTTACCTAAATAAATTTTATAAGCAGTAACATTTTCTAAGAAAAGTTTAACAAAATTTTCATATTTTTTCTCGCCAAAAAGCCAGATTATTGGATGCGTTAAACTAAGTATTTTATAATATAAATCCAGTTGCTTTAATTTTTTTATTCTTGTTTTTTTATTTGTTATTTTTGGTAAAAATAAATATTTTATTTTTACTTCTTCTTCTTCTGTTTTTATCATTAAATAATTCATATCTTTTATTTTGAATGCTATCTTAAAATTTTTTATATATTCATTTATTCCTTCTATTTCTGGATTTTTTATCTTTAATAATGTTGGTATTCCTTTACCAACTATTTCATTTTTCTTTTTATATAAAATTGTTTTATCATCTGTAAAATATTTTGCTTTTTCATTTAATAAATTTAATAATAAAAAAGTTAATGTTGATTTGCCACTACCTGAATTTCCTATTATTAAAATGCCTTTATCTTCAAATGAAATTAAAGCTGAATGAAAAAAATATTTTTTTTGTTTAATTAGCCATAAATAAAAAATAGGCTGCAATATAAAATTATCAAAAAAATGTGCTGCATATTTTTGCGGTTTTTTTATGATTCCAAAAATAATATTTTTTTTTACATCTAAATAAACAATAAAATTTTTATTATAAAAATTAAATACAAATTTTGTTTTTGTAATATGGTAAAGTATCTCAGTTTTGCTTAAATATGTTTTTTTTCTTTGATTATCTAATTTATTTATCTTAAAAAAATTTTTGTTATTATTATTAAATAAAAAAACAGATAATTTGGGTAATGAAAAATTACTAATTAATTTTGCGAATTCAATTATACCATTAAAAATATTTTGATTATCAGAATAAATTTTTATTTTATCATTTTCAAATTTTAAAAGCATTTGAGTTTTATTTAAATTATTTAAAAAATTAGGTCAAGAAAATTTTAGTATTTTGATAATAGATAAAATACAATATGAATTATTTTATAGAATGTGAGTTTAGCATCATTAATAAAGAATTCTAAAATTTTTTTAAAAAAATATTTGACAAAAAAAGTAATATAATTTAAATACGAAAGTCAATTTACCTGCGGTTGAGGAATAATGTTCTAAAACCAAGGGCGATAAATTTTCATATTCCCTTCTTGCAGGTCAAATTTTAAAAATAAAATAAGGATAATAAAGATGGAAAAAAGAATTGGTTTTATTGGAATAATTCTATATAACCGCAAAAAAACAGCACCATTAGTTAATAATATTTTAACAGAATATGGTGATTTAATTCTTGGTAGAATGGGCTTACCATCAGTAAAAAAAAATGTTAGTGTTATTGTTCTTATTGTAAATGCTAATACAGATGAAATCGGCGCTTTAACAGGTAAATTAGGAAAAATAGATGGCGTGAGTGTTAAGGCTGCTTTAAGTAAAATTTAATTTTTATGCTTTATATAAATGAAGAAAAAATATTTGATTTATTGAATAGAAAAAAAAATGCTAATGAGAGTGAAATTCATTCAATATTAGAAAAAGCAAAAAATCTTCAGCGCCTTTCTTTAGAAGAAACTGCTGTTTTATTAAATGTAAATAATACTGAGATATTAGAAAAAATTTACCAAACAGCAAATTATGTAAAAAATAAAATATATGGAAAAAGAGTAGTTTTATTTGCACCTTTGTATATCAGTAATTACTGCAAAAATAATTGTTTGTATTGTGGTTTCAAAGCAGAAAATAAATTAATAAAACGAAAAGCATTAACAAAATTAGAAATTCAACAGGAAACAGAAATATTATTAAAACAAGGGCATAAAAGAATTTTAATGGTTTGTGGTGAAGATGCACCTAATGGCTTAAATTCAATTGATTATTATGTAGAAGCAATAAAAACAATTTATGAAGCAGAAGTAAATAAAAATAAAATAAAACGAGTAAATATAAATTGCGCACCTTTATCTGTAGATGAATTTAAAAAATTAAAAAAAGCAAGTATTGGCACATATCAATTATTTCAAGAAACATATCATCAAGAAACATATAAAAAAATGCATTTAGCAGGGAAAAAATCAGACCCTGATAATAGAATAGATGCAATAGATCGTGCTTTTCTTGCTGGTATTGATGATGTTGGGCTTGGTGTGTTATTCGGTTTGTATGATTACAAATTTGAAGTGCTTGGCTTACTTTCACATATCGAACATTTAGAGCAAAGATTTAATGTTGGACCACATACAATATCTGTTCCAAGAATAGAACCAGCAGAAGGTGCTGAGATTTCTTTTAATCCACCTTATAAACTATCTGATGATGATTTTAAAAAAGTTGTTGCTATTTTAAGATTAGCTGTTCCATATACTGGTATAATTTTATCAACTCGTGAATCCCCACAAATGCGTGATTTACTATTACATTTAGGTGTCTCACAAATTAGTGCTGGTTCGAAAACTTCGCCTGGTGGTTATTCAAAAGATTCTTTTACTGCACAATTTTCTATTGGTGATTATCGTTCTTTAAATGAAATTGTATCAACTTTAATTAAATATAATTATATTCCAAGTTTTTGTGCTGCTTGTTATAGAAAAAAACGAACTGGTGAAATATTTATGAGTTTAGCAAAACCAGGAACAATAAAAGATAAATGCACTATAAATGCCTTAATTACATTAAAAGAATTTTTACTCGATTTTGCTGAATCTGAATTAATTATTGAAGCAAATAAATTAATTGATTTTTACTCACAAAAATTGACAAAACCTGAACAAGATTTATTAAATAAAATTTTTTTAAGATTAGAACAAGGCTATCGAGATGAATACATCTGAATTAAAATATTTGTTAAATAAAATATATAATGATGATTTACCAGAACTTAATGATTTAATTACAATTCTAAAAATAAATGATTCATATTTATTGCAAATACTTTTTGAATTTGCAAATGATATTAAAAAAAAATTTTTTAATAACGAAATTCTTATCAGGGGAGTAATTGAATTTTCTAATTATTGTTCCAAAGATTGTTTTTACTGCGGTCTTAATAAGAATAATCAATCTTTAAAACGATATATACTATCTGATACTGAAATTTTAAATACTACAAATCTATTATTTGAAAAAAAAATAAAAACCGTTGTTTTACAATCAGGTGAAATTTATTCTTTTAATTCTGATTGGTTAGCCAATATAATTAGAGAAATAAAAAAAAATTTTGATATTGCGATTACTCTGTCAGTAGGTGAAAAAAAATATGAAGATTATAAAAAGTGGCGAATAACAGGTGCTGATAGATATTTACTTAAAATTGAAACAACTAATCAAAAATTATATGATAAACTTCATACTATATCAAATTATATGAATAGATTAAATTGTTTGCAATATTTAAAAGAATTAAATTATCAGACTGGTTCAGGCAATATTATTGGCTTACCAGAACAAACAATTGAAAGCATAGCAAATGATATTTTATTTTTTAAAAAAGAAAATTTTGATATGATAGCAATTGGTCCTTTTATACCGCATCCTTTAACAAAATTAGCAAATAAAAAAAAAGGTGATATTTTGCTTACTTTAAAAACAATTGCATTAACAAGAATAGTAACAAAAAATGCGCATATACCTGCGACAACTGCATTATCTACATTTGATAAAGATTATCGTGCTGATGCAATAAATTGCGGTGCAAATGTAATTATGATAAAATGCACACCAGCGCCTTATAATAATTATTATGAAATATATAAATCAGATAAAAGAAAAATGTTATCAATTGAAGAGAAAATAGCAGAAGTAGAAAAAATAGCAGAAGAAACAGGCAATGAAATATCATTTAAAAAAGGTGATTCATTAAAGAAAGAGAGTGAATTATATGTTTCGCACACCAGTTAGTAATAGATTACATATTGGCTTTTTTGGTAAAAGAAATACAGGTAAATCAAGTTTAATAAATGCAATAACAAATCAAGAAATTGCTATTGTTTCTGATATACCAGGGACGACAACTGATCCGGTTTATAAATCAATGGAAATTTTACCAATCGGTCCTGTTGTTTTAATTGATACTGCTGGAATTGATGATGAAGGTGTATTAGGTGAAGAACGAATAAAAAAAACATTAAAAGTTTTACGAAAAGTAGATATTTCTCTTATCATTGTTGAACCTGATACACAAATAAATGAATATGAAGAAGAACTAATAAAATTATTTAACGAAAAAAAAATACCATATATATTTGTTTTAAATAAATGTGAAATAAAAGGAAATTTAGCGCGTGAATATTTCAATAAGAAAAAAATAGAATATTTAGAAATTAGTGCAAAAGAAAAAATAGGAATTGAAAAATTAAAGAATGAAATAATAAAAATAGCGCCTATTGCATGGTCACCTTTACCATTAGTTGCTGATTTAATAAATGAAAAAGATATAGTTATATTAGTTTGTCCAATTGATAGTGCTATGCCACAGGGAAGACTGATTTTACCGCAGGTTCAAGTATTACGCGATATTTTAGATACTAATGCTATTGCTTATGTTGTTAAAGAAACAGAATTACAGGATTGTCTAAATTTATTAAAAACAAAACCAAAATTAATAATTACTGATTCACAAGTATTTGAATATGTCAAAAAAATAATACCAGAAGATTATTTACTTACTTCTTTTTCAATTGTATTTGCAAGGCATAAAGGTGATTTATTAACTTTAATAAATGGTGTTTTTACAATTGATAAATTAAATGATGGTGATGAAGTTTTAATTGCTGAAGCATGTACTCATCATATTCAACCAGAGGATATTGGCAGAGTAAAAATTCCAAATTGGCTAAATAATTATACAGGTAAAAAAATTAAATATACATTTGTTAGTGGCGGCGATTTTCCAGATGACATAGGAAAATATAAATTAATAATAATATGCGGTGGCTGCATGGTAAACAGAAAAGAGATAATGTTTAGAATTGAAAAAGCAAAATCAAATAATATACCAATAACAAATTATGGTGTGCTTATTGCCTATTTAAATGGTATTTTAGAAAGAGCAATAAAACCATTTAAGTTTCAAATAAATAATATTATGTTTTAAATATTTTTTTATTTTTATTATTTGACATTATTTATTTATTTCTATTATTATTTTTTCCTATGTTAAAAAAATTTTTTCTAAGATTTTTTTTAGTTTTTATTTCAATAGTTGTTTCACTAATAATAGTAGAATATTCATTAAAAAAATATCTATCATTAAAAGCAATTAAAGAATTTGAAAATTTTAAAAAAGTTCATAAAAATTTAATAGATGAAGCACCATATCCAGATAATTCTCCAATCGGTGAACTTTCATATTTCTGGGATCCATATATTGGTTTTAGATTTAAACCAGATCAAAAAACATTAAATAGAACAATTGATAATTATGGTTTTCACAATGATAAAGTGTATTCAAAAGAGAAACCAGAAAATATAATACGAATTATGTTATTAGGTGGTTCAGTAGCAGAAGGTAGAGCCGATAGTGAAACTATAACACATTATCTTGAAAATAATTTTAAAAAAATAAAAAAAAATATTGAAGTTATAAATTGTGGTATAACTGGAATGATGAGTACATAGGAGCGTATTCTTTTTATTAATGAAGTTTTGGATTTTAAACCAGATATTGTTTTATTTCTTGATGGAGTTAATGAATTTACTCCACTTAGATATAATCTAAAACCTGGTGAATATTTTTATTGGTTTATTGGTCAATATGGAATTAGTGGTGGTCAACCTTTTTCTATTCTTTTTAAAAATTTTTTAATAAAAATAAAATTAAAACTTATTGAAAGTAGTGTTATTTTTAGAATCTTTTTTCAATTGCTTGGTGATGATACTCAATTTTCAGGTAAAAATATTAAAGATGATGATATTAATAAAGCAGTTGAGATTTACTTAAAAAATGTTGATATTATTCGTTTAATTGCTACAGCAAAAAATATTAAAACCTTATTTTTTATACAACCTATTTTATTTGATAAAAAATTTTTTTCACTTGAAGAAAAATATATAATTGATAAAATGCCATCAAGAGTAAAATATCTTTATATTAGTGGTTATGAAAAATTAAAAAAAATATCCAAAGAAAAAAATTTAATTTTATTAACTGATATTTTTGATAATGAAAAAAAACAAATATTTATTGATTTTTGTCATTTAAAACCAAAAGGCAACGAAATTGTTTCCTTAAAAATGATGGACGAAATTTTAAAATTAATTAAGTAAATTTTATACAGTCTTATTGCCTATCTATTTTTATTGACTATTTTTATTTTTATTTTTATTATTACATTATGCAAAATACAATAATACCTTTTTCTTTATCTGAGTTTGAAAATTTCTTTATAAAATTTTTTTCTAATATTATTGAGAATATTTCCATTTTAAGTTTTGGTGAAACATTACATAGTTCAGAAGAAATATTTGAAATAAGAAATAAAATTTTTAAAATACTTGTTGAAAAATATGGTTTTTCTGCAATTGCAATTGAAAGCAGTTTTCCACATTCAAAAATAATTAATGATTATATAAATAACCAATCTTTAGTTACTTATCAAGAAATAATGGATATAGGAATCAATAATGGCTTTGGTAGATTTAAAGCAAATGAAGATTTATTAAATTGGCTGAAAGAATATAATTCAAAACCAGAAAATAAAAGAAAAATATATTTTTATGGTTGCGATATTCCAGGTAAAAATTATGGTCCTGCTGCTCCTCATTTCCTTATAAATTTAATTTTGGATTATTTTAAAAAATATGATGAACAAATTTATAATAAATATAAAAATAAAATATATGATTTACTTAATTCAGAAGAAGTATGGGAATCTTATGAAGCATTAACAAATCCTTCAAAAGCGTATGGTTTTACTGATAATGCTTTAAAGTTAAAGGTAGAAATCAATAATATTTTAATTGAACTTAAACGAAATAAATTTGAATATATAAAAAAAAGCGGAAAATTCTTATATGATGAAATTTTACATTTAGCAATAATAACAAATGAACATTTGAATTATCACACAGCAATTGCACAGGCAGCAGGTTATGAATTTTTACTTGCTTATCGTGATTTTTTAATTTCAGAAAATATTAAATATATTTTTAATAAGGAACACGAACGAACAAAAGGAAAATTATTTATTTTTATGCATAATGCGCATATTCAAAAAGGTAAAGTTTTTATGCCAATTGGTTCAACTAATTGTGAATGGTGGCCTGCTGGTTCTTATATAAATGAAAAATTTAACGAACAATATCTTTCGATAGGTTCTGCTATTGGTTTATGTGATGAATATGTGCCTGATATTCCAGATGATAATACTTATGAAAAATATTTTTTAAATTTGAATTTACCATTTTTTGCTTTCCAAACAAAAAAATTAAAAGAAAAATTAGATTTAACGCAATTTAAAGTTCGAGCGTTTTCAGCAAAAAATCCATCATATAAACCATTATCTTCACAATCTTTTTCTGATTTTGATTTTATTTTTTTTATAAATAAAATAACACCAGCAAAAAAAATATAAAAGGAGGAAAAAAATGGCTAAAAAAAAGAAAAGTGAAAAAGATTTTTTAAAAGACGCAACACCAGAAGATTTAGCAATGGTAGAGTATATTAAGAAACATTCTTATATTGATGATTTTGATTTGCCAATAAAATTATCAATAAATGAATTTGACAGGTATGTTAAAATTTTATATGAACAAAAAAGCGATATAAAAGAAATTGAAAAAGCAATTATGGTATTAGCCCATTTAGATGAACGCGATAAAGCAAGAGAAATATTTGAAGATATAAAAAAATATAATGTTATAAAAGATGAGAGATTAAAGATCTGGATTGATATGGCAATAGATGAATTAAAGGAAGATATCAGTATAGGAGACAGAGGTGGTAAAGTAAAAATAATTTCAATTAAAGTTCCAGAATCACTCAAATATAATCCAGAATTTTTTTTGGATTATTTAAAAGAAAAAGTAAAAGAAAAAAAACAAAAAAATAAAAAGAAGAAAAAAGGAGATAAAGGTAGAAGTTGGATTTAACTCAACTTTTTATTTTATTTTTTTAGTCATAATAATCTTTTTTGATTAATTTCTCTTTATAAAAAATACATATTATTTATGAATAAAAAAGTGCGTTTAATTTTTGCTGATTTTGAAAAAGAATATATAATAAATGATTCACCATTTATTCTTGATTTCTTACAAAAAAATAATATTTTTATTGATGCACTTTGTAGTGGTGAAGGCAAATGCAAAAAATGTCTTGTAAATTTAGATGGTGAATTTGTTCTTGCCTGTCAAACAAAAATTAATAAAGATTCAACAATTATATTACAACAAAAAAATTTATATAAAACAAAGGAGGAAATTTTTTTTAATGAAGTAAAAAATAAATATAAAGAATTTCCTTTAATAAAAAAAATTTATATAGATTTTTCACTACAAATTAAACAACCTTATATTTCTGATTTTGATTTTTTAAATTTAATTTTACAAAAAGAAAATCTAATTATTTCTGAATTAAATAATATATCATTATTAAATAAATTAAATAACTATATTCATTCACAATCAAAAGTTATAATATATTTATTAAAAACAAATGAAAAATATGAACTAATAAATATAACAGAAAAAATTGAAAATAAAAATATAGGATTGGCAATAGATTTAGGCACAACAACTATTTCTATCAGTGCAGTCGATTTTGATAATGTAAATATATTAGATACAATAAATTTTTATAATCCACAAATTATATATGGTGCTGATATTATTCATCGAATTATATTTTCATTAAAAAAAGAAAATCGCGAAAAAATTCAACAATCATTAATAAACGGTTTATCACAAGCAATAAAATTTCTTTTAAATAAAAATAAAATAAATTCAGATGAAATAACAGCAATAGTAATATCAGGAAATACTACAATGATTCATTTATTTTTAGGACTAAATGCTAAATATATTCGTGAATTTCCATATTCACCAGTATCAAATAATTTTAGTAAAATACAAGCAAAACAATTTTTCGACTTTTTAAATTATGCAAATATTTTTATTATTCCTTCTGTTGCAAATTATTTAGGTGGTGATTTAGTTTCAGGTGCTGCATATTGTAATTTAATAAATACTCATGAAAATTCACTTTTAATTGATTTAGGAACAAATGGCGAAATTATTTTAGCAAGTAATGGTATATTAGCAGGTTGTGCTTGTTCTGCTGGTCCTGCATTTGAAGGACTTGGATTAAATTGTGGTGAACGATATAGTGAAGGTGTTGTTTTTGATGTAAATTATAATAATGAAAAATTTCATTACTTTATTGCTGGCGAAACAAAACCAAAAGGAATTTGTGGAACTGGCGTAATTAGTTTATTAAGACATTTATATGAAAAAAAATATATTGACAAACGAGGAAAATTTACAGATAAAATTACTGATAAATTAAATAATAAAAAAATCTTTATTTTATTTGATGAAAAATCAACAGCACATAATAAAATTATTTATATTGATGAAATTGACATTGACAATATTTTAAGAGCAAAAGCAGCAATATTTGCTGGTATGAAATTATTATTAAAAAAATTTGAACTTGACTTTTATGATATTAATAAATTTTATATATCAGGTGGAATTGGAAATTCTTTAAATATTGAAAATTCAATTTATATTGGTTTATTGCCAAAATTATCAATTGATAAATTTTTATTTGTAGGTAATACTTCATTAACTGGTGCAATATATTATTTATTATATGATGAAATAAGAAAGCAAATAAATGAAGTAGCAAAAAAAATTACATATTTTGATTTAAGTAATGAAACAGAATATACAGATGAATTTTTAGCGGCATTATTTATACCGCATACTGATGAAAAATTATTCTTATAAAGAGGTTTTATTATGGAAGAAAAAAATGAAAGTAAAAATTTTATTGAAGAAATAATTGATGAACATAACAGGACAAATAAATATGGTGGTAAAGTAGTAACAAGATTTCCACCAGAACCGAATGGCTACTTACATATAGGACACGCAAAATCAATTTGTTTAAATTTTGGAATTGCTAAAAAATATGGTGGGAAATGTCATCTTCGTTTTGATGATACTAATCCAGTGAAAGAAGATATTGAATATATTGAATCAATAAAAGAAGATGTTAAATGGCTTGGTTTTGATTGGGGCGAAAACTTATTCTTTGCCTCTGATTATTTTGACCAATTGTATGAATATGCAATCCAATTAATAAAAAAAGGTAAAGCGTATGTATGTCAGTTAAGTCCAGATAAAATCCGTGAATATCGTGGCACATTAACTGAACCAGGTAAAGATAGTCCATATCGTAATCGTTCAGTTGAAGAAAATCTTGAATTATTTGAGAAAATGCGAAGAGGTGAATTTGAAGAAGGCGAAGCAATACTACGCGCTAAAATAGATATGAGTTCTCCAAATATAAATATGCGAGATCCTGCAATTTATCGAATAAAAAAAGTAGCACATCATCGCACTGGCAATAAATGGTGTATTTATCCAATGTATGACTTTGCCCATTGTATTTCTGATTCTATCGAAAAAATAACACATTCAATTTGCACACTTGAATTTGAAGATCATAGACCACTATATGATTGGTTTTTAGATGAATTAGGAATTTATCATCCACAACAAATAGAATTTGCTCGATTAAATCTAACTTATACAGTAATGAGTAAAAGAAAATTATTGGAATTAGTTAAAGAAAAAATAGTTAGTGGTTGGGATGATCCACGAATGCCAACTCTAAGTGGATTACGAAGACGAGGTTATACGCCAGAAGCAATTCGTCAGTTTTGTGATGCAATCGGCGTTGCTAAAAGTAATAGTATGGTTGATATAAGTCATTTAGAGCATTGCTTACGAGAAGACTTGAATAAACGCGCACAAAGAGTAATGGCAGTTTTAGAACCAATAAAAATAATTATTGAAAATTATCCTGATAATCAAATTGAAGAAATAGAAATTCTAAATAATCCAGAAGATGAAACAATGGGAAAAAGAAAAATTCATTTTACAAAGATAATTTATATTGAGAAAGATGATTTTAGAGAAGTTCCACCGCCAAAATATTTTCGACTTTATCCTGGCAATGAAGTTCGTTTAATGAATGCATATTATATTAAATGTAAAGAAATAATAAAAGATAAAGTAACAGGTGAAATAAAAGAAATAATTTGCACTTATGATCCTGAAACAAAAGGTGGCTGGTCAAAAGATGGTAGAAAAGTTAAAGGTACAATACACTGGATTTCTGATATTGATGCTGTTAATGCAGAAGTTCGTCTATATGACCATTTATTTACCATACCAAATCTTGATGATATTCCTGAAGATAAAGATTATAAAGATTACTTAAATCCTAATTCATTAATTGTATTAAAAAATTGCAAAGTAGAAAACAGATTACAAAATGCAGCAATAGGCGATAAATTTCAATTTTTAAGACTTGGTTATTTTTGTATTGATAAAGATTCAACACCAGAAAATTTAATAATAAATCGCACAGTGCCATTAAAAGATAGTTGGGCAAAAATAGAAAAAAAATTAAGTAAATAAATTATTAAATAATAAAATGATAGACAAGTTAAATATAACTACATTATTATTTGAGACTTCTAAAATATTTATATTTTAATTTTGTTAATTTGCATCATAATGTTATTTATCAATTGTTGAGAAATAACCTGATATTTTATAACCACAATATTCACAATTACCTTTTTTATTTACTTTTAATTCTTTTACATAATATCCTTTTCTCACTATTATTGTTTTTTTACAATTTGGACAAATAGTATCCTGTCCTTTATCTTCAAGTAAATTTCCAATATATACATATTTTAAACCAACAGTTTTAGCAATATCAAAAGCTTTATATAAAGTTTCAGGTGGTGTTGGTGGTTTATTTTTCAATTTATAATTTGGAAAAAATCTCAAAAAATGTAATGGCGTTTCAGCACCTAAATTTTCATATATCCATTTACATAAATTTCGTATTTCTTCATCAGAATCATTTGCGTCAGGAATAATAAGATTTGATATTTCTAACCAGACATTCTCTTTTTTCATTATTTTTAAAGCATTTAATACAGGTGCAAGTTTTGCCGTTGTATATGTTCTATAAACTTTTTCTGTAAAGCCTTTTAAATCAACTGTCGCTGCATCTATATATTTACATAATTCTTTCAAAGGTTCTTCATTTATATAAGCAGCTGTAACAAGAACATTTTTAATACCTTGTTCTTTTGCTTTTTTTGCTGTTTCTATAACATACTCATAAAAAATAACGGGTTCAGAATAAGTATAAGAAATTATTCTCGAATTATTATTTATTGCTAATTGCACAACATCCTGTGGTAATAAAACATTTACATTTTCAATATCAAATGGATTTAATTGTGATATTGTCCAATTCTGACAATTAATGCAATGTAGATTACAACCTGCTGTTGCTATTGATAGTGTTCTTTCCTTTGGAAAAAAATGATAAAATGGTTTTTTTTCAATTGGGTCAATATTTACTGCAACAGGGCGAGCATAAACGAGTGAATATAATTTGCCATTGATATTAGCCCGAACACGACAATCGCCAACAAACCCATTTTCAATTACACATTCACGAGGACATAAAAGACATAAAACTTTTTTATCTTCAAGTTTCTCATAATATTTCGCTTCATATAATGCAAGATTTTTTTGTTTTACTAATTCTTCTGTAATTAATTGATTTGCTGCTTCTATTTCTTTTGGTTTGAAAAATTTTATTTTTGAATCTTCTCTTTTTATCTTAAAAATATCTGATAATAATGAATAAAAAATTACAATGAAAAAAAATAATGAAATAAATAACTTTATTTTTTTCATTACTTACATCTTAATTCATTATCCTTTATCCGTTTTTCATATAATGATTTTTTATAAGAAATGCAATTTTTAAAATGTTTATATAATTCTATTTCAAAGGATAAATACTCTTTAATAAACTCAAAACTTTTAAATTCAGAAACTTTAAAAACCATATTCCGTGTATTTATTAATTCTGGTTTTAAATAAGTTATAATTTTTTCAATATTAGAAAATTTTATTTTGCCGCCTATAGAAATAAATAAAGAAGGGTCTTTTGCTTTAACAGAAGAAATAATTTTTTTACAGGTTTTATATACACATTCATCATCAACATCAAGTCCCATACTTCCTGCTAAATCAGTTCTGCCAATAATCACAGAACTAATATTTTTAAAATATTTATTATTAATAATTTGATTTAAATTTTTTACTGCTGTGATAGTTTCAATATTTATACTAAATTTAATATTCAAATTTTCAGGTTTTAAATCTAAAAAAGATTTATAAAAATTAATAAAACTATATTCAGATTCAATCATTGGCGCAACAATAACATCAACTTTATTTTTGATACACTCTCGTATATCATTTCTTGCTTCCGGTCCACCTATTTTAACAATTAAAGGAACTAATTTATCAGAAATTTTTCTAAAAAAAGCAATCTCATCAAAATTCATATCTTCTACTTCTGTTCCTGCTTTTAATGCATATAAACCTCTTTCTCTTTTTAAAAAAGAAATTTTCTTTTTAAAATATGAAATAATTGATTTATCAAAAAAATATTTTGTAGGCATTTTAACTCCAAGTGTTTTATTTTTCTTTAACTTTTGATTTTTAAGAATTCACCTTTATATAAATTATTCTTGTTATAGATTCGTTGCAACCATCTTTTTTCTTTGTTATCCCAGTAGTAAATATCAGAAATATCAACATTAAATCTTTCAGAAATGGATTCTAATGTATCGCCAATTTGTGCTTCATAAAAATAATCTTTATTATTTTTATTTGAAATTGATATATTTAAATCCGCTGTATTTGCATAGTTTTGAATATAATTATTATATTTTGATAAAAATATTTTTTTTGTTTTTGCTGGTAAATAAATATTGCAATCAATACCAACAGGTAATTTATTTGTTATATGTGGATTATAAGAATTTATTTTTTCAAAACTAACATCAAGCCAGGAACTAATTTTATATAAATCTAATTTAACCGGTGGGTTTATTTTCACTAAGTCATAAGTATAAGGCGTAATATAACCCTTCATAAAATTATATCTTTCAATATTTTCATAAATAATTTTAAATGCTAATATTTGTGGAATATAATTTTTTGTTTCTAATGGTAATCTATCTAATTGCCAAAAATCTTTAATACCATTTTTATAGATAATTGCATACCTAACAGTCTGTGGCCCACAATTATATGCTGCTAAAGCTAATAGCCAATCATAAAAACGATATTCTGAACTATAATATAAATATCTTAAATAATCACAAGCTGCTTTTGTTGATTTCTCTAAATCATTTCTTTCATCGTATTGAATTGGATATATTGTTTTTAAATTATATCTACGACCTGTTTCATCAATAAATTGCCACCAGCCTTTTGCGCCTTTATGTGAAACTGCTCTGGCATTTAAACCACTTTCGTGAACACACACATAAAAAAGGTCAAGCGGCAATCCTTCATTTTGTAATATATTTTTTATTGTTTTTTCATAATATTGTGCTTTGTAAATTAGATTTTGTATTCCTTTTCTTGCTTTTGAATCTGTTGTATATTTTTTTAAAATATATTGAACTTTATAATTAAGTCGCACACGCTGATTACAAAAATCTATTGTCTCAAAATCATATTTTTCTTCTGGGTATAAATTTGATAAATAAGAGGTATCATTAAAATCATTATTGAACATTAAAGAATTTA
>ERZ795045.2082-NODE-2082-length-20520-cov-16.067432_pt1 | contig 20520 bp, 31 predicted proteins | sample MGYA00375129_ERZ795045 | MGnify/ENA primary metagenome ERZ795045 (study PRJEB30174, sample SAMN05720166) | activated sludge metagenome | isolation source: anaerobic digester from wastewater treatment plant | place: Japan | collected 2015-05-15 ...
AGTTTTATACATTTGCAACCTGTTTTCCAGTATTTTTTTATCTGCTTGGACGATACCAGTTGCCTCTGCTTTTTGGGCATTTGCTATTTGGGAATATGTATCCTTCCCTTGCATTAATGGTGTTGCTTCTAATTGTTGCTCTAATTGGAGAAGTTTAGCATAATCAGACACAAGAGTTGGAATAAACGCTGTTCCTTGAGTAGGCATGTTTTGTATTTTCTGTAAATCCAATAAAGAATTACGAATATTATTAATCATGCCACTTGCCATATCAATGGCTTGTATTATAATAGTATTTTTAAGTAATCCCCCGTAGCTACCTATCATAATTCTATCTTTAAAATAACCTCAAGTAATTTATTCTCCATTGCATAATCTACCAATTCTTTTCTCAAACTATTACCCATCTTTAAAGTCTGTAAAAAATTTATTCCATACACTTGCCAAAGAATAAATGATTGGGCATATAGGTTTTCCCTATCAATAGTATTTTGGTCTTTATCCACTATATCTTTTGTAAATAGAAGAATGCTTGCACTATTGGCATATATTCTGTTTGTCCCATTTCGCCAATTATTTTTTTAGCAATATCGATGTTTACTTCTTCTGGCACTCCATTATCTTTAAACTTTATAACTGGGTCTTCTTTATATTTAGGGTCTGTCTTCCGTCTCTCGATTGAAACAATTGTAGATGCAAGTTGGTCTAAAAATGGTAATGGTTCAAATCTTAAAGCATGCTTCCCAACCAATTCTTGCATAACCACTGTTAATTTATTCACTCCTGTTTTAAATGTTATAACCTTAATTCCTTCATCTGTCCAACTTTCAGATTCTGGCTTCCATTGATTTAATTCTGACATTACCTTTGATAGAACTTTATCATTTATTTCTGCCATTACACCGCATCCCAATCTTTAAATTTAAAATCAATTGACTGTGTCACTGCACCATTTTCTGGAATATCAATACTTGGAGATGTTATTGACACACCTTTAAGTATTATATAATGCGTTTCTCCTGTGCTCGGGAAGCAAAGCTCTACTGTCATTGTAAAGTTTGCCATTGGTGAGCATAGCTCATCCCACACTAACTTTTTCCAATCTTTTATAAATTCCAGCCCTATAAACCCACCTGCTATTGTTCCTGTTCCTGTTCGTGCTCCCTTTATCTCATCATAAGTTACTCCACCTAATGGTATAGTTGACGCTGTTTCAACCGTTGGATTCATCCTAAAAGACTGCCAATAAGACTTATACTCTTTTGTTCCGTCTGGGCTAACCAGATGCACAATTACATTAGTTGCACTATGTGGAGCTGTTTCTCTTGTCATTATCATATTTATCCCTCCTTACAATATAACTTCATTATAAGTATAGCCAGCTGTATCAGCATAAACATAAATTATTACTCTCTGTATTGCTGGATACTTGGTTATAATTACGCTTGCAGTGGCTTTACCTTGCATTCTTAAACTTGGAGTATTGCCTGATACATCAATCTTTTCAACGCCGTTTATCCATCCCTCATCAACAAATCTGCTTAATGCTCCATTTATCATTGAGAACAATAACCCTTGAACTTCTTTTTCGTTTCCTGTGTATCCCAGAACAGACTGTAAGCTATCATCAATAGCTTTTTCCACCCTATCAAAGGTTCTTCTTATCATTATGTTCCCAAAATATGGATGCTTGTATTCCAGCTTAGAATTTTTGATTTCTACTCCTTGCCTACCATTCCATCCGTAACACACATTTGCTCTTGAAAGTTCTCCTGCTTCATCTCTTGAAAGTTGAGTAGAAAGAGCTCCAAAAGTTATATTCTTGCCTAATGGGTCTTCAAATGGTGATATCGCTCCGGTAACACCCATAAACCATGCCATATGCTGTGCAGTATAAGCATTTGTTTCCCTATTATAATAGTTAAATGCTGGATATACTACAGCCACTCTTTTGTCATTCCTTGTCTGCATATCCGCTACTATATTAGAAATACTGGTCATATCTAATGGCGTAGTAAATGCAATTCTGTTCTTCATAACAGCACAATGGTTAATCAATCCAGCTCTTAGAGCTGATGTTGTATCTTTTGCAATAGCTATTAAATCAGCATCTAAATCTGTTTCAAAACTATCTAAAGCTGTTATATAATCACCATCTGCTGGTGCACTTCCATTTGATCCTCCTGCCAAATTCGTCCAATCTGCATCTTCTGGTAAAGTTGTTGCGGTGCCTGTTTTAGAAAAGTCTACCCACATAGATGCAAATTTTTTACCTATATAATTCTCATCTGTTGGATTGTTTGTTACGTTAGGCGTGAGTTCCACTGCATCTGCATAAAGCACTTCAACTGATACTGTATTTGCAAGTGATCCCTCTATTATTCTAACCTTTATACTATTTCCAACTGTTCCATTATATTTGGCTGTAAAAACCCAATTTGTAGATTCTCCAGCAGCTATTGATTTTGTTGCTTTTGCAGCTCCTGAACCGAATACAGACAATAAGTGAACTTCTTTTGTTCCACAGTCTAATAAAGTCTCTACAAATGGCACAAGAGTTCCCCCGCTTCGTGTTCCAAACAATTTTGTTAGTCCACTTTTGCTGTATATCTTTGCTATAGATGTTGACGGTCCAAAATTTGATGTTCCTATAACTGCAGCTATACCCTTTGGCATTCCTAAATCAATTGTTTCATAGCTGGTTTTTTCTATAACATATATATCTGAAACAGAAAAATCCATACTTTGTCCTTCATAGTATATCATAATTTATCACTCCTTTTTTTTAAATTTTATTTTATTTTTTTCTTCGTCTTCTGTCTCTATAATTTTCTCCACAATTTCTTTCTCAATATTATGCTCTTTTTGTTCTTTTACTTCTTCTAAAAATCTATGTCTTAACATATATTTGGGGGCTTTGGTGGGTTTATCTTCATAAAAAGTATATATTCTACCGCTATACTCACACTCAATATTATTAAACCCCTTCTTTGCTCTCAAATATATAAATTCATCTGGGTTATCTATAACTATATTACGCAATTTTATAAATACCTCCCTTCTCTTTCCATGACAACAACTCATGTGATGGTAGCCTCGTCTGCTATTTCGTTATCTGCTGATAATAATGTTTTTACTATCTCGCCTATTGGAACATCATATACATTTGCTAACTTTCGAGTTATTATCATTGGCATTACGGCTATTCTTTCATCGCCCTGTGATGGCACTAAATCAATATTTTCAACCAGCAACCATCCCATCCCATTTTGGGTCATCCACTGACGGAAAGGATGATTCATATCACACACTGCAAGTTTAATTGCCTCAAGTATTTCTATAGCTAAAAATTCTGGTCTCATAGTAGTCCCCAGAGATAATGCATATAAATAACACGCAACATTTATTCTTATTTCTTCTTCGACCTCATTCATTCCAAACCTTATATTGTCTATTCCCTGACAAGAAATAAAAATATAATCTTTTTGCATCTCAGGGCTTGCCGTATCAGAACTTATGATATTAATATCGTAGTCTCTTAAGTCATCCTTTAATGTTTTTGCCAATTCTTTTATTATCTGGCTAATAGTTATATACATTACATCATCTCATTAAGTTTATTTCTTAAGTTTTGCTCTATCATTTGCCGTATGTATGTCCATGCTTCTTGTGGGATATACAGAACTTCCCTTGCTGGCATATTTACTTTTCTATAAGTTCTTACCTCAAATTTCTGTTTTATTTTTTTATTTTTACTTTTAGCTGTTACTGTTTTATTAAATGGTATAACCCAGGGGTCTGGATATTCATCATGTATTGCCCTATGTGTTCTCCTTTTCTGAAAATAATTAAAATTATTTGCACCTCTTCTATGTAATTCTATTTTTAGGTTTGCACCAGGTCTTGGCTGGTAAATTAATTGCATTCCAAAACCTTGTCCCCTTTGATATAGCATAGTGGGGTTTATAAGACTATTATACATCTGACTTGTATCTCTTAATTTTCTTCCCTGAGTAGGTTTTCCTAATCTTCTTTTTTCTGCTATACTGGATATAGTATAACTCTTCCATTGAGTAGGTCTGCCTTCAGCCATAAAGTTTTTCTTTATCTCATCTACAATTATACTTTTAACCCTACCCTGCAAATGTGTATCTGGTATTCCTGGTGGCATTTGTCTAAATTGTTGAAGTTTAATTTGTAATCTAATCATTCTCTTTTTAAATCTGTCCTTCCATACCAATACATACCAATACCCGCTTGTTCTGACGATGGTGTGGCTGCATCTATTATTAGCTCACCTGATGCAAGCTTATTGAGCAAATCGTATGCCTCATTGCAAACATATTTAACTGAAGATATTTCTCCGTCTTCGTCTGCACTAATACTTTTTGTGTCTTGAAGAATTAAGCATGTTGCTAATTTCATACAAATAAGCTTAATAAGGGGGGGAATAGGAGGCTGAAAAGGAGTAATATAACTGCCTTTAAGCCTCGCATCAACTAAGTCTTCTGCTTTATTGATATAATTCTCTACATCTTCAGGAGACATAACTAATCCTGAAGATGTTCCTATTCCCCTTATGGATAACATATCATCTATGGATATATATCTCATTTCTTTTTATGTTTGCTATGATATCTTTGCTTAATAGTAGGGTCTACATATTCCACTTCGTCATTCTTTGCTTCTTGTATTTCCTCTTCATGTAATACTACTTCTTCTTTATCAGTTTTCGCAACAACAACATCATCTTCTATTTTAGCAATTATTCCAGCATTAATCTTGTTTAAAATATCTGCATCTATCTCAGGATAATCTGCATTTGGAAATATCGTTCCAGCTTTCCAAATTTTACCCTTAATCATAGTTTGGTAAACGACTATACACTTCATTATTAAGCTGCTTTTGTATAAACTATGTAAGGTGAAACAAAATCATCTGGCACTGGTAATGATACTTCTCCAATCTCATACTGAATCAAGTATCTTTGAATATCTGTAAAGGTTCTACCATATCTCTTTGGCTTACCATCAACCTTATTTGGAGCAACATATCTTTTACCAACTGTATCTGGAATAAAAATTGCATAATAGTCTGGAATAAACGGTGTATTAGTTCTTGTAGTTCTGTTAGACATATAATGAGCGTCATAAACTACTATATCTATCTGTAAAGGTGGAATTTTATATATAGAGTATCTCCTGTTTTTAGCCTGAGTTGCATAAGAATACCAAAATGGAACATAAACCCCTTGAATTTGAGTATTTAATTTTGTATTTGCTAAGAAAGCTGTAAATGTAGTGCTGTTCATAAAACATTTTGTTGGAGGTCTTCCGCCCCTTTCAGCCACTACTTTGTCTACTTCCCTGAAATATTTAACAAAATCATAGGATGCATCAGCCACTCCTGAGGAGTTAAACCACGGTTCTCTGTCATGATAACATATACCGCTTCCTATATTGGTTATATCAAAGTTCTTCCAAGGTTGGTCAAATGTAACACCATGTAGTGTAGTTACCCTACCTGTAGTCAAAGATGACCAAACTTCAATTTCGTTCCTGAGTCTTAATCTGTTTGTCATAATAGCTAATTGTTTCTTGATGTTAGTCTCTGCAGCTTCTATGTCTTTTGCTATTGGATTATCTGATAATTTGAGATACCACATAACTTCCTCATTAATATAGTCTTGCTCTGCTTTAACAGCCAGCCTGTATAATGCTTCATCTTTATCTGTTGGAATTTGTGCCTGAGGCGGTATCTCAAATGGAGAAACATAAGACATAGGTGATTCATATTGTAGCATTGAAGCTACAGACACTATGTCTTTCATAGTCGGTTCTACTGGAAATATTTTTTCTCCTAAGAAATACGGCTCCTCTTGCAAACTATGGTCGTAGAACAACTGCATAACGAACTTATCGATTTTTGAACTATCCAAAAATCGCTGTCTAATTTTTTCATAATCTATCATATTAATTTCCCTCCTTAACCATTATCATGGGTAAATCAGTCTTTATTTTGGCAAGCACAGTAGCATCGTTCGAGTAATAAGTAATGTTTTGTTTTGTTATTACTCCATGAGTAAAATACTCAACCGCAATGTCGGCATTGGTAACTTCGTAGCTCAATAATGTCACTCCAATTAATGTTGGCAACACTGCTCCATCCGCTATAAAAATCCTTCCTCCTGTTGTGTGGGTTGGTTTATTGGTGACCTTTATTGTATGTGCAGTTGTATCTATTTGTGTTATAGCTCCTAAGTTTGCTAAGGATGTTCCATCTAATTTAGACTCATAAACAGAGTCTCCAACCCTAAACCTTAACTCGTCCCCAGCCGTCATTGTGATGACATAAGTCGTATCATTTGCCGATGTTGAAGTTCCAAATCTGTAAACTCTTAATTTACCGCTTGAGGTCTCTTTATACAACAGTGTTCCACAATCTATAATTTTATTTGTCGCATCTGTCACATCTGTATAAAGAAAACGCCCAGAATCGCTAAATTCTATTACACCGTGCCAATCTTCTATAATTTTTTTAAAAGACTCTGTGGCTTTTTGCACAACTCCTGGATATTCTGATAAACTCATATTATTCCCTCCTTTATAATTCGAGCAACTTCCTTATTTTTCCCTTCAATCTCTTCTTTGCTTGAATCCTGCTCTTGTGGTTCTTGTATGATTCCAGCACTTGAGCTGAACTGAACAAGGTTGTTGTTCTCAATAAATTTCTTAAACAATTCTAATTGGTCGTTGTTAAGACTCTTTAACAACTCTTTTAAACTTTCTTTTTGAGCTGGAACAGTTTTACCTTTTTGCTCAAATTCTTCTATTTGTCTTTCTACTAAAAGTTCTCTTTGAGCTTCCATTAATTTCTTGTTTTCTTCAAGTATTTTTTGGTTCTCTGTTTTTAACTTCTCAAATTGAATCATTAATTCATCTTGGTTTTTTTCCATACTTTCCTCCTTTTTAAACGACAATATTATTTTTTTGACTGTGTCGTTTAATGTATCTAATAAACCTTTCTTCCCCATAAATACCACTTCATCAATATCACCTTTTTCCAACATTAGCATATGTGCATTACTAATGTTTGCTGATGGTATAGCTTGCTGAGGAACACAAGCTATATGAGCAATGTTTTTATCCGCAGAAGAATACGCCATAGAGAATGCCCTAAACTTACCGTTTTTCACATCTTCCTCGTATTCTGGGAGAACGTCCCAGCTAACGCATAGCCTGTTACCAATAACATTAAAACCAGTTGCATAGCCCAATATTTTATTATCATACATTGCCTTGCCTTCATCTGTATGAGAAATTATAATTGGTATTGGATTACCATTTGCTATTCTACTATTATTAATCTCAGCAAATTCTTCTAAATCTGCTTGCTCAAAAGATACCTCACTTCCTTTTGCTGATATCCATTTTCCTATTTCAGCTATTGGCATATCATAAACACTCAATCTTGACCTATCTGGCTCAGCTTCAGCATAAATACCAAATTCTTTTTTAATCTCTTTCACTCCTTCTGGTTTATACTTCAAAAGTTTTTTTATAACTTCTTTTTTGCTGGGTCCGCCCGATAAATCTATTTGAGACCTCGCTCCATGAATAGCAGCCCATGCAGCTCGCCATCCTTCCTCTTTCACTTCGCCGTGAACTTTAAAAGGTAGTTTGCGATGCTCTGATTTGTTCATTTGCTCTCTTTCTTGCGGGGATGCTTTTTGATATTCATTAGATAGCCATGCAAAATCTCCATCATCTAATTCTCCCTCTGTTTTTACATATTTTTGAAACCATTTACTAAATTCTTCATATTGCATAAACTCTCCCTTATTCACCTCCTTATCATGGTTTTGTATCCAGTCTTTTGCTTCTTCCATACTCCACTTTTCTTTATCAAATAAATATGTTGCGACTTCTTTTTCTTGACCACAATATAATGCCTTTATTCCTTTTTCTTCTGATATTGTTATAGTTGCCGTTATATCGCAGTCTTTTACTGGTATATGAATATAATTTCCTTTAATTTCTGGCATTTTCTTTCTCCTTTTCTTGCTTGTTGTCTTTAGACTTTTCGCTTCCACCCTCTTCTGTATCGCTATATGTTCCATCTGCTCTTGGAAGACCTAATCTGTCCCTTGCTACATTTTCATCGGGGCTAATAAATCCACCCTGTGCAAGTTCTCCGATAGCTCTTGCTTCATCTAAAAATTCTTTCCCTTCAATTCTTCTAAATTTTAGTCTGCCAGGATTTCTTTCTCCAAAGTTTGCCACCAGTAATGGATAAACAATATACCTTGTAAATACATCATTCACCAGTTCTTGACAATCAAGAACTGTTTTTTCTAACATCCATTTATGTATCGAACCTAACGAGTATGTTCCTCTTGCTCCTGTTTGAAAAACTAAAGGAGAGATTCCTAAACTTATTAATATATCTCTGTCTTTAACATCAAGGTAATTTTCATAATCTGCTGTGCTTTTCTCAACTACATAAGTTTCTACATCAACTTCACGGTTTCCTTTTGCATCTCTTCTACAAGGTATAACTGCAGCCCCTCCGTGTGCCATTTTTTCTAAAAATTCTATTAGCTTTCTTTGTTTCTCTTCGTTTGTGTCTTCTTTAACATAAGCAACTATGTAAGGTATTCCAAACTTAGTTAAAAATTCCTTCCATGCATCATCCATTTCGTGCAGATTATTCACATCACTCTGTATTGGTTCTAATATTGAATTACCATATATATTACCAAAATTATCATTGCAAGAATAAACTATACATTGTGACCTATCAATTATAACTTCACCATTAGGAGTTTTTAGTTTTACTTTTGTATCTCCAATAGCGCTTTCACCATAGTAATACTCTGGAGGAACTGTATGTATGTCTTTGATTACTAAATAGCCGTCCTGCCTATCTAATTCTACAAGGCTAATTGAAACTCCAAGCCATCTTGCTGATAATATATTTTTTATTATCTCTCTATATTTTAACCTTGCCATGCAATATTTTTTTACAAATAAAACTATGTCCTTGTTGGGATGGATATAATTTTCTTCTCTTTCTATAGCCATTTTCACAGGTAAATCTATTGCCTGCTTAATTTTACCCTTATAGAGGTCTTTTATATCAGCATAAGTTAAGGTTTTGGTTTTATCTTTTGGATAAACATAATATCCATCAGCGTCCATCTCATATAATAATTTGACCCTTTTGTCTATTTTTTCAATTTCATTAAATTTTTCCATTAAAATGTAATAGAACCCCCATTTGTTGTTATTAAAAAGCTCCTTTGTGCTGAAGTATCGTATTGTAGAGCATCCAAAGCAAAACCAAAAGCCATTATTAAATCGTCTTTATTGTTCGTTTTCGTTCTGTCGTAATTTATGAGTTCTTCTTTAAGCTCTTCATCTCGTATATTATTATGAAAAGTAATCCATTCATCAATTGCAGAAAACAATCCAAATTTAGTTTCTTGCCTTGTTACAAATTCAAAAACTTTATCCCCATCATATATTTGTCTTAATCTATCACATACCATTATTCCATAACCCTGATTTGTTTCTACTTGAACTATTGCATTATACTCTTTTGCCACATCGGCAACTATACCTGCTACTTTTGAGTATCTAATATCTTGATTGAATGTTGCTATAATGTTAGCTTCATTATCAATCATTACCATTGCATTGCAGTCTCCTCCCCCTTTAGCCGTATCAACCCCCATAAAATATCTCTTGTTTGGCGAATAAGTCTCATAAAAATTAACTCCTTCTGGATTCCTGCTCAGCCACTTTTCTGTTGCTATTAAATTTAGCTTTTCCACATTAAAGGGTGAATCTGCTGTTTCTCCCCAACAATTTTTATCATCTGAAGGATAATTAACAGCAAAATTATTTCGTGCCCTATTCGTTATATTAGGATAGCCTAATTTTAGCCTCCTCCAATATAACTGTCCTGGTGTTAAGTTGTATAATTTCTGTAAATCTTTTTCTTCATCTGTTAATACCATATTTTTTGGTGGATTTTCTTTATATTCCTCATGCATGAACCAGGGATAAAAACTTGTTTTATATTGGATAGGTGATAATGTTAAATCCTTTAAAGGCTTCCATGCGGTATAATCAAGATAAAACTGATTATCTTTACCGCATGCCGTTGACTCTTTAATTATAATACCACCCTTAGGCACAGATGATTCAAATGATGAAAAAGCCTCTCCGACAAACTTCCAATGAGAAAACTCCGTTGCTAAAACAAAGTGATACGTATCTCCCCTGAAAGTATTCTTTTGGGCACCACTTTCAATGCTAATGCTGGCATTAGTTGGTAAAATTATCAATTCATTAGCATTGTCCCGTTGTGGAGATATGCTTATACCCATTTCTTCTGGAAGCCAAGATATAATATTTCTAACTTTTCTTAGTTTATTAACTGCTTCATCCTCCTTGTATGATATGATACCTATTCTGGCATTTTCTATACAGGAAGCAAAAAATATTAGTTCTAATAAACATAATGTAGAAAAGCCAACCTGTCTTGGCTTTAACACAACTCTTCTATAATGCCAATCATTTTTTACATGTTGTTCTTGAATTGTGTTAAATCTAAAATTAATTGGTTTTCCAGCCGTTTTAGGGATTATTCTGCAACTTTGAGCAAAATCTCTAAACTTATCCTTGAAATAATCCTTATAATTTTCTAAGTTAACTAATTCGATTTTTTCACCTAAATTTTCACTTCAAAAATTAAATAAATTTTTTTTAAAAAAATGTTTTCCCCGCCCCACATACACCCCTTTGCAAGCTATTATTCTGCACAAGGGGAATGATATATTTATTGCCAACCACTCTTAATAAACTGAATGACTCAGCTTTGATTTGTGCCATTAAGAGGCTGCTGACTCAGCTTTGATTTGTGCCATTAAGAGGTTGCAATAAAGTATGTATCCCACCCCAAAAACCGTTTTCAAAATATTTTACTCTATATATATAAATACAATTAAGAGAACCAAAAGGTTACTTTTTTTTTAAACATTCTCAAAAACCGTTTTCAAAAATATAAACCTCTATATATATAATACAATTAACTAAACGAAAAGGTTACTTTATTTTTAATATTTTAACCTCTTTTTAAAAATTATGCTTAAAACTTTTAATTAAAATTTTATTACCGTGTAGGGGGAGGGGGGGGCGAGGCGTGTGGGGGGTAGGGGTAATAACCGTGCCGTGTATAGTTAGCAACCGTGATGTGATTATAAATATCCGTGTTAAAAAAATTTGATGGATGTTCCTCAAAATAATAACAAGGTTAAACTGAAAAATTTTAACCTTGAAAAAATTTTGTGTTTTTAATATAAATATATTTATATATTTATATATTTAATAATATATATTATATTATTATATTATTATTATTTATTAATTATTATATATATAAATATATATTATTAAATAATTATATTATTATTTTAAATATAATATAATTATTTAATATATTTAATTAATATTAATTAAATATAATTTATTTCTTTCTTTGGTTCTTTCTTTCTTTAAAAATAAGTTTTATTAAAAATCACGGTTTTTATAAAATTATGCTTTTTACTTTTTTTCACGGTAAATTATTTCCACTTTCACGGTTTAAAACCAAAAATAGGTTTAAACCGTTAAGTGGGTTAATTTTGTTTTTTGATTATTTTAGAATAAAAAGATAAAAAAATACATCTTTTCGCTTTTTCTTTTTTTCTTTCTTTAATTAGTATTTATAGTAGTAGTAATGTGGAAAACTCAACGAAAAAATGTAAAAAGTTTTCCACAGGGTTCTTAAAGCAAGATTAAATCTAATTAAAAAATTAACAAGTTATCAACAAGTTATCCACAGGCTGTTGATAACTCAACCAAAAAATGTAATATTTTAATGTCTGTAATGCAATTTATTTTTCTTTCTTTCTTTTTTTCTTTTTATTACATTTTCATAGATGTTTATACTGTTCATAAATAATTTTTGTGCGGTATATTGCACAGAAAAAATTTTGTGTGCGGTGGTGTGCAATATATTGCCCAAAATAAAACAAGTATTAATGAGCATTAATTGTAATGTGGGAAAAATTTTACCAGCAATTGAGAAAAAACTTGCCCACTTTATTGTAAAATATGTCAAGAAATAGTTGAATTTTTTTTATTTGAAAATGGTATAATATATATGTAAGTAAAAATTTTTTGAAAACATTTTTTGAAAATTTAAAAATAATTTAATTTTGCTATTGACATTTTTATTTTTTTGGGTATAATATTATTAGAGCTTAGTTTTTGAAAATTAATTCAAAGGAGGTAGGTTATGTTAATTTTTATTGGATTTTTAATCATTGCTTGTATTGGTTTAGGCATTATTATTGAGTTTCTCGGTAGTTTGGTAGACCATAAGCAAGATGAAATCAACAGAAGAATGAAATTTTAAGAAAGGAGTGAAAAATGTTGGAATTAACATCAAAACAAATAGAAGAATTTTTAACAAACGGAGAATCTTTAATAGACATAGAAGGGTCAAGGTTTAAGATACACGGTATGAAGATAACATTATTTGTTTATCCAGAAGAAGCAATGAAGCATGTAACGGTGCATGTAGTATCAGAAGACGAAAACGAAATTAAAAAAGAAGCTTTAAAAAATATTTAAGAAAGGAGGTTGATGCAATTAAATGAGTTTAACATTAAATAGTTTTAAGAAAAATGTTTCAAAAAAGGGAAAACCTTACTATGAGTTAAATTTGTATAAAACAAACGAAGAAGGAACAGAGGAGTCCTATATAAAAGCATTATGTTTTGATATGGATTATCAATTTGAGAACAACGAAGAACTTACGGGAGAATTAAAGTTATCAAAGGACGGTAGTGTTTATTACTATTATCCAACGCCACAATCGCCACAACCACCACAAGAACCACAATCAGATAAAAAGAATACAAGCGAAAGAGTTATACCAGAAACTAAGAGTTCTCCATCAGACCAAATGAGAAGAAACATAAAATTGAGATTATTAAACTCAGTATTCCAAACAATAATTATGAATGATGAATCTGTTACAAAAGATTCACTCAACAAATTTAGTCAGTGGGTAGCTTCTCTAAATGAAAACTCTAAACGCACAAAGATATTTGAAGGTATAGTTGATGCAATCTTAGAATGCTTAAAGAAAGGGGGTTAAAATGTTTAATCTATGCATAGGAATGGCTATAGGGGCATTGATTACTTTAGGTGCTACCTATCTTTTTGACAAACCAGAAGATATTATTTATGAAGAATATATCTCAAATACGGGCATCAAATCTTATAAAATTTACAAAAAGCAAATTGGAGCAGATGAAATGGGCAAAAATAAAGTGTATGATATCTATCTGGGCGAAGTAGCCGAGAGAAACTAACTTTAAATATAAAAAAGGAGGATTAAATGGAACAAATAGAAGACTTTTATAAAGAAGAAGAAATTTTTAAAGACCAGGATGTTATTATTAAAAGATTTCAAGATGCATTAAGAGAAAGAAATATGCCAGAAATTAATGCATTATTGCCAACAGTTGTAATAATTGAGGCGAAATTAGCAGATGATGTCTCTGAGATAGAAACTAAAATAGAAGACTTAAAACAAGTATACCATAAAGAGTTAGCTATGTTGCGAATACAATTAATTGAAGGGAAAAATAAATTTAGCAGAGTGAAGAAGTATGTGGGAGTTGGAAAAACTATATGTGCTAATATCCGAAAACTTCATTCGCTTGACGGGGGCGGGATAATATGATATGGATGAAAAAACATTTAACGAATTATACAAAAAATACAGAGAGGAATTACTGGATATAGCGTATCATATGACTAAGAATTATAGCGATGCCGAAGATATTGTCCAAGATGTTTTTTTGAAGGCATATAAACAATTTAATACCAGTAAAGGCACACCTTTTTTTGCTTGGGCTTATGAGGTTTTAAAGAATGCAGTTTATAACAAAACTAAAAAAAGCAATACAGAGGATAAAGCTAAAAGTGTTTATGTGAGGAGAAATTGCAAAAGTGAAGATGATTATTTAATGGAAGATGAAATAAAGCGAAGCATTAAAAGATTGCCAGCTAAATATTGTTTGGTAATTTGGCAACACTATATAGAAGGTTTAAGCTGTAAAGAAATAGCTGAAAAATTTAATATAACAGAAGGAACAGTAAAAAAAAGATTATATATAGGTAAAAAATTGTTAAAAGAGAGACTAAAGTGAACGCTATTTATGTAGGTAAAAAACAGCTTCTTAGTATAGGGCTCCATCCAGCAAGGGTTAAAAAAATACTTGGCAGAGTAAAAAATTACATTACAGGGGGCACTACTAAGTATTATTTGCTCTCAGAGTTTGTAAGCTTATGGTATGCTGATACAGGTGTAGTTTTAGATATTAAAAGAATAAATGTAAATGACAGAATTATAAAGGACGAATCCGATGTTTACAAAAGAGGAGCAATGAAGACAGATATTCTACAGATATTGTATAAATTTAATAACTTAAGTATAACAGACATAATGTTTTGCTATAGATATTTATTTGTGATGAGAAATGTTTATGAAAACTTTATTCAGAATACATATGGAAGTCAAGAATTAATTGAGAAAATAAAAAATACCATAAAGGATTGCATAAACGCAAAAATGGTTGAAACTAAAAAGATGCATAATAAAATTGTATTTCAATATAAAAGTGGCGAAATATTTAAAGTAGACCAACAATATCTTAGGTTTCTCAAAGATAGACCAAACAAAAAACAAAAGAAACTTATAGCCCTTGCTTATGCATTATTCACAAACGATACCAGTATAATAAGACATTGGAGAAGAATAGGCGAAAAATGTAATGAAACAGATTTCTTATTGCTGTTTGGTAATAAAGGTATAGAAATATATAAGGAAATTAAAAAGAAAAAATGGATACAATAATCAACCAGCCAAAAATAGCCTCTACATCTATAAAGGGTAATTTACATATAGCACTGGGTAAAATGGACATTAAGGTTTTTCAGAAATTGATACCAGAAAACAGCTATTCATCAGGCGAGGGTAATTTACACACAGGAAAAGGTAATTTACACACAGGATACGTTTTTACGAGGGTAATTTACAAATTTCAAACTGTGTGTAAATTACCCAGTAATGCAATAAGAATATTATACAGATTACGACTAAATTTTAGGAGAAACAATGCAAATTTTTATAAAAAGGAATAAAAAAAATGACTGTTAGAGAATATTTAACTTTAAAGGGATTTAAGTTCACTGTTGTAAAAAGGGAAGATGGGTATGAAGCAGTAATGAACTGTCCATTTTGCGATGATACAGAAAATCATTTTGCTATTAATCTTAAAACTGGATATTTCAATTGTTTGCGAAAAAACAAATGTGGTGTTTCTGGAAATTGGTATGAATTTCAAAGAAAGTTGAAAGATAATCCGTTACACTTAAATAAAGAGATAGCAAAAATAGACAGCTCACAAAAAAAGTATGTTCTTCCTGATATTACAATTAAAGAACCAGAGGGAGAAGTTCTGCAATGGCTTTACAAGAGAAAAATAACAGATAAAACAATTAAAAAACTTAAACTTGGTATGAGGGATGATTACACACTTGCGATACCTTACTTTGAAAATGGAGAATTGGTAAATGTAAAATATAGAAATATTATTGAGAAGCATAAGATGTCTTCTATATCTGGAGCCAAGCGACCTCTTTATAATAAAGATAATATACAAAGTTTTGATTTCTTAATTATTACAGAAGGAGAGATGGATGTAGCTGCCTTTAATGAATATGGATTTAATGCTGTATCAGTTCCCAGCGGGTGTAGTGATTTGACTTGGATTGAATTAGACTGGGAGTGGTTGGATAAATTTAGTCTTATTTATTTGTGTTTTGATAATGATAAAGCAGGGCGAGAAGCAACTCAAAAAGTAGCAAATAGACTTGGTAGAGAGAGATGTAGAATTATTGAAATACCTATGAAGGATATAAATGAATGTTTAATTAATGATGTTCCTGCAGATACCATAATATCATTAATAACAGATGCAAGAGATTGTCCGCCCACAATATTCTCAACGCTCGAGCAGCACAAAGAAGAGGTTATTAATAAAATTCAGAATAATTTAGATGTTTATGGAATACCAACTCCATTTAATAAGCTAAATGATATATTGAGGGGTTGGCGAAGAGAAGAAGTTACTGTTTGGTGTGGAATGAACGGAGCTGGCAAAAGCACGCTTTTAAACCAAATAGCTATAGATTTAGCAGAAAAAGGTCATAGAACTTGCATTGCGACATTAGAAATGACAGCCGAAAGGTTAATTAGATGGATTGTAAGGCAATATACAAAAAAAATAGAGATAGATGCATCTGATGTCAAAACTGCAATAAATGCCTTAAATGATTATATTTACATTATAGATGCTTATGGTGAGGTTAAACAAGAAGAACTAATTGATAATTTTAAATATGCAGTTAAAAGATACGGCGTTAATACATTTATTATAGATAGCATAATGAGAATACAGTTTAGCAATGAAGATGAACTAAGAGAACAAAAAGAGTTTATGTCAAGGCTGGTATCTTTCGTAAAGGATTATCGCTGCCATATTCACTTAATAACTCATCCACGTAAAGGTCTAACAGATGATAGAATACCTGATAAAGTTGACATATATGGAACATCACATATTGCAAACTTAGCTACAAATGTTATAATATTATGGAGAGCAGATGATAAATGGAAAGTAAAAAGAAGGTTTGATAAAGGCAAAGATGTTGATGCTGTTTTATTTATAAAAAAGAACAAAGAATGGGGAGATGAGGGAATTGTTGAATTGGCATTTGACAAAGATACAAAATATTTTAAGGAGGCATAATGTTAAGTAATAAAGCAAACTTATTTATTAAAGTAATTGATGCTTTAGAATATGGAACAAGTGAAGATAAAATTACTACTTCAAGCATTGTCTATGCTATATCGGCACTGCTTTTAACAAATAAACCTATTAATATTAAAGAGATTACAATGTTTACTAAAATATGTCCTTATGTGGTTCAGTCTGTTTTAGGGGAATTTGAAAAAATTGGGATTATTGCTATTGAGAATGGCAACATAAAAATTAAATGGAGGAAAGTTTATGAAATATCCAATGAGTAAAGTATTTAAAAAATATAATTATTGCAGTGCTTGTAGAACTATAGCAATAACAGAATTACATCATATATTTGGAAGAAACAAAGAAATTGTAGATGAACCACAAAACTTAATCGAATTATGTGTAAAATGTCACAAAAGTCATATGAATAAAGTGATATTCTTTGCTATTATAGAATATCAAGTAAAGAAGTTTAGCAAAACTTGGCTTGATTGGGCTTCAGAAACTGCAAAGAAAACAGGCAAAGTAAAATCATTATTTTTGATAGGAGAGTGGAAGGATGCTAATAATATTACCGATACCACCAAGCAAGAATAGAAAGTTCTTTGTTTCTAATGGGAGAATTGTTCTAACCAAAGAAGTAAAGGATTTTTACGAGTATTGCGAGGATTACAGTTTAGAGCATTACAGAGAAGTTGCTGAACTGTGTAGTTTATGGGATAAAGACATGTTAAGAATAGAAGTGGAATATTATATCAAAACCATGCGGAGAGATACATCAAACTTAATACCAGTATTATTTGATGGTCTTAAAAGGCTTTTAGGTATAGATGATAAATATTATTTACTCACAGAACTAAAAAAAGTTAAGGATATTAATGAAAAATTAAAGATTTTTATTAGTTTTGACAATAATGATGAAAAAAATAAGCAACTTTTAGAAAAATTAGAAAAAATTAATAAAAATACTTGACAAGTTTTAAAAATATAATATAATTAAATAGGAGGAAAAAAATGAGGGAAGATGAATTTAATGAAATAGTAGAACAGTTGTTTAATACCTGCAGGGATGTTTTACAACGAAAAAATACAGTTTATACGGATGGCTCTGATAGGCTTAGCAACTTTAAACGGGGTAGCGAATTAAGAAAAATATCAAAATGTAAGGTTTTATGGGGATATATGTTAAAGCATTTTGTAGCTATACAGAACTTCATTGATAAAGGCGAAACAAAGACTGGGTTATATTTACCAAAGATAATTGATACCATTAATTATCTTGTTCTTTTGTATGCTATGTTAAAAGAAGAAGAACAAAAAAATTTAAAATAAGGAGGCGATAAGTGGAAAAAATTATTTTTCTTGATTTAGATGGAGTTGCACGAGATAGCGTAAGGTATGTTTGTAACCAGTATGGAGTAGATTTGCCTAAAAAATATAATGAAAAGATTAATAATAAATCTTTTTCTGAATTAATAGATGAAAAGGCGTCAGTAGAAGCTCCGCCCACAATATTTTTTGATGGCATTCTTAACATTTGTTCGCAATATGGCGTAAAAAGATACTATATTTCTAACAATCCATATATAAAACAAAACGCTGATTGGGTTTTAAAACACGATAGGGAAGGCATTTATGTTCCTGTTCTAAAAACAGTTACTAAAGCAGAAATTGTAGAAGATATTGTTGAAAGAAAACCAAAAAACGGTTATTTAATCACTATTATAGATGACTGCTTTCAGGAGATAGAAAATTACATAAAAACTCTTGCTACTTTTATATTACAAGGAACAGTAATATTGCTACTTCCAGATTATCCATACAATCAAAGCGAACAATATAAAGGATTTTACGGCAGGTTTTATAAACCTGAGGAAGTTTATAATAAACTATATAGCATTTATGGGGTAAAAAATGAAGTGGTGGTTTAGCGTAGTGGAAGAGGCTATTATGAATAGGGAATTTATTAAAGAACATCCTAATTATGCAGGTGGCAGGATAGAAATATGGAATGAGGATTATCCTTATGACATAGCAGAAATTAGATTACTTTTACCAAGTGAAATATTTGAAAAAATTAGAGAGGCTATAGACTTCAAAGAGGTAGATTATTTTGTTATTGATGGAGTATCATCAGAAGAATTAGAAGAAGAATTAAATAGATTGGAGGCAAGAAATGAACATAAAAGATTGGATTAGACAACAATTACGACCCAGATTGACTAAGTCAACCTTGTTTGAAAAAGCTAAAAAGGTCTTTCCAGACATAACAGAGTATGAAATAGAAAAGGCTTACGAAGAAATATTTGCATCAGAAGAAGACAAACAAATAGAAAGAGACCTTGAATTTTACAAAAAAGAATATGAGAGATTTCGGAAGAGAACTGACATAGTCAATGAAATGGTATCTCTTATTAGCTATAATATTACACCATTTAATAAGACTAAAGAACAATGGAAGCCATCCAAAACAACAAACCGTTCTGAAGAAACCGCATTATTTCTAAACGCAGATGCCCATATAGGATTTGTAGTAGATGAATTAGAAGCACCTGCAACCAATATGCAATACAATAAACAGGTAGCAGAAAAAAGGATTAAGTATTATACTGAAAAATTCTTAACACTTACAGAAGAACGCAGATTAACAAGAAAGATGGATAATTGTTATGCAGTATATGATGGAGATTTAGTTGAAGGTAATTTTGAGAAAATTAATATTTCTAAAGATAATATAGTAGAACAAATAATGATAGCAGGCAATATATACGCAAATCAATTATTGGCTTTATCGCAAAATTATAAAAATGTTTATGTAAAGGCTATATACGGCAATCATAATGTAATACAAAAAGGGCTCCCAGAATATGCTAATTTCGAATATATAATGTGGAGAATGGTAGAAGAAAAATGTAAAAATTTAAAAAATGTAGAATTTCAAATACCAACGCAACCATTCGGATTATTCAATATTTATGATTGGGGGTTTTGTTTCACTCACGGTCATATGATAAAAATTAATCAGAGAACACCATTTTATGGAATAGAAAGCAGTTATACAGAAATAAAATCAGTCATAGAGCAGATGGGAAATACCTTTCAATACCTAATATTAGGGCACTTCCATACACCAAACATATTAAGTGTTTCAGGAGGGAAAGTGATTATGTGTGGTTCTGTGTGTGGATATACTCCATATGCATTGAGAACTATGGCTAAAAATAAATATTGTCCACCATCACAATTCTTTTGTTCTGTTTCACCAAAGCATGGTATTGCAAGCTGGCAATGCATAATAGATTTAAGGGATATTGGAGGGGAAAATGGATGATATTAAACGGGACATAGGATTAATTAGGAATAAGGTTAATAATATATCAAGAAGGGTAAGTGAAGTTAGAAAAATACAAAATCTTATCAACAAGCAGATAACGCAAGATATAAAAAATTTATCTTCAGCCTGCTTTGGTTTATCAGAGAGAATGAAAGATATTGAAACCAGAATAGAAAGAATAGAGCAAGCTATAGCAGCACCTACAAGAATTATTGGATTTACAGTAGACCAAGAATAAGAGACAGAAGAA
>ERZ795045.2104-NODE-2104-length-20337-cov-11.779805_pt1 | contig 20337 bp, 20 predicted proteins | sample MGYA00375129_ERZ795045 | MGnify/ENA primary metagenome ERZ795045 (study PRJEB30174, sample SAMN05720166) | activated sludge metagenome | isolation source: anaerobic digester from wastewater treatment plant | place: Japan | collected 2015-05-15 ...
ATTCATGTTGATATTTTTACATGCAGGAATAAATACTATGATTTTTCGTATTTTCAATATATGATTGTAATGTCGATTATTAATAATAAATCTATGTATTGTCCATGATAATTATAAAGGAAACATCATTATGAATATATTTGAATGGTTAAACAAGAAATTTTCGTATACATTTGCATTATGTTTTTTTACTATTTTTGGTGGATGGATGAGTGCAGTATTTGGATATTATCTTGGCACATCATTTATACTTTCTGAGTATAATGAAATGCATTCACTTGCTATAAAGTGGTTGCCGTTAGCTGTGCTTATTCCAACTTTACTGCATTATATAACATTTGGTTTTTTAACCCCTTTAGGAATTCCTGCATTTTTTAAATCTTTACGTGATGTTAATAATGCATTTAAGGGGGGGACACTCAATCCATCTCTTACAGATGAGAATCTCCAGGTATTGTATATCCAATTGTCACATCTTCCGATGTACAATATGGTTGCAGCATCACTATTTGGTACATTGTGCGGCTTTTTTTTAATGGGATTTGGCTACTATGACATGATTACACATGGTACCTTTACCATAATTAAAATGAAAATTGGTATCAAGATAGTAACCATTGGTGTTTTAGTAGTTGTTGTATTATATGGGATGTCAACATATTTATTAAGTGAAATTATTACCAATCCCCACAGAGCACTGGTATATCAGGAATTACGTCAACGTACTATTAATATTTATCCTCGTGGATTAATTGGTTTGCGGATTAAATTTAGCTTTTTCATCATACTTATGATTATAACTCTTTTAACGTTTGCTGCAATGATGGAACAGCACCGGTTATATGAAGAAACACGATATATAAATATTCTAACATATTTCTTAGTTTCTATTGTTGCTGGTGTTTTTCTCATGTATATAAATTCAGATTCGGTTATGCGAATTCTGGATGAAATGGGTATTGTTACAAAAAGAATTTCCTCAGGACAGGAAGCATGGTTCAGAGTAATGTCTTATGAAAGGGAGTTTGCCGAAATAGAATTTTCAATCCTGGAGATGGCAAAAGAAATTGAAGAACACAGAAAAAACTTAGAGTTAAAAGTTGAACAACGAACAGAAGAACTGCGCGAAGCACTGGCAAGCCTTAAAGAAAAAGATGACATGATTCAGAAACAATTAGAGATAGCTAGCAATATACAGCGCAGTATATTGCCAGGCCGTATCGATGACTGGAATGAGCTTAAATTTTCAGTACGATATATTGCTATGGAAAAGATTGGTGGTGACTTTTATGATGTATATCAGATGAAAGGAGATAAATTAGGAATACTGGTTGCTGACGTATCTGGCCATGGTATACCAGCTGCACTTATTACGTCGATGGCAAAAATTTCATTTAGTTCTGCAACTCAGCAATATGATTCACCAAAAAGGGTATTCCAGGAAGTCAACCAAAACATCCTTGAACATATCAAAACTCAGGATTATATGACTGCTTTTTTTGTGGTTATAGACGATGATTATAATGTTACCTATGCTAATGCAAGCCATCAAAAAGCAATTTTGATACGTTCTGATGAAGGCAGGACAGAGCTTCTTGATACCAATGGATTATTTATAGGTGCTATTGAAGAAGCTAGAGAAACGTATGAAGAAAAAGAAACAAAATTAAAATATGGTGACCGTCTATTACTATATACGGATGGTATACCTGAAGCTGCCAACATAGAGCGTGAAGAATATTCTGTGGAGCGACTACAAGAAGTTGCAGTAAAAAACAGGCATCTTTCACTGGAAGATTTTACAAGCTTTATAATTGAAGATGTACAACGTTTCAAAGGAAAAGCTCCTGTAGAAGATGATATAACCTTACTGGTTATTGAATTGGCAAGGGATGAAGCTGTTGATATTATAAAACAGGCAAAAAAATTAATTGATGAACATAAATATTATGAAGCAATTGATTATTTAGAAAGAAGTTTAGCTCTCTATCCCAATAATCGCAAACTTATATATAATTTAGCAAAAAACTATTTCAGAGTAAATAACTTTGGCAAGGCAACTGAATTGATTGAACAATATTTAGAAATGGATAAACGAAATAAATATGCATATTACGTTGGTGGTGCAGCTTATTATCAGATGATGAACTATGAAAAAGCAATACAATTGCTTGAAAAAGCTCAAAGTTTGGACCCCAACTTCACCAATGCATTATTTGCATTAGGTATGGCCTATAAGAAAATAGGCATGTATCAGGATGCTTTACAGATTTTTGAGCGCGTTGCCAATATTGACCCCGATAATAAAATGGCACTATTTGAAATCAATGAAATTCGTAAAGGGTTGGCCTAATTATTGGTCTTACTGTGTAATATTTATTGTTCCATCTGGCATTATATGCATATATAGCTTTTCTATTTTCGCAGAGTAATTGTAATTTTCATCTGGCTGATATAGTTTCATTACATCATTAACGTATGTAATAGTTGATTTTATATTTGGAACAGCCATATTTTTTCTTACAATTCCTAAACCTGCATGATACGCAGCTAAAGCCAAAACAATATCATTTTTGAAAACAGATAATAACGACTTAAAATGTTTTACACCAGCTTGAATATTCTGATGAGGATCAAATGGGTCCTGTACATTATATGCCTGTGCAGTTTCCTGCATAAGTTGCATTAATCCCATGGCACCAGATACAGAAACGGCATCTTTATTGAAATTGGATTCAACTTTAATAATGCAGCGTATTAGCTGAGGGTCAATATTTTCAATTTTACAAATATTAATAATAATTGTATCATAGGGATTTTTTGATAGATCAACTTTGGTGATTTTAGTCTTTTTATTATGCTGAAGATTATAATATTCAATGGTATTATCATCTGTTTTCTTAGATTTAATCTGAGCATTAGCATGAAAAGAAATTAAGTCATTTAAAATAATGCATGTTACAAAAATAACAATAACCACTTTACTAATTATTTTGAGAAATAGTATTATATAACTCTTCATATTCTTTTGCCGTATCATCCCAGCTTCTTTTAAATAACATTGCATTATTAATTAATTTATTCATAATAACTTTATTTTTATATACTCTCAGTGCATGACGAATGGTTGTATAAAGTTCAGCACTATCATTATTTTTATATTTAAATCCATTGCCAGTTTTTAGTCTTTCATCAAATTGTTCAATTGAATCGTCAAGTCCTCCTGTTGCACGTACTATAGGAATAGTACCATATGCTAAACTATACATCTGATTCAAACCAGAAGGTTCATAACGAGAAGGCATAACATAAAAATCGCTACCAGCTTCTATTAAGTGTGCAAGTTTCTCGTTATATCCCCACCAAACACCAATTCTATCAGGAAACATTGCCCGTAATGCCTCAAATCTGTCAACAATCCACTGTTCGCCACTTCCAACAATAACAAATTGTATATCTTTTTCATCAAAAAAAAGCCAATCCAGTGTATTTATAAGAATATCTATCCCTTTTTGATATGTCAAACGACTTATGCATCCTATTATGGGAACATTGTCATTTTTTAATCCATAAAAATTTTTTAGAGCTTTTTTGCACTTTTGCTTTCCAGTTAGATTATGAATTGAATACTTATAAGGGATGAAATCGTCTGTTTCTGGATTCCAGTGTTCGTAATCAACACCATTAAGAATACCCGATAGCTTTTGATTATATTTTTTAAATATTGGTGCAAGATCATATCCATACTCAGATTCTTGTATTTCCTGTGCATATTTTTTGCTTACAGTAACAAGATTATCAGCATTAACTAAGCCAGCCTTTAATAAATTAACCTTGCCAAAAAATTCAATATTTTCAGGATTAAATAATTCTTCAGAGAGCTGCATTAATCCCAATACCTCTTTACCAAACACCCCCTGATAGCCAACGTTATGAATAGTGAGTATTGATTTTGCTTTTTTTAGTACATAATCATTTGCATAGTGTGTATTAAGAAATAGTGGAATACACGCAGTTTGCCAATCATTACAGTGGATTATTTCCGGAACTATCGCCAATTGTTTTATTGCTTCAATACAAGCTCTGCAAAAATATATAAAGCGTTCGGCATTGTCATTGTATGATACTCCATTGTAGTCATATAAACCATCACGTCCGTAGTAATCATCATGCTCAATAAAATATGTATGTACACCTTCCAGATAATCAGTATAGAATATACCCGCCCAGCGGATTCCGTTTGCTATTGGTACCGCTAAGGGTTTGCCAATTAATCTGCAGTTGAATCTTTGTTTATCAACACAATAATAACGAGGTAAAAAAAGATGAACTGTATGCCTGCGCTTTGCCAATGCTTTTGGCAGTGAATACGAATAATCAGCAAGACCTCCTGTCTTGGCAAAGGGGTAAGCCTCACTTGTAATAAACACAATATTCATATTATTTTGTAAGTGAAACCAATGATGGATAATACTCTTCAGGTGAGTGGAAACCTAATAACGTACAGATTGTTGCAGCAACATTTGCCAGTCCCTGTTCTTTATGGGTTGTGAGTGTATATTCACCATTATACTGAGAATCATAAATAATAAATGGAACTGGATTTAATGTATGCGATGTTTTTGGCTGTGGTTTACCTGTCTTTTTATCAATTTTTATTGTTCCAGTTTTAGCATCTTTTTCATACATCTCATCAAGGTTACCATGATCAGCAGTAATGATGGCAATAGCTCCGGTATTGTCTATTGCATGCAGTAGTCGCCCAATACACAAATCAACGGTTTCAGCAGCAATTATGGCTGCTTCTAATATGCCTGTATGACCTACCATATCACCGTTAGCATAATTTAAACGAATAAAATCGTATTTATTACTGTTGATTGCATCAATTACAGCATCGGTTATTTCAGCTGCCTTCATCCATGGACGCTCATTAAATTGCACCCTGTCAGAGGGTATCTCCTGATACGTTTCGTAGTTTTGATCAAACATGCCACTTCTATTACCATTCCAGAAGTACGTAACATGACCAAACTTTTGTGTTTCAGATATTGCAAATTGTCTGCAACCGTTATGAACCAAATACTCACTTATGGTTTTATCTATAGAAGGAGGAAATACCAGATAATTCTTGGGGATATGAAGATCACCATCATACTCCATCATACCAGCAAAAACTATATCCGGAAAACGTTCTCTGTCAAATTTATTGAAATCCTTTTCTTCAAAAGCACGGGAAATTTCGATAGCTCTGTCACCACGGAAATTGTACAGGATTACCGAATCACCATCAATAATTGGCCCAACTGGCTTGCCATCTTTTGCAATAACAAATGAAGGCAAATACTGGTCGGTTATACCAGGTTGTTCTTTTCTATATGTTTCTATGGCTTCAGTAGCAGAAGTGAATGCTCTTCCTTTACCTAAGACATGTACATCCCAGCCACGTTTTACAATATTCCAGTCAGCTTCATATCTGTCCATGGTGGTTACCATTCTTCCGCCACCAGAGGCAATACAGAAATCAAAACCGTTTTGATTAAAAGTATGCAGAAATTTCTCTAAGCTATCAACATATTGCAATGCTGATGTTTCAGGAACATCTCTTCCATCTAATAAAATATGTACACGGATTTTTTTTACTCCTTCTTTAGCAGCCTGTTCAATGAGTTTAAAGAGGTGATTAATATGCGAATGTACATTACCATCTGATAGTAGGCCAATAAAATGCAACGTTGTTCCTGTATTAACTGGTTTTTCCAGTAATTTGTGCCATATTTCAGTTGAAAATATCTGTTTAGATTCAATAGCTTTATCAACAAGCTTTGCACCCTGATCAAAAATCCTGCCAGCACCTAGCGCATTGTGGCCAACTTCTGAATTGCCCATATCGGCATCTGATGGAAGTCCTACTGCAGTCCCATGTGCTTTCAATGTTGTATAGGGGCAGGTTTGCATTAATTTATCTAACACAGGAGTACGTGCAAGAAAGAAAGCATTACCTTCATCATGTGGCCCAATTCCAATACCATCCATTATTATTAATACAAGAGGTCCCTTCCTTCTGCTAAAACCGTTGGGCAATAATTTCATCTACTCCTCCAGAAGAAATGTTTCAAGTGAAGCTAATTCTATAACCCGTTTTACATAATTATTAGCATTTATTATTCTGAACTTTCTTCGATTGTTATTGAAATTGTTATACAATGTCATAAAGCCAGCTAAAATTGTCGAATCAACAACTTCAACATTGGTCATATCAATTATAGCATCACGGCTGTCATTCTGTAAAAAATTGTGCATTTCTTCAATTAATTCCTTCAAAGTTCTTGGATTTAATTGTTCACTGATAATAAATATGCATCGGTTTTCTTCTTCTTTTTTCGTAAAAATCATGGCTTACCTCTTTAAACTGTAATATTGTATTTTTTATAAAATTCATCTTCGGTAAAAATGTTTATTGAATATTTAGTCAATGCTCTTTCAAGAATCATATATATTTTATCATTAGCAGCATAAAAAACAACATCAAAATTATGTTCATCACCATATTTTAAAAGATACATAATAGCTGCAACTGCTGCAGAATTTATGGTATCAACCTGTGAAAAGTTAATTGCAACAGTTGAAATTTTTTCAGGGATCTGCTTTTCAAGTAATTTTATTAATTTCACATCATCCCCATACTCGCCAATACCGGTAACAGTTACTATAATTAAATCAGAGTAACGAGTATGTGTAAAATTCATTTACTTCTCCCAGATTCTTTTATTTTTTTTAAAATATTTTCCAATTGTTCGATAGCTCTTATAGAATTGTCCGATAGTTTAATGAAATCATCACCATAGAAATAATCCTTCATTAAATATTCAATTAGTTCTGTATATGTTGTATTTATTAATTTTACTGATTCTTGTAATGTTTGTTTGCGAATTCCCTCTTTCTTTAAAAAAGGAAATATAAGATATAAACATGTATACATAAACCTTTTTATAACTTCTTTGTAATATTTGATAATGAGAAACAGGATATATGGGAATAAAATAATACCATTTGTTTTCAACATTGTACTTATAGTGTATAGATAATCAATTTCAAAACTACTGTTCCATGTAAACCACAGTATATTTATTATTATCATGGAAATAAAAAAGGATGTTTTTCCTTTTGGAAAACCTATTGCTGACAAACCCGCTGATGTGAAAGCAATTGCAAAAAAAAGCGCGATAGCTCTGTAACCTAAAAGATTTGAAATTGCAGATATAAAAGAATAAATATTATCCAGGAAGCGTGATAATCCATCAAAAGTTGTTTTTATCTGATTATATGTATCGAATATCTCTATAGCATACAGTGGAATGGTGTTAAAAATATATAAAAGTACAAATAATGATATCAATATAATAAATAATTTCTTATCAAATATAAATATTTTATCTTTTGTAAGCTTTATCATGCTATATTCAAATACGATATATTTTAACATTTCTCACTGGTTTATACATTTTAATCTTATAACTTATAATTTGTCAAATATTTTATATGTCAAAACAAATCAAACAATCTTTTGAACAGTCCCAGTGTATGCACCATATTCTGTGAAAAAATTACTTGCCAATAATGTATGGTTATATTTTCTTTAAAAATGGTATTATACTATAAATTATTATATTATAACTATTTAAAAGGTACTTTATGGATGATTTAATTAAAACCGCTGCAAAAATTGTTAAGGATTCTATATCTACTATAGCATTAACGGGTGCAGGCATCTCAGTTGAAAGTGGTATACCTGATTTCCGTAGTGCGGGTGGATTATGGACACGGTATAACCCTGAAGAATATGCTCATATTGATGGTTTTAGAAGAAACCCGCGTAAAATATGGAAGATGATATTTGAACTCATGGACATGACAAGGAATGCTATGCCTAATCCAGCTCATATTGCACTTGCTCAACTGGAAGAGATGGGCTTATTAAAAGCTGTGATAACACAAAATATTGACAATCTCCACCAAAGGGCAGGTAGTAAAAACGTAATTGAATTTCATGGCAATTCTGAACGATTGCAATGTATTTACTGTGGTGCGGAATATGCACCTGATGAATTTGTTATCGAAAACGAGCCTCCTCAATGTAAAAAGTGTGGTGAAATATTAAAGCCAAGCGTGGTATTTTTTGGTGAGATGATCCCCCATAATGCATTAATGGAATCACAGAATTTAGCCAGCGATGCTCGTGTGGTTCTTGTTATTGGAACATCTGCTGTTGTATATCCCGCCAGCAGTATTCCCCATATAGCTAAAGCTAATGGGGCATATATTATTGAATTTAATTTAGAAAAAACTGTCATTACACCAATGATAACTGATATTTTTATTCAGGGGAAAGTTGGTGAAACATTACCAAAATTTATTGAAGCCATAAAAGCTCTGCAGGCTTAATTCATGGAGCTATCGCCTAACATACAACAAAGAATTCAGATATTACCCGATGCCGTAAAAAGAAAAATAGCTGCTGGCGAAGTAATTGATGGCCCCTATTCAGTAATCAAAGAACTTGTGGAAAATGCTCTAGATGCGCAAGCCACCGATATTGATATTGAAATTGAAGAAAGCGGTTTAAAACGCATTGTGGTAAGAGATAACGGCATCGGTATCTACCGGGACGATTTACCTTTAGCTGTTGAGGAACATGCCACCAGTAAAATCAAAAGCATTGATGATATTTTTTCAATTATTACCATGGGATTCAGAGGGGAGGCTCTTTCCAGTATTGCAGAAGTATCACACTGTACTATATTGTCTCGCACAGCCGAAGAAGAAATTGGTGGAAAGCTTGTAATAGATGAAGGCAAAAAAGAATTATTCGACTGGGCAGGGCCAACTGGCACAACGATTATTGTGGAAAATCTTTTTTTTAACACACCTGCCCGTAAAAAGTTTATAAAAGGGCTAAAGTCTGAACTCAATCGAATTAAAGATACAATATTTGCACTAGCTATAGCTAATTCTCGTATACAATTTAAAGTGAAGATTGATAATAAAATTGCATTTGTTTTTGAACCAGCTGATACTTTGCAAAGGATTGCTCAGATATATGGCAATGAAATGGCAGATAATTTGCTGTATGGTTCGTTAAGCGATTTACACTGTACTATTGAGGGCTATTGCACTAAACCAAACTATTACCGGTCAAACAGGTCATTACAATTTTTATATGTCAACCATAGACCAGTCCAGTTTCCATATTTCAATTTTATTTTACAGCAAGTGTACCAAACCATATTACAAAAGGGACAATATCCCGCAGCATTTATTTTTTGCAATATAAAACCCGACCTTATTGATGTCAATGTCCATCCGGCAAAAAAAGAAATACGCTTTTTTGATAATAATTATATACATTCAATGATATATAATTTTGCAAACAAGCTCATAAGTGGAACCATACACGCATTTCCAATTAAACACAATGATACACAATTACAGAATAACAACATTACCACAGCATCTAATGCAAATAATTATACAGATAATAATACACCACCTTTACTATATACACAGCCAAATGTTAATCCTCAAACGTTAATACATGAAGTACAGCATCTGTATACTCAATTACACAATAAAGATTATTCTGTAATTGGAACTATATTTGGTTCTTATGTACTGATTCAAAAAGAAAATAACCTGTATATTATTGACTTTCATGCCGCTCATGAAAAAAAATTATTTGATTATCTTATGAGTATTGATTCTGTTTCAGCAGTACAGCAACTTATTATGCCAGTTGTTATGGAATTGTCGCCTGATTTGCTTATTCATATACATTCCTACAAAGATATTCTCACTAACTACGGAATTATCATAGACCAATTTGATGAACATTCAATTGTTATCAATGCTATACCTGATTTTTGCAATACCAATGATATAGAAGGATTAATGAGAGATATTGTCGATAGTTTGCATGAAAACAAATATTCTTTAAATAATATTAAAATTAAAATAATTGAAAAAATTGCTTGCCATTCAGCAAAACGTGCTAATGATATAATAACACAGGATGACATTATTGCAATAGCCGATTATGTACTTTCAACAAATGACTACCGGTGCCCTCATGGGCGACCATTTGTGTACATAGTATCAAAATCTGAATTAGAGAGGTTTTTCAAGCGATCATGAAACAAAAAATAATTTTAGGAATTTCTTCATCAATTGCTGCATATAAAGCCTGTGATCTGGCACGTTTGCTTACTAAAGATGGATATGATGTATTCTGCGTACTTACAGAGAATGCCACACATCTGGTAGCCCCATTAACCCTGCAAACACTCACCGGAAACCCGGTATACACCACAAGTTTTGCCATACAATGGCGCGAAATGGGCCATATTGAATTAAAAGAAAACGCTGCGTTATTACTGGTTGCACCTGCAACAGCAAACATCATTGGTAAATTTGCCAATGGTATTGCTGATGACCTGCTCAGTACAACATTTTTAGCTGTTAATTGTCCAGTGGTGATAGCTCCTGCCATGAATCCTAATATGTGGAAACACAAAGCTGTACAGGAAAATATTAAAAAATTAAAGGAATGGGGCTGTATATTTGTTGAACCTGAAACAGGACTTGTTGCTTGCGGTGATGAAGGGCAGGGCAGGTTGGCTTCAATAGAAGAAATTTATAAGGTAGCAATTAATGCAATTACAAGATAAAAAGATTATAGTTACTGGCGGTCCAACTCGTGAATGGATTGACCCCGTACGGTACATATCCAATGCTTCCAGTGGCAAAATGGGAATAGCCATAGCTGATGCTGCATATAAACAATGCAAAGAATTAGTTTTTATTCATGGACCTATTGATGAATCACTCATCAGCGGAAAGCCATATCGATGTAAAGGTGTTGAAAGTACTGTTGATATGCTTGAAGCAATTAAACAGGAACTATCGCCCAATATGGTATTGATAATGGCTGCAGCACCTGCAGATTACAAACCTGTAACTAAATCACCTACAAAGATAAAGAAAACTAATGAAAACCTGACAATCGAACTACAACGCAATCCAGATATTTTAAAAACAATAGCCAGCATAAAAAAGCAACAACAAGAGTTTAATAATATTGTTCTGATTGGGTTTGCAGCAGAAACAACTGATGTGATTGCGTATGGTAAAACAAAGCTTGTTGAAAAAGAACTGGCAATGATCTGCATCAATGACGTAAGCAGAAGTGATACAGGTTTTGGTAGCGATTTTAATGAAGTTACGGTAATGCTTGCAAATGGCATGATCATCAACCTTCATAGAATGACAAAAAAAGAAGTGGCTGAAGGCATAATCAATATTATTATTAATGAATTATAGTAATATTGTTTTTTTATGTTTTTCTAAAATCTTGCTGTTACATACACCATCATAAGCGATAGTACCATGTTCCAGAACAATAAGTCTGTTAGCTAAATGTTGTACTGCATAGGCTGAATGTGTGGCAAAAATCATTGGCATGTTAAGATCTGATAAAATATGTATCACCGCATCTGCCGATGGCTTATCTAAATTTGCCAGGGGTTCATCAAGCAATAGTATTTTTGGATTTTTTGCTAAAACACTTACCAGAGCTGCTCGTTTCATCTGCCCACTTGAAAGTGCCAGAGGGCTGTGATTGAGCATATCATCCATGTTTACTTTTTTTAGCCACTGAAGTGCCTGTGATTTTTTTTCTTCTTGTGAGCCTTCACGTATGCTCAATATCACATCATTTAACAGATCAGGCATGATGAATTGGTATTCAACCTGTGAAAATACTATGCCGATGGATTTTCTAACCTGAGATTTATTACGTGCTGTTAATTGCATATCAAAAATTGTGATAGTACCACTTGTTGGCAATAGCAATGCGGATAATAATAATAGTAATGTTGATTTTCCTGAACCATTATGACCAATAATGGCAACCTTTTGGTTTTCTGAAACAATTAACGATATATTATGTAGTGCTACAGTCCCATCAGGATACTGATATCCAATACTGTCAGTGTTAATTATATTCATTTTATATTATAACCCCTGATAGATACAATTTACAATTAATAGTATAATGATTACACCGCTAGAAATATACTCATTAATAGAATGTTTATTGTGAATAATTAAATTTGGTATTGTACTGATGGTTCGTGAGAGAATACCATTTCTATAATATGCAAGTGCATAAAACTGATTTGAAAAAAAAGCAATGGAATAATATTTGGGAATGTAATACTTGTCTTTGGTTTTTAAATCTATTCGTGATTGAATCTGAAATACAATCATCCTGTTTAATTTTAATAAAGTATAGAGTATTCGTATAAAAATAAGAAAAAATAATTTTAATGAATAAGGGAGTATATTTATAAATGCTTTAAAACCATCTGAACCAATAAAAAAGCGGGATCCAATAATAATTATCGTGATACATACAATCTTAAAAGCTGTGATACTGATTATTACAAAATCCAGTTGTTCGTTCATAAGACCTGTTAAAAGCTGCATTACGGCTATGGTAATAACCAGTGGTATAATCATCACCAGCGTATATCGCTGTTGCTTAGGTATATACATGAAATAAACCATACAAATAACAAAATATGATGCTATCCATAAAACAGATACAGTAGTAATAACCGAACATAGTATAATCACACTAATTGTAATGATTATTTTTATCCATTCAAAAATTTGCATTATTCTACTGTAGCATGAATAAAATTTAATTCAGGCTGGTCAATATATTTTTTCATGATGAAACCGGCTTCACGTAACATTGTATCCAGTTCTTCACGATACGGCATATAATCCCTGCTAACCGGTGCATTAAGATTATGGTGGAACTCATTCAGTGTCTTAGTATTGGATAGGTGAAATATATATAATGACCCATTATTTTTTAAACATTCATGACATTTTTTTAACGCTTTCAGCTTATCTTCAATATGCGGAAAAACTGCAAAACTCAGAACAACATCTATACTATTATCAGGTAATGTTATATCTTCCAATGGTGCTACTATATATTGTATATTTGTAAAATGTTTATATCGCTCTTTAGCTTCCTCAATCATTTTGTCAGAAGTATCCACAGCAATTAATGTTCCCTGCGGGCCAATATATTCCTCAATTATGGGAAAAAGCACACCTGTACCACAACCAACATCCATGACACGTGAACCATATGTAATATCTATCATTCCAAAAATATTTTTAATTTTTTGGATACGCGTTTCATCGTTGCCAACAATCTCATCCCAGTTCTTGCTCAAGGTATTGAAGTATTCTATTTTATCATCATAGTTTTTATTAACCATATCTATCGCCCTGCATTTTTTTGTATTATTACATTAATGCCATTTACTGCAGTGGGTGTTATCAATATAAGCAGTATTATCCCTGGAAAACTTTTAAACAAGTCATACAGGCTGAACATTCCAAATGATATCTTAAAATAAGGAAGTACAATTGCATACAATACATATAAAATTATTCTATCAAAAATAATTGCAAAAACAATAATAAGATAGTTGTTAAGATAAAACTTTTGTTTTAATAATGAAATGAAAAAACAAAACAATGACAATTCAATCATCATGATTATGGCAATTGGCGGGTAGAGTGGTGGCATCCCGGTCAATACTGTTGAAGTTATTGGGGCGATAGTTCCTGTTAAAAGAGCAAATGCAGGCGTAAGGAAATAAGCTCCTATTGACAGTGGGATGAACATTGGTAAAAATATTGATCCAAGACCAAGAAGATGAAATAAAACTGGTATTACTACTGCACAGGCAGCAGTTATTGCTGATATAATTATCTGTGTGATATGTAACTCATCATTCATTGTATACGATTTGTAATGTATGATATTTTTTCTTTAATTTTAATTATCATTTGAAAATTACCTGTAAACATTGATTTATTGTAACATTTAAACAGTAAAATATAATTGGAATAGGTAACCCACTTATAATGATAAAAATTCTTTTAAAGAATATTAGTGTAATATCCCTGTATGCCATTTGTTATAATGTGTAAAAAGTAACTCAATTAAATACCAAAAATATTACTAAACTAATTTTTGTAATACGCATTCAATAGAGATTTTTTGCAAGTATATTTTTTTGATTCGAATATAAAATTTTTCTTGAACTAGATAGGTTTTTGGATAAGATAGTATTTAGAGGTTGAACCACTGAACCACTTAAACTAGGAGAAAAATTATGGCAAAAAAATTCATACCTGATTGGACTGAAAAAGCACCAGAACCATATTCATATCGTTCAATTTTTAAATGGGGCAATCCCGAAACCTTTAAACATCCAAATTCAAAATTATATCAGGAATTAAAACAAATATTTCAACTTGATGATAGTTATTTCCAGCATAAGACGAATGAGGGGCGACAGCAGGTTCAATATAAAAAACCAGTAAACTTAACTCAAAACCAGATTAAAGCATTAGCTGAAATTGTTGGTTATGACAATATCAGTACTAATGAATATGACAGGTTAAAATTTGCAACTGGCAAAACTCTAGAAGAAGCATTGAAGCTTAGAAAAGGTATTATAGAGCGAGTAGCTGATTGTGTTGTACACCCCAGGAATGTAGAAGATGTTCAAAAAATTGTAGCGTATTGTAATAAGCATAAAATTCCAATCTATGTATATGGTGGTGGCTCATCAGTTAATTTTGGATTACGGCCTGCTAAAGGTGGTTTAACTCTGGTATTATCTACTCACATGAATAAGATACTGAATGTCAATGAAACAAATCAAACTGTTACGGTACAGGCGGGGATACTGGGTCCTGCGCTTGAAGAAGCATTAAATAATGCACAAAAACTATTTGGTACAAAATATAATTACACCTGCGGTCATTTCCCACAATCATTTGAGTATTCTTCAGTTGGTGGCTGGATTGTTACTCTTGGTTCAGGCCAGTCTTCAAGTTACTATGGTGATGCGTATGATCTTGTAATCAGCATGAAGTGGGTTACTCCTGTTGGAACGTTTACAACGAAAGATTATGCAGCAACTGCAACAGGTCCCAAAGTGAATGATATTATGAAAGGATGCGAAGGTACGTTTGGCGTGCTTGTTGAAGTTACCTGGAAGATATTTAGATACATGCCTGAAAACCGAAAAAGATTTGGATTTATATTTAAAACATTTGAAGACGCAATTAATGCTTCTCGTGAAATTTCACAGGGTGAATTTGGGATGCCTGCAGTATTTAGAATTTCTGATGAAGAAGAAACGCATATTGGTCTAAAGTTATACGGTATTGATGGCACAATTTTAGATACATTCATGCAATTGCGTGGGTACAAACCCATGAAGCGATGCCTTTTTATAGGTTCAGCTGAAGGTGAAAAACATTTTGCCAAGAATATTAAAAAGCAGGTTAAAAAGATATGTAAAAAACATGGAGGCATGTATATTACCGGTTTACCAACACGCATGTGGGAACCAGGCCGTTTTAAAGATCCTTACTTGCGTGAAGATTTAAATGATTATGGTATTCTTATTGATACCCTTGAAACAAGTGTCAAATGGGATAATCTTCATCATGTTCATAAAGCTGTACGACAATTTATAAAGAGCAGGCCTCAAACTGTATGTATGACGCATGCATCGCATTTTTATCCACAGGGAACCAATCTATATTTCATCTATATCATGAAAACAGATGATATTAATGAATACATTCAATTTCAGGATGGTATCATTGATACCATTGCAAAAAGTGGTGGTTCACTGAGCCATCATCATGGAGTAGGTCGGATGCTCGCTCCATGGATGGAAGAACATATTGGCAAAGAACAGATGGCAGTTCTACGTGCAATCAAAAAGCATTTTGATCCAAACAATGTCATGAATCCAGGCGGTCAATTAGGACTGGATTTGAAGGATAAAAATTGGCGGAAAATAAAATAGATTACAACAATATATTTAAAATATTTAGGGGCGAAATTTAATCCGCCCCTATTATTTTATTAGAACGTATGGTTAAAGTTTACTGATATAGAAGTATCTTCTTCACTCACACCATAGTAGAAGTGAATAATTGTTGCCATATTCCAAGCTATGACTAAACCACCACCATAACCTTGATGGTAATCACCCCAGCGTGGCTCACTGAAAGGATCACCGGCTTTGTCATAAACATTACCGACATCATAAAATGCGGTCAATTTAAACTGGAAATTCTGATTCCAGGGATTTGCTTCAGCAAACTTCCAGCGCAATTCAGTATTAGCAACTGTCATGGTTGGTGCAACAAAGCGCTGTTCTTTATAACCATGGATTGTACGGTTACTGCCATTACCAGTTCTTCTGTTAAGTGAAAATCCAAAATAACCCATTTCAAAGAATGGAGCATCCATATTGGTATCAGTGTAACCTGCACGCAATGCAAGTGTTAAGCTTGAAAGAAGTGGTATGTAGTACTGCAACTGAACAGTATTTCATATAAAATCATAATCTGAACCCAACCATCCTCTGGAAACTTCAAATGCATAGTCAATGAAATAACCTGATTTGGGATCCGGTTCATAGTCACGGGTATCATAGTATACACCAATACGTGCAAAGTTTGACCAACCACCTTTATAACCCTCAGGTTTCCACTGTTCTAGTAATGTTGGCCCCTGAACATCACCATCAAACTTTTCACCATCCCATGTATCAATGGTAACTTTCTTTACTTCAAAACCAACCAGCATCTTCAAATTCTGTGTCAGGTCACGGTAAATATTCAGGAAGTAGCTTGGCTTTGTATACTGATAATTGTAATATTTTTTAAATGCTTCATTATCATCAGCATAGTCTAAATAATCTTTGTATGTATCAAATTGTATGGGTGGATTACCAACACCTATTCCATCAGTATCAAGTGTTAATTTTTGTTTTGCAGCATCAGCACCAATCCCAAAGAAGTTTGCATTGATCTTTTTATCATACGCAACTGAAGTAATAATTCTGAATTTAGTTCCCATGATATAGGGCATATCCAGGTTTACTTCATGGTACTGGTACCCATTTGTTGTCTGATAGAACTGTGCATACAATTGCATTTTATAGGGAGCATAGGAAAAGTACTCTTCATCCCTTGTACCATTGTTATAAAGATAAGCCCGCACCCCATATCCAAAACCATTGTCACTGTCATAGTTAAGCAATGGTAAACCCGTTGGATACCAGCCTTCTTTCTTTTTTGCAACATCTTCATCTGAAAGTTTTGCAGCAAATGAAGGCATAGCAATAGCCAACGACATTATTAAAATAAGAAACGTTAAAAAGCTTTTTTTCATTGGCTTACTCCTTTTAAAATTTTTAAAGAATATTTTAAACAATAAGATTTTCAATACACTATTGTTAAAAAGTCAAGAATATTTTACTATTTTTATCGTTTTCGATATATATTCAGTTATTTTTATTATTTAAACATAAATGAAGCTTCTTGTTCCATGTAAATTAATATAAATGGGATAGATTTGTTATTGCTTCGTAATTCTTTTTCTTTTATAATAACTTTTTGTGGAAAATACTATAGATAGTGAGTTTTTTATACTAAATTTTATTATAACCTGAAATTATTTAAATGCATAAACAACCATTGAACTGGTAAGTGCAAGGTTTCCTATGTGTATCTTGCTTATATAATGATATGTTGCTATCCGTAGCCAGTTTTTATAATCGTTTATACTTTTAAAATTCATTCTTGATTTAAGTAATTTTGGTAACAATCCAAAGTCAACTGGTTGATAAACTGTAACGTGTCTAAAACCAATTTGTGTTAATGTTTCAGTTAGGTTTTTTTTCGTAAAATACGAAAAATGCCCGGGTAAAAAATAACCATACTTTTGCTTCTGTAATTTTGCCTGCAAACCAGCCATATTTGCTGTTTGTATCACCAGCAATCCTTTATCTTTACACAAATGGTAACATTCAGTTAAGGCTTCACGGGGATTTCGTATGTGTTCCAGAACTTCAATCATAGTAATTACTGAAAAAGTATCTTCCTTAAATGGATGGTCAAACAATGTGCCAACATGAATAACATCATTGCTAAACCGTTGTTGGGCATATTTGCCTGAATACTCTGATGGTTCAATCCCATAAACCGTAAAGTACCTGGAAGCACTCTGTAGAAAGCCACCAAATGAACAACCTACATCCAGTAAATTCCCTGATTGAACATATTTTCTGATAGTTTTTAATCGAGCGTTCCATACATACTGAGAGAAATGCTCAACATCTCTTTCATCATAGTATGTATAATTGGCTTTTCCCGTATAATATCCTTCATCATATAATGCCAGTTCACTTTTTTTGGTAAGGGGTGGATTCATGAAGATGAATTTACAGCTGTTACACTGATATACAGTAAAAGATGGTTGAGTATGAACTATCGCATATAAAAAAAAGATTTTATTACTTTTGCATAGGGGACACGTGTTCAGTTTGCGTTCAAATTCAAATGTTTGTTTCATATTGTAGCGTAAAAATACCAGTGAGATAATGTTTTAGTAAGGTCATCCAGAACAGTTCGTTCCATTAAACCAATATGATATTCATTAAAAACGTGTAAATATGTTTTAACTTCATCCAACGAGAATAGCGAAACTACTGCGCCATTGATATCGGGTAGGGCAGTTTCCCAGGTATTATTACCCAGGTGTCTGCCTTTAGCTATAAAGGTATCATTAATACTGCGCAGCGTTCCAAAAAATACTCCTCCAGGGCAAAGTATTCGCTTAATCTCTTGTAACATCACAGGTAGATTATCTTTTGTTGTGTAATGGAGTGATCCCCATGAAACAACTATATCAAATGTTCTTTCGCTAAATGGAAGTTTTAAAGTATTTGCCTGGACAAAACTTCCCTGTAAGATTTTGTTACAGTGTGCAAGTGCATTAAAACTTATATCAATGCCAACAACATAATCACAGCCAAACTCATGTAAAAGTTTGACATGGCGACCTGTACCGCATCCAACATCAAGTGCCCTTTTTTTATTGCCTGCATATTTTGCAAGCATTCGTACAAGCTGTTCATCAGGATATAAGAGCACAGAAGTGTCCCGGGTATAATGTTTATTCCAGCTTTGTGTTGTTGCATCCATGGTTATTCAATGATGATGTGCATTTGTTCAAGTAATGTGTCGGCTGTTTGCAAAGCTTTTTCAACTGTTTTTCCCTTTGTAATAATAACACCTAAACGTTCATGATTATTTTTTGGGTAATACAGTATATCACCGGGTTTTGCAAACATCTCTGCATGAATTAAGTGATTATTTTTTGGCATAGAATAGGAAACCAACTTACCATTGCGGCCCATGATATATTTTACAATTGCAGATACTGAAGATTTAGGGGGTACGTTTACTTTCCCTGTAATAATTGCCTGTAAAAACAATTTGAAAACATTACTTTTCAAACGTGCAGGAATAGCATAGTCAGCTAAATATTCACCCCCAAATTCACAGGCAGCTTCAATTAAATAAATAGAATTATTGCGAATGATACATTCCATAAGCAACGGTGTTGCCTGTAATGCAAATGTATCGGTTATTTTTTGACCAAGTTTTTGTAGCTCAGGGTACATGGTATAATATTGTGAAGGTAGAACATGCATTCTATCAACAAAATATGGTTTAGCATTCAGTATTTTATCACTGATATCATAAATATAAAATGTTCTGTTATGAACAAATCCTAAAACAATAATTTCATCCCCTTCAATATATTCTTCAATGAGCACAGTATCCTGCTTGACTGATTTCATATATGAACACAACTCATGGTAACTATCGATAATCATAACGCTTTGTTTAGCATGTCCTTTTGGGGGTTTAATGATGCAAGGAAAAGATAGCGTATTCAATTTGTGTAAATCTTTTTTATGAATAATAAAACCATGAGGCATGGGTATGTTATGTATAGCAGCGATAGTTCTGAAGCTGGATTTGTCTATGAGATCATCCACTGTATTAAAATCAATGTAAGGTAATTTAAATTGTTGAGATAGATATGCTACAGTTTTTATGGCCTGGCCATATGACCTGGTTACAACAGCAGCAATGTCATCAAATACAAGCTGTTCTTTCAATAATAGGTATATATCATGATAATTATAGATGGATTCTATAACTTTTATATCACAATATTGGAAACCCTCTGCCAGAGGATTTTTATCAATACCTATTATGCTATACCCCAATTCTTTTATTGCTTTAATCAGAGGTATTTGATTTTTACCTGCACCAATTGATACTATGAACATGATTTTTTAT
>ERZ795045.2130-NODE-2130-length-20234-cov-91.035383_pt1 | contig 20234 bp, 12 predicted proteins | sample MGYA00375129_ERZ795045 | MGnify/ENA primary metagenome ERZ795045 (study PRJEB30174, sample SAMN05720166) | activated sludge metagenome | isolation source: anaerobic digester from wastewater treatment plant | place: Japan | collected 2015-05-15 ...
ACTTCTTCAACACTTTTACCGTTAAGGTGTAACTTCTCAAAATTCCTACCTTCCTTGAAAAAATCTATCCCAGTCATAATAGATGCCAAATAGATAATCGTATCGATAGTTGGTGTAGGAAATTCAACAAGTCTTCCAAATGCTGACAGTGGTACCAAACTTGCTGGGACATCCTCTGTTATGTACCTGCAATCAATCTGTGCAGGTGCTTGAATTCCCCTGTAGCCTTCATTATTATGTATAGCGCTGTACAAATCTTCTCCATGAACATCATATGCGTAGCTTAACCACTGAGTCGCAGTCATCGGTTCCATTCCAATTCTTCGTGCAACTTCACATCTCTCTTCATCAATTTTCTCCAAAATCTTTGCAACAGAGTTGCTTATTCCCTCAAAATAAAACTCGAACTTTCCGAACGTAGTTTCTATCCAACCAGTATTCAAAACTATAGTTGCAGGATGAAAAACAGCTCCTATATTGTTAAAACTGGTATACAGAGTGCTTTCTGCAATTTCAAATTCGGGCATAACATTCATTAGTACTTCCTCAAGTTCAGGATTTCGACTTGCTGGCAGAGCAGCGACAGGAACGGCATTTTTGATTCTAAATATTCTAACACTGCCGGGATTCGATAATCTTGATGCAAAAACAAATGTTTGAGCTTCTGCTATTATTACATCCTTTTTGACATGCTCTTCTTTAAGTACGTTGCGAAATTCCAATGCCCCTGCGGTTCTACCTGGATTCAAAACTATTACTTGTCCGTCCTCGAGATAAGGTGCAATTTTCTTTGCAATATCTCTGTGAGCAGATGCCGGCAATACGACCATCAACAGCTTACGCCCTTCTATAGCCTTTCCTATGTCAGTCGTTGCAAATGATATATTTGCAACCGCATTTATCTCACCTTCAAGTCTTATCTTCTTTGTCTTAATTACACGAGATATCCGCCATTCACTCCTATTGTACAAAGAAACATCAAACCCCCTCAAAGCAAGAAATCCTGCCAACGCTTGGCCACCATTACCTCCACCTATAACAGATATTTTCATTCAACTCACCTCCTAATCAAGAGTATAATCTAGCAATAGCTTTGTTAACAAATAATGACTAAAATATAGACTACGTATTTATATACAGATAAACTTCTCGGGTATTATATCACATTCATAATCATGAGTCAATTGTGTCGAAATCTCACGTATTTTAGGCATATTGGAATTTCCATAAGCCCAGAATTATTAGAAATTTCTGGCTTTTCATCAAATGTAACATGTAAACTTTGCTCAATCATAAAAAAAACCTCTTTGACAAAAGGTAACGATTAGTGATATAATTGTAAAAGTAATTAACTTTAATTCAAGGAGGGTTAGATATGGCAAAGAAGACGATTATGATCATCGATGACCAGCCGGAAATATTGGAACTGGTTAGTTTCACGCTTCAGAAAGAGGGATATGATGTTGTACCAGTGGAAGATGCGGAAAAGGCATTACAAGAACTGAAAGAAAAGGAAGTAGACATGTTCATTGTCGACATAATGTTACCCGGAATGGATGGATTCGAGTTTGTTAGAAACATAAGGGCAACTGAGAAATACAAACTTACTCCCGTAATATTTTTAAGTGCAAAAGGGGAAGAATTCGACAAAGTGCTGGGACTTGAGCTTGGTGCAGATGACTACATTGTAAAACCATTTAGTATCAGGGAATTACTTGCAAGAATAAGAGCCGTCTTCAGAAGGATGCAACTTGGTGCAGTGGTGAAAGAAGAAAAACCCAAGAAGATTACAGCGAAGGATTTGGAGATTGATATCGACAAGTATGAAGTGCGCGTTAAGGGTAAAAAGGTAAGCTTGACACCACTTGAATTTGACCTACTGAGATTCCTTGCAGAGAATGAGGGGAAAGTATTCTCAAGAGATATCCTACTTGACAAATTGTGGGGTTATGACTATTTTGGAGATACCAGGACCGTCGATGTACACATAAGAAGGTTGCGAACAAAGATAGAAGAAGATCCATCAAATCCAAGATATGTTGTAACTGTTAGAGGGAAGGGCTACAAATTTAGAGACCCTGGAAAGGAAGAATAATACGAAATGCTAATATGGTTACTTCTTTTTGTTGCAACTACAATTCTTTTTGCGATACTATACGTTGTCGAGAAGAGAAAGAGACACTTGTTTTCAAGATATCTAGATAAAATAGCAGTAAGTATAGGTGAGGAGACTGGCGCTCCTCCTTTGTATGTTTATGAAAGACTTCGCAAAAAGATAGAAGAACTTGAGAAAGATATTGTGGAAAGTGAAAGAGAGAGAAGAAACGTATTCACAATACTTAACAATATCACTGACCCCATAATAATTGTTAGGGGAGATGGTTTGGTCACATTTGCGAATATTGCTGGCCGAGATATAACAAGGCCTGGTATCGAAGGAAGAAAGGTATACGAGATTCTTGAGAACTACTATTTGCTTGAAATGTTCGAAAACGCTCTCAGAACTGGTGAGATTCAAAGTGGTGATATCATAATTGCTGTTAACGGTGACAATAACTTTTATGATGCAAAGGTAGTACCTATAAAGTTTGATCAAGAGAGCGAACGATATATAATGATACTCCATGATACAACAAAAGAAAAACAACTCGATAGATTGCGAAGAGAGTTCATATCCAATGTTTCACACGAACTCAGGACGCCGTTAACTTCTATCCATGGTTATGCAGAAGCACTTCTTGATGATGACTTATCCAACAAAGAACTTGTGAGAAAATTCCTTGGTGTTATCGAAAGCGAATCTGCACGGATGACAAGATTGATAAATGATCTGCTTGACTTGGAGAAACTGGAATCAGGAGACGCGAAATTCAATTTCGTTGAAGTTGATGTATGTGATATTATAGAAAGGGTAACAAGTATTGTAGAACCACTTGCTGAAGACTATGGAGTCGAGTTGATGGCTGAGTGTGTGAAACCGAAGATAATCATCGGTGATTTCGATAGGTTAGTACAGCTTACGTTGAATCTTGTTGATAATGCAATCAAATATACTTCTACAAAAGAGACAGGCGAAAAAAGGGTATTTGTAAGATGTTATGAAAAGGAAGACGAGACAGTCTTTGAAATACAAGACACAGGACCAGGTATACCTGAAGATGCTCAGAAAAGGCTTTTTGAGAGATTCTATCGAGTAGATAAGGCAAGAAGTAGGAAAGTTGGAGGCACTGGACTGGGATTATCAATAGTAAGAATGATTGCAGAAAAACATGGAGCTGTGGTACAATTTGAGAGTAAGATAGGTCAAGGAACGGTATTCAGAGTCCTTTTTGATAAGATAAAGAATGTAGATGAGCAAGAATCATCAACAGGAGGTAAAGCTGGGTGAGAGCATACGATATCATTCTGAAGAAAAGAAATGGTGCCAAACTATCAAGAGAAGAGATAGAATTCATGGTTGACGGGTATGTTAAAGGGGAGATTCCAGATTATCAAATGGCGGCCTTCCTTATGACTATTTACTTCAGGCATATGGATTCAGAGGAAAGGGCAATACTCACAGAAACAATGGCGAATTCAGGCGATAAAGTGGATTTATCTTCAATTCCAGGTATAAAGATAGACAAGCATTCAACAGGCGGAGTGGGTGATAAAACAACGTTAGTTGTTGGACCTATCGTTGCATCGTTAGGTGTACCAGTAGCAAAGATGTCAGGTAGAGCACTCGGTCATACAGGTGGTACGATAGATAAGCTAGAATCTATACCAGGTTTTAGGACGACATTATCCGAGGAAGAATTCTTTAATAATGTCAGGAAAATAGGAATAGCGATCGTTGGTCAAACAGCAAATCTTGTACCTGCAGACAAGAAGATATATGCCCTAAGAGATGCGACAGCTACAGTTGATGAAGTCTCGTTAATTGCTGCAAGCATAATGAGCAAGAAACTTGCTGGCGGTGCAGATGGATACGTTTTAGATGTGAAAGTTGGCAGTGGCGCTTTCATGAAAACAGTTGAAGATGCAACTGAACTTGCCGAAGCGATGGTCGGTATAGCAAGGTCACATGGTAAAAAGGCAGTAGCTGTTCTAACAAATATGGATGTCCCACTTGGTAAGATGGTTGGTAATTCCCTCGAAGTGCTTGAAGCTATCGAAACTCTCAAAGGAAAAGGGCCCGAAGATTTCACAGAACTGTGTTTGAATCTATCCGCCTGGATGTGCCATCTAGCTGAAAAAGGGACGTTTGAAGAGTGCTTAAAACTGGCTAAAGAATCTTTAGATCGCGGAGCTGCGCTAGAAAAATTCAGACAGTTGGTTGTATATCAAGGTGGCAACCCTGCAGTTGTTGAAAGACCGTATGATATACTACCTATGACAGATAAGACAATCGAGTTTAAAACAGAGACAGAAGGATACATAACTTCGATAGATACAGAAAAAATCGGCATTGCATCCAATCACTTAGGTGCCGGTAGGAAGACAAAGGAAGATACAATTGATTATAGTGTTGGCATAGAAATAGTCAAGAAAGTTGGGGAGTATGTAAAACCTGGAGAGACCTTAGCAAAGATGTATATTTCTCAAAAGAGTGAAACAGAAGATGCTAAGAACCTACTCAGAGAGAGTTACATTATCAAGAAGGTCAAGCCTGAAGAAAAACCCATAATATTAAAAATCGTAAAGTCAACTACCCACCGCCTATAGAGGCGGGAGCTTGTAGAAATGCAAGCTCGGTTGATTAGCCTATGTCATTAGTTTTTGCTAATGATTAGTTATAGCAGAATATATAATAAACTGGTGACTGTAAGCTTCTTTAATAAACATCGTGGGCATCATCATATATGATTATGATAATTATGATAATTATGATAATTATGTGATTAAAAAGACAGGGGTGTTGTAGACGTGTTACCTGGAAAAGTTCGACTAGCGTTATTCATGATTCTTCTGATGATGGCAGATTTCATATTTGCCCAAGTTTTTTTGCTTAATGGCAAAACGTATGAACCAAGAAATGGGTATTTCGATGAAGATCAACTTAGAGAAATTGGGTTTAGTGTTATTAAGAACGAAAAAATATATTTAATATATGATAGAAAGCTCCTTATCGGTTCAGCAGGTGATTTCCTTATAGATTTTGAAACATATGCAAAGGATGTATATCAAGTTTCAAACAATAAAGTCATGGTCAAATCGGATTTCTTAGCTAGTTTTCTCAATCTGACAAAGACCGGTGAAATCTACTATGACAAGCCATTTTCAATAACCCTCTTGTCTTACTCAAACGATATCTTGACGATAACTACATCATCGCAAATTTCTAAAGACTTTGTAGAGGCAAGCTTATCAAATGGCAAGTTGAGCATAAAAATTTCACCTGCAGTTTTTGATGAACAGAAAACGCCATCAGAAGTAAGCGTTTCAAAGAAGAACCACACAGTTACCTTAACACTAAGCAAGGTCATCGAGAAATACGAAATGCGTGTTTCTGGGCAAACTATAACGATCAGCATATTCCCAGCCATCAAAAAGATCGAATATACAAAGAAGACAGAAACCTACGCTGGAAGGTCCTTTATTGTGAATTACCTAATCGCTGATCCAAAATACGTGGATATCACTCCTCTTATACCGTCTAAAGGTATAGGAACAACCGCTACATTACAAAGTATATTATCACAAAATGGCTACTCCAATGGTATCAATGCCAACTATTTCGACACTTCGACAGGATTACCAATTGATGTAATCATTTCAAATGGAAAGGTCTTGTCTCATAGGTATGGACTCAGACCTGTGTTTGTTCAAACAATGGATAATTGTGTCTTCATTTATAAGGCATACTTTGACATAACTGTCAGAATAGGTGATGTTTTGTTACTGGTTAAAGGGGTTAATACAAGCTCACTTGGCGAAGTTAATCTTTACACTTCCGAGTATACCTTGAAAATCCCGAATGATCGGACAAAGGAATATCTTGTCATCACGAACAATAAAGTGGCTTCAATCGGTTATACTTCATACGTACCGAAAGATTCTTATATTGTTATGGTCAGTAAAGATATATACAACCAATTTCTTAATAAGATTTCAAAAGGTGCATCGTTCTCTATCGAGATATACACGGACGATGGATATAAAATCAAGAACGCTGTTGGGGCTGGTCCATTACTAATCCAAGATGGCCAAGCGATTGCCGATGCAAATGAAGAAAAACTGAGATATGGTGGTGGGATTCCCACAACAAGGACCTCAAGAACTGTCATAGCAATAAAAGACGGGAAAGTGCACCTAATAACAATAGAAGGCTTAAATGGGAGTGGGATGAACTACGACGAAACGCTTCAATTCCTGCTATCGAAAAAGTACGATTCCGCAATGATGCTCGATGGTGGTGGCTCAACTTCCATGGTTTACAATGGCAAATACGTCACAACTACCTCACCAAGAAATATACCAGTGGCAATTGGAATAAAGTAGTGACACACTAACTAATATTTTGCTCAGCGCTTACATTCACTGATTTTACGTAAAACTTCCAGAAGTCTCTTATAAACAAGAGAACTGGTAGTGCAATGAGCACACCAGAAAAGCCAAAAATACCGACGAAGATTAGTATTGATGCCATTATGATGAACCAGTGAATCTTCAAATTATCACTTTGAATTTTTGGACCATACAGCCAGGTCTCAGCTTGATTAACTCCTACAAGTAAAACGGTAATCCAAATGATTTCATTTAATCCACCAACTGAAAATCCCAAAAGATAGATTGGAATAGATGTAACTATGATACCTATGTACGGAAAGAATCCACCAACGAAAGTCAATACGCCAAGTGTAAGTGCTGATGGAATACCAAGTACAAACAATCCAATTGTTGTAAACGTTGCACTCATGAAAGAAACTAAAACTTGTCCTCTAACATATCGTTTTACATCTGAAAATAATTTTGTAGCGAATTCTCTACCGTATACTGGATCTTCCACAAAAAGAAGGTCCAGATTTCTTCCTATATAACTCTTTATACTTTCAAGACCAATCATAGTCGCAACTAAAAGCATAACCATAGTAACAAGCGATGGAACGAAAGTAATTGCCTGATTTATCAATGACATAACTATGTTTGACAAGTTATTCCCCAATTGCACAATGATATTATGTACCCAATCTGGTAAGCTATTATTGGTATTAATATTTTGAATCTGAGAAAACAAGCTCTTTACTTGATCTATAACAGTCGGAAAGAAAGATATAACAGAATAAACGAACAGTACCACGACAAAAACATAACTTAAAACTGCAAGCCACTTCTGTTTGGTCTTTCTCAATAGATATTCGTAAGGGACATCGAGGATCACTGAAAAATAGAATGCTAAAACAATAGCTCCGATAACGTACGGTACCTGTTGAGAGAGAAACAGGAAAATACCAAAATAGACAAGTATCAACCATCTATCCCTTTTGTGAGAAGCTTTATTGGAAATATCATTTTCATTTAAAGCTAAGTTTTCAGATGTATTCTCAACATTATGTTGCGCATTTGCATTATCACTGAGATTCTTATTTTTCTTCTTCACCTTCTACACCACTCTCTTGGTTTATTGTTTTCTCTATCTCCAAAACAAGTGCCTCAGCTGTTGCAAGATTAGTTGCAAGTGGCACATTGTGTACGTCACACACCCTTAACAATGCACTTACATCTGGCTCATGGGGTTGTGCGGTAAGCGGGTCTCTTAAGAAAAGTACAAAGTCAATCTTCCCATTCACTATCATTGCTCCAATTTGCATATCACCACCGTATGGACCCGATTCTACCATGGTGACCTTCAATCCAATCTTCTCCTCGACTATTGTGCCAGTTGATTTTGTTGCATAAAGCTCGCACCGTTCAAAAACATGCTTCCATTCCTTCACAAACATTGCTAAATCGAGCTTCTTTTTATCATGAGCAATAAGAGCCACTCTTTGCAATCGAAACACCCCCAGACAAATTCTACGAAAGTTGGCTAAGATAAGTACACAAGAATTATAACATATTTGTCGAGTCTAATTTTTCTTAGTTAAAATCAAACAACAAAACATTTCGCACACAAGATTTTATAATAAGGCCGTGACACTCAGTCACGGCCTTGTTAATAGATAATTTTAATTTTTTCTTATTGGACTGTAAACTTCCAAGTTGGTCCTTTGGCTTCACCTCCGTGTGGATCCTTCGCAACAACCTTCCAGAAATACGTTGTACCAGAGGCAACGGTAAATGGGCAATTAGGTTTATTAGTAATTACAGGTGATATGTTTGAAAAATCACTAGTTGTGTTCACATAAACATCATAGCTTAACATATCACCGTCAGGGTCACTTGCTTCCCATGCTAAAGTGACGATGCCAGGCTGTACGGAACCGGAATTATTTGCTGGGTTTGGGTTGCTTGGTATGCTTGGAGCAGTATTTGCCTTCGTTGTGAATGACCAAGTTGTGCTGTATGCATAGTTACCAAAAGTATCTTTTACTTCTATTCTCCAATAGTATGTAGTTATTGGTGAAAGATTACTAATGCCATATACTATTTCAGAACTTGTTTGTCCAGTTATTGTTGCTGCAAGTGTCATATTGTCAGCCTTCCCTTGATAGACGTAATACGTCAGCTTGTTCTGAGAATCTTCATTATCGGTACTTGCTTTCCACTTCAACTGCAAATTGTTGAAAGCAACTTCTTTAGCTTCCTTAGTTGGTGAGACAAGTTCTGGAGCTGTAGGTGGCCTATCTTCATTGGTTATCTTAAACCACCAAATATCTCCGTCAACTGGATCGTTAACACCGTCTTTCACAACAACTTTCCAATAATAAGTCTTCGAAAAATCGAAGAGTCTTGTAGTCGAATAGTAATTTACTGGTAAGTCTTGCGCTTCCAACCTTAGATTACTTGGCGAATCACCAATGTATATATCATACTTCAGCGAATCACCATCTTTATCAGTTGCAAGCCAACTGAAACTAGATATCCTGTTTGGCTGAGTTGTGCCAACAGCAGGAGTTGGGTCCGTTGGCTTACTTGGTGGATTATTAAAGTATGTCTCAAAATAGAACTTCTGACTTGCTGAGGCTCCACCATGTTTATCGTATGCTTCAACATACCATGCATATTTCTTGTTAGCTTCGATGATATTCTTAAGATTAACTGTGTACGAAGTATCATTAATCGGCTTTACAGAAACTGTAGTAGAATTTGAATCGTTGAGAATAACAAGTTTGTAGCTCACAGAATCTTCATCAGGGTCAGAAGAAGGAGACCACTTAAACGTATAGGTACTCACTTTTACAAGATTCATCCTAATGTTATCCGTGGGATCGAGTAAAACTGGCTTCGTAGGTGATGAATTATCTTTAGTTGTAAAATTAAACACTTTCTTAATTTTCTCACCACTGGAATCTTCTGCCACTATTTCAAGAGTACATAGCGTACCTGGTTTCAAATCACTAACGACAAAACTTGTCTCAGTAGTAGCTTTTACGAGATAATTATCTTCAGAAGTCGGACCAATTTTTAACGAATATTTTAGATCTTCACGATCTGGGTCTACACCTTCCCATTTTAATAAGAGATTATTAAATTTTACTTTACTAGTCAAATCCGCAGGTGATACTAATCTAATATTACTTGGTGGTTCATTAGCCTTTGTAGAAAATGTTGCAGATATCTCATTGCTTGTACCTCCCCATGGATCCTGAGCGACAACAGTCCAAGTGTATTCAGTAGTTTGCTTGAGATTCTTAACAACGCATGTATTTGTATCTACTTCGGTTAACTCGTATACTGGCGTGTCTTTTCCCTTCTCATAGACTTTTATTTTAAATGTCAACTTATCATTATCGGCGTCACTTGAGTCCCACGCCAAAGCCAATATTCCAAATGGTTGATCAGGTTGATTAGGTGATGGGTTAGAAAGAACCGGTACAGAATTTTCCTTAGTTGTGAACCTCCAGAGGTCACTTGCTTTCGAGTCATTGCCCTTTATCCTAACATACCATCTGTACTGCGTCTTCGGTGCCAGTTTTCCGTTATCGATTTTTACAGAAAAAGTTTCAGTATCTGGTACGACGCTTTTTTGAAAAACTGTTTCACCAGTTGAATCTTTCTTTATTATTAACTCATATTCGGTACCAACTACTCCTTTGAAAATAAACGTTTGACCATTCAAAGGTATACCAACAGATGCATTTTTTGGCTCAACTAAAACGATACTCTGATTGTTAGGCCTTGAAACGCAAGATGTGAGCACAACAAGGACAACCAAGAAAACCCAATAAATATTCTTTGACCCTTTTGATAAGTTCTCCATTTAAACCTACCTCCCACGAAACTATCTCTTAATTAATATACCTATGTATTAGTAAGATAATAGCTATCTTGCCAATGCTCTTATATTATTATATCATATCTCTATCTTTTCAAAAGCATTGTACAAAAAAACGGGGCAATTTCTCAGCCCCGTCTTATACTTTTTAATTCACATAACTAAAAATTGTTTAGCAGTCCAGATACCTAAAGTAGTATCGTGTTTTCAATTTTACCCTTAGTCACGTTCTTTGTATCAAACAGGAACGGTACATTCTTTGAGACAAATTCGTAGTCAATGCCTATCGTATGCCCAGATGTAATCACTGCACCATTCATCTTCTTCAACGTCTCTTCGTTCATCTCAACTCGTTTGTAGTGCTTGCCATTATGTGTGAATTCTGGAATAAATGGGTCATAATAGAACACATTGACCTTCTTCTTCTCAAGTATTTCTATAACTTTTAGTGCCGGGCTTTCTCGCAAGTCATCGATGTTGCCTTTGTACGTTACACCAAGTAGCAATATATTCGCACCGTTCATGCATTCTTTTCTGTCGTTTAGTATATCAGAAAGTCTATCAACAACATAATAAGGCATATCATCCGAAATCTCTCCGGCTACTTCAACAAGCATCATATGTTCGTCGTACTCTTTTGCCTTGTAAACAAGATAAAACGGGTCTATAGGTATGCAGTGGCCGCCTATACCAGGACCGGGGTAAAACGGCATGTATCCAAACGGTTTCGTCGAAGCCGCGTCAATTACTTCCCAGATGTTTACACCCATCTTTTCTGCGACTTTCGTCATTTCTTGGACTAATGCTATGTTCACAAGTCTGAACGTGTTTTCCAGAATCTTCGTCATTTCTGCCGCACGTGGTGAAGAAACTGGAAAAACGCCTGCCTCAAGAACATTTTCATATAATGCAACAGCGTGTCTTGTGCACTCAGGTGTTACACCACCGACAACTTTTGGTGTATTTCTCGTCTTGTACCTTGGATTACCAGGATCGACTCGTTCTGGACTAAATGCAAGATAAAAATCTTTTCCAACCTTCAGGCCAGTCTCTTCCAAAATAGGGAGAACTACTTCTTCAGTTGTTCCAGGATAAGTTGTGCTTTCAAGTACTACTAACTGACTCTTTCTTAGTCTCTTTTTCACTTCATTTGCACTATTTACAATGTAACTCAAATCTGGTTGCTTAAACTGATCAAGTGGTGTGGGTACACATATGCTTATAACGTCACAATCTGCAAGTTCATTGAAATTACTTGTGGCTCTCAATTTCCGAGCGCTTACCAATTCTCTTAGTTCGTTATCATCTACATCATCTATATAGTTTTCTCCGTTATTCACCAAATCGACGCGTTTCTGTTGAACATCAAATCCTACAACTCTAAAACCAGCCCTAGCTTTCTCAACCGCTAATGGAAGACCAACATATCCCATTCCAATTACGCCAACAACCGCAGATTTGCTTAGAATTCTCTCGTACAAACTCATCAAACCCACCTCCGACTCCACACAGTCTCAATTCATTCACTGAATGAATTATATCACGTGTAGAGAAAAAAGTCAAATGTGCTATGATGGTGAGCTATCTAATCCAACTTATGAGTAATAATCTTTGACTAGTCGAATTACAACAATTTTTAAAAACCTTTTCAGCTCTTGATGTTTGTGGTATAATTTTTAATGGTTTTGATAATGTAAACAACTTTCGAGCTATTTGAACCAAACAACTGACAATTGATATCAGGTAAAAAAGAAGAACCTATTGAGGAGGTTTAGACTGTGAAAAAGTATATTGTTTCTTTCTTGCTCATTTTCTCTATTTTTGTGTTTTCCTACAACATCCGCATTGGTGATACCCTTACGATCGAAGTGTTCGGTCAACCAGATTTCTCACGAGTTGTGCGTGTGGCAAACGATGGGACGATACCATACCCATATGCAGGTAATCTAAAAGTGGTTGGACTTACGCCCGAACAAGTGAAACCACTCATAGAACAAACTGTTGGAAAGTTCGTCAAAAATCCTGTCGTCACAGTTTACGTCTCACAGTACGCACCGATGTATGTGTTCATTCAAGGAGCATTCAACAGTACTTTTGATATATCTTATCTACCTGAAGTGACACTTTCGAAACTTTTCTCGTATCTCAATATCACTAAATCTACTTACAATGACATTTCTTCCACAGTTTCCTCATCGATCGATTTTAGTAAAATCGACACATCAAAAATTGATTTTTCAAATGTAAAACTTACTAAAAAGGGGAAGACGGAAACCTACAATATGATGGCATATTTTTACGGAGGGACGCTTGCCAAAGATCCAATCATCGAAGAGGGAGATATAATTTATCTTCCACCGCTTACATACGATAAAGCTGTCCAGGTGAGTGGGGCATACGTATACATTGCTCCTTACGAACCAGGATTAACCTTGAAATCGTTGATCCTAAGATTGGGACCTCTTGACAAAAATATTGCACAGATAGAAAATTCTTTGCTCGTTGTTGATGGAAAAGCAACTAACATCAACTTGCAGGATGTGATTTACGGTAAGACTGATTACGTACTGAAGCAAGGAGCCTCATTGTACATTCCAAAAAGGGATGAAAAGTTTGTTTATGTAGTCGGATATGTACCAACACCTGGAATTCAAAACTTCTTTTCGAGAGAGAATATAACGCTTGCGAATGCGCTAGCCAGATCTGGTGGTATTTCAAAAGAGAATTACAAATGGATTGAGTCAGTAGTTATCACAACACCTGATGGAAAGGTACAAAGTTACGATTCAACTTTACTCTCTAAATCAAACGAAATCAATTTAGTCTCTGGAACGATTGTAGATATTCGAAAATACCCGGAGTTTAAAGTTTACGTAATAAGTGATTTTGCGGATAATTCTGTTATGAATTTATCGAATAGTTCAAGCAGTCTAAATGCTGTAACATTCGACCCTGACGAGCCAAGAACACTGATGCAATTATTAGTTAAGCTTGGTGGTCTCAAAACTGATCAAGTGAAGTGGATACAATCGATAAAAATAAATAACCAGGTTGTAGATATTACCAAGCTCGATAGCTACACATTGAGGGATAAAGATGTTGTGGAGATAAAGAAATACCCAGAATTCAAGGTATACGTAACAGGAGATTTTGTACAACAAAATATTGTGACATTTGACCCTGACGAGCCAAAGATTTTGACACATTTGTTAGTAAGAATCGGTGGTATAAAAACCGATGATATTAAATGGATACAATCAATAAAAATCAATAATCAAACTGTCGATCTTTCAAAATTGAACAATTATTCCTTAAACAATGGAGATACCGTTGAAGTAAGGAAATATCCGGAATTCAGGATTTACCTGATTAGTGATTTCTACACGGGGACAAGTTCGTCAAGTTCAAACAGTGGCTTTAATCAAAGTATCATAACATTCGATCCAGATGAGCCAAGGATCTTGTCTCAACTAATAGTGAAGATGGGCGGTATAAAAACTGATGATATTAAATGGATACAATCGATAAAGTTAAATGGTCAAAGTGTTGATATCTCGAAAATGGATAGCTACACACTGAAGGATAAAGATGTTGTTGAGATAAGGAAATATCAGGAATTCTACGTATACATCCAAGGTATGGTCAACACAAAAGGTAAGATAACTTTTGATCCTGAAGAGTCCAGAACTTTGAAGATGCTTATCGCAAAAGTAGGGCTCCCGAGCGACGATGTAGAAAACGAAGGCTACGCGACGATCAACAATTCTGCAACCATAAATTTGAAAGATGTGATCTATGGCTCAAAAGACTATGAATTAAACCTCGGTGATATTGTTCAAGTCACATATGATCCTTTCATTGTCAATACAATTGGAACAAGTGTGGGGACAGTGCAACTTAGCTATAAAGAACCAAGGACACTTTCCTATTTGGTAAAGAAAATTGGAATTGAAAAACCAGAAAGCATAGAAAAAGTAGTGCTCATAAGAAATGGCAAGCAGTCAGAGTATACTATTGATCAGCTTATCTATGATCAACTATCTGCTCCATTAGCCAAGTATGACACAGTTATTTTGAAACAATCCGATGTCAATGCCGTTTATCTGACTGGTGATGTAGCAGCGTACGTTACCTTTGAGTATAATGAACCTATAACGATACAAAAAGTACTTGCCAAAGTTGGTTTAAGCGATCTCAGAAAGATAATAAAGATAACCGAAGGTTCAACTCTAGTCGACTTTTCTAAAGATATCACTATAAAGAAAGGTACCATATTAAATGTCCAGTTGAAGAAGACAGTATATGTTAGCGCAATGGGATACATCAAGAACACAGGTACGGTTCCCTTTGAGTATTACGAGACTCCAGATCTTCAGACGTTATTTGCAAAACTCGGAGGACTCATTGTATCTCCAGATGAGTATTACGTTTCAGATACTGTGTATGTGATTAGACAAGGGAAAACCGTTGAACAATACGATGCACGAGAAATATTCAGGGGATTAAAAAATGCAACACTCGAGGATGGGGATTTTGTGTACGTGACAGAAAGCACTCCCAAGCAAGTCTACGTGTTTGGTAATGGTATGCAGAACGGCCTCGTAAGATTTACACAATCGGAAGATTTCGATCTGAGGACACTCATAGGTAAACTCGGTGGTATAAAGGAAGGAACGAGCAAAAGTGTAACGATCGTAACAAGTGATGCTACACCTCAAACAATTCAGTGGAGTGAGTACGTAAACGTACCATTGAAAACTAATTCGATGGTCCTTTTCGACATCGACACGAAAAATTACATATACGTTGTTGATCCGACTGGAAAGCCGAATATGATATATACAGAAAGGCCGATTACACTGTACGAGGTGCTTACAAAAGTTGAAATGAGCAAGAATTATGGAAGAATAGAAATAACAAGTGGAACCAACAAACAAACGATTACGCTTAAAACAACGTCGGATGCAACAGCTTACAATGTGAAGCCTGGAGATATCGTCCGCATTAGTGATGCGTCGATGAATTTCGTTTACGTACTTGGCGAAGTGAAAAATCCTGGGGTTGTTCAAATTACAGAAGGTATGACGGTACTACAAGCGATTATTCAATCGGGATACTTTACATCAAAGGCCGTTCCATCAACAGTATGGCTATACAAAGGCGGGGTCGATGGCCAAGCAGTGAAAGCGAACCTTTCCAGTGCGACAAGTGGAGGAAAGATAGAGTACAACCCTGTTGTTGAACCTGGTGATGTGGTATTTGTACCTGCAGACATGTTCAAAACTGCTGCGGATTGGGTCAGTACAATTTCACCACTTGTAACGATGTTTAGCACAATTTATGGATTATTCAAATGAAAAGCAATAAGTTGATTAGAGACTGGGTAGTGGGAGGAATGGCTGAATGGATCACGAAGGTATGAAAGAAGAACTTACTTTGGGAGATATATTCAAAATATTTAGGAGAAGAATTTTCTGGTTTTTGCTTATTTTAATAGTAACTGTTGTAATAACAGCAATATATTTGATTTTATCCACTCCGGTGTACAAAGCTGAAGTAACTATCAAGCTACTTTCTCAGGGAAGTTCAATAAACAGCTTACTTGCCCAGTATGCCAATCAATTTGTACCGTTATCTTCTGGTGGTTCTCCTGAGACTGAACTGATAACGAGCAGAACTAGTATAGAAAAAGTCATCAACAAACTTAACTTGATGGAATATTACAAGAAGAAAAACCCAAAAAAAGAGATAACTATATATGATTTAGTGAATATGGTTACAGACATGGTCACTGTTTCACCAGGTAAAAGTTCAAGTATTGTCAAGGTTGCTGTAGAGAACTCAGATCCAAAGCTTGCTGCCAATATCGCTAACGAGCTTGCGAATGCTTATGATGAACTTATGAAGAGCTTTTCGCGAAATGAATACACGGTGAGGAGAGAGTTCATAGAGCAACAAATTCCACAAGTGCAAAAAGAACTTCAAGAACTTGAAAATAAACTACGCAGATTCAAAGAAGAAAACAAGGTTTATGCATTAGATGCTGAAGCGGGAAATTTGCTGAATATTGTGTACAAATATGATTCTCAGATAAACGAAACTAAAATAAAAAAGGACGAAGCAGAGGCGAGAATTGCATCACTCAATCAACAACTCAAGCAAACCAATCAAAAGATCATCTCTTCCGAGACTATTTCCATAAATCCAGTAGTCAGTCAACTCAGATCGAAGCTGGTGGATCTCCAAATACAGTTATCAGCCCTGCTCAACACCTATTCTCAAAATGACATAAAAGTAAAAGATGTACAAAAGCAAATAGATGAAACAGAAAAAATGCTCCGAAACGAGGTCGAAAACATTGTTACCGCACAAGTTCAGACTATAAATCCAGATTATCAAAGGATTTATACACAACTTGCTGAGTTACATTCTGACGTAGAAGTATTTGATTCAACGATTTCTTCTATCCAAAAAGTTAGAGAAAAATATGAGTCACAACTTTCTAAATTACCAGCTGTTGAACAACAATTGTTGCAATTGGAAAGAGGTTTGAAAGTGAAAGAGCAGTTCTATAGTCTACTTCTTCAAGCACTAGAGGAAGCACAAATTGCTGAAGCAGGTGTTTCAAGTACTGTGAAAGTCATCGATACTGCTGAAATACCTGTTAAACCTGCTAAACCGAATAAAAAGTTATCACTTGCAATTGGTACCGTGCTTGGTTGTTTCCTAGGGATACTTGTAGTATTTATAACTGAATCGACTGACAAGAGAATAAACGATGAGGATTTCGTAGAAAATTTGTTAGATAGAGATCCTGTACTTGGAAAGGTTCCCGAAAGTGAGTTTAGGAACGTTAGCGAACATCCAGAACTTGCCATTGAACATTCACCAGCATCAGGTTTCTCGGAAGCTGTCAAGTTGCTTTCTACAAATATAGAGTATTCCAATTCAAATCCGCCGAAAGTCGTAGCACTCACGAGTCCTGAGCCTTACGATGGGAAGACCATTTTAGCGGCCAATGTTGCTCTATCATATGCTCAAAATGGATACAAGACGTTGCTTCTCAACTTGGATATGAGAAATCCAAAAATTGAAAAATTGTTTTCATTAGGCAATACAAAGATTGGGATAACGGACCACATTTTAAAAGATGTCTCATTCGATCAGATAGTTTGTCGATACAACGATAAACTGGATGTAATACCAGTTGGAAATATTCCAAATAACCCAACCATAGTTCTAACATCAAAGCGCTTCGAAGATTTCATGAATCGCATAAAGGGAGAATACGATAAAGTAATAATAGACCTACCTTCAATGCTCATCAATGGCAAACTTCCAATTGCTGATGTGATTGTTTCTTCGAAACAAACGGATGGCATTGTTTTAGTTGTAAGGATCGGTAAGACAAAGAAACTTTCACTCAAGACTGCTTACGAAAATATAAGAACTTCTGGCATTAAATTCCTTGGTGTCGTAATAAATGGGATTCGCTTGTAAATGAAATTGGATGATCAACTTGATTTTAATTGACAGCAAAAGCTCTCACATTGAAGTGGGAGCTTTTTGCTTTTAAATTACTTTTCGCCTTTGCAATTACAGGTGAAACAGTTGAATGTGATAATTCAGATGTATCACATGATTTGAAAAGAGTTATAACAATAAAGACATATAACAATTTCATCGTTCATTCAAAGGATTTTGTGAGAGCTTATATATGAGAACTTATGTAAAATGGTTATCGCCTCTCCACAAAATCTGGCCTGCTTCCAAGTTCGTTCCAGGTAATTTTAAACTCAGGCATACCCGTTGAGTATGGTGCGATCTCGTAGTGATTGTATTTAAAGACTATACCATCTTTCTCGATAATAAATGGCCGTTTTGAAAGGTCTTCATTAGTTACCAATTGCTTTGCATCTTCTTCGAAGAATTCCTCTTTCCTTTCTTCAATTTGTTTGATAATACTATCCTTTATTATCCGCTCATCACTTTTGTTAATCACATCTGCTAAGGTTACAATCTTGCAATTTTTTAAATCCACATTATAAGTGTCGAACGTAGTCATACCATGCGCTCCACCGGTGAATTGATAGTAATAGACTATAAGACTCACAAATTCATTTGTCTGATACCTTACTTCAGTTGTTACATTCGCTTCATACGGCATCCGCTGCACACCGCCTGCTGCATCTTGCGTTGCAATATCTCGTACTTGCTGAACAAAATTTTTCACATTCGCTTCTATCTTCGAATTCAACTCATCTTGGAACGTCTTATCTTTCAGATAATTGAATCTTGGCATCGATAGTTCTATTTTTATAGTACTGTCCTTCGTCGATGATTTCACCAACTCAAAATTTTGCGTCCTCATGGTAAAAACAACTGCAATTATCGCAACAAACATCAAAACACCAAGTACGTAGAATCGTCTCATTTATTAAGCCTCCTAAGACCTTCTCGTATCTTCTCTAAGTCCTTTTTATCCGATACCAATATGCCATTATCCGTCTCAATAACTATTATGTCGCTTAATCCAAGCACCATCGTCGGTTTTGTTGTTCTTACGAACACATTCTCACCATCTATCGTTACTACACGTTCCGAGCTTGTTATACCAATTTCCTCCAAGCTCTTCCAGTTACCCACATCAGACCAAACAAACGATGCCTTTACAACCAATATTTTGTCGGCCTTCTCCATTAGTGCGTAGTCTATGCTGATTGAAGGTACCGTATTGTATATTTCATCGATATCATTTCCAGTCAAGAATGGTTCTATCACATCACTTGCGTGCTTTTTCATCTGTGACACGAAGTAACCCTTCTTCCACATGAACATGCCACTATTCCAGAAAAAGTTACCTGCATCCAGATAATCAACTGCCACTTCGTATCTTGGCTTTTCGTGAAATTTCTTTGCAACCATAACCGACTCTTCACACTCTTCACCCGCCTCGATGTATCCGTATCCAGTCTCGGGTCGAATTGGTACGATACCAAATGTAACGATCCCATCTTGTCTTTCCAATATCGAGTTTCCACGTTCCATAGCATTCCAAAATGCCACTTTATCCGGTATGTAATGGTCGGCTGGAACGATGAGTACAACTTCATCATCTTCTGCCTTCAACGTACCAAACGTGCAAGCCGGTGCTGTATTCTTCTTAATTGGCTCAAGTAGGATATTTTCTTTGGGCAATTCATACAATTCCTCAGATGTTTCCTTTTCGTACATCACATTCGTCACAACGTATATATCTGAAACATTTATCTTGTAGGCAATTCTTTCAAATGTTTCTCTCAATAGTGTTTTATCTGAAAAGAGTTTCAAAAATTGCTTCGGTGTATGATTTGTCGAAAGTGGCCAGAAACGTTCCCCAGTTCCACCAGCTAATATGATAACCTTCATATCAGTTCCCTCCAACTATTGCAGAAAGTATGCGCTGTGATGCATTGCCATCACCAAACGGATTTGGCAAATCTGGTGCATTCATCTCAATTGCTGTCCTCAGTGCATCGTATACATCTTTTTCAGACGTACCTGCAAGTATACCAAAATGTGAGTCTATTACTTCAGGCCTTTCCGTTGTCTCTCTACATACGACAACGAGTTTTTTGAACGTCGGTGCTTCCTCTTGGATACCACCACTATCTGTTGCAACAAAGTGCGCACCTTGAATAAGCGCAGTCGACGTAACGTAATCAACCGGTTCTATCAACCTTGCCAACTTGAAATCGCCGAGTTCTTCGTCCACAATTTGACGCACCTTAGGATTTTTGTGAACCGGGAAGACAATTTCTAAGCCCGTTTCCTGTGAAAACCTTCTCATTGCTCTCAGTACATTTCTCATCCTCTCGCCTATGTTTTCTCTCCT
>ERZ795045.2132-NODE-2132-length-20217-cov-5.055004_pt1 | contig 20217 bp, 14 predicted proteins | sample MGYA00375129_ERZ795045 | MGnify/ENA primary metagenome ERZ795045 (study PRJEB30174, sample SAMN05720166) | activated sludge metagenome | isolation source: anaerobic digester from wastewater treatment plant | place: Japan | collected 2015-05-15 ...
TAAAGGCTTTGTTAGACAAATCCCAGCAATGGGCTAAAGAAGCAGGCTACGAAGGCATTGAATTTATGGCGATAAACAACAATCAATCTGCCTCTGATTTGCAGATATTAAAAAATGAAGGTTATTCATCTTTTACAAATTATCATGAATTTAATAGAGCAGTTTATATGAGCCAAATCCCTAACCGTGCTAAATATGAAGATGTTGTTTCTACAATACCGACTGTTTGGATGGAGAAAAGTACTTTATGTGAAGGAATGACTTATTATCCCCTTGTGGAAACAGGTTGGGACTCACGTCCCTGGCATGGTTCCAAAGCATTGGTTATTGAAGGAAGAACTCCAGAATTATTTAAGACGATGTTGCTGTCTGCACGTGATTTTACAAGAGAAACACGGAAGCCTATTATTGTTTTAGGCCCGTTGAATGAATGGGGCGAAGGTAGTTATATAGAACCTAATACAGAATTCGGTTTTGCAATGTATGAAGCCATCCGTGATGTTTTTGTCTCAGAAAATACAGAGGAAGTCCCAATAAATATAACACCGCAAGATGTCGGACGTGGTCCTTATGATTTTCCTATTTCTGAGATGCAGACTTCTTGGGATTTTCACGAAAGATTATCTGGTTGGAAAATATTTGCAGGAATGGAGGGGATAAAGGTGGAAGAAGGGAGTATGACTGGGAGGACTACAGGGGAAGACCCATCAATTTGCTATTTTTATTTTGGAACAAAGGGTATCAAGGCGGAAAATTTTCCAAGAGCAACAATACGTCTTCGAGTAGATGTGCCAGCCCCGATAGAAAATAAGGTGCAATTGTATTGGTCGGAAAAAGGGTTGAGTTTTAATGAAGAAAAATCAATAACACTTCCGTCTCGGGCTGATGGAGGTTATTATACATATACATTTAATCTGCGTGAGCATCCTCTTTGGAAAGGTAGAGTTAAATCACTACGGATTGACCCCTGTAATTTGAGTAATGTTAATATCTGGATAGACTCTTTCACACTACATCGTAATTAAACTTTGCCCATTCCGAGATTTTTTCCTAATTGAGTTGCAAATGCCATGATGGTTAGCTGAGGATTTACCCCGAGAGATGTAGGTATGATGCTACCATCGCAAATATAGATATTGTCAGTATTGAACACCTTAAAGTTCTGGTCACATACTCCATGCTCTGGCGAATGTGCTGTGCGACATGTGCCTAAAGGATGAAAAGCCATACATTCAAAATCTGAGGGGAGATGTTCTACTTTTAGAAATGTATGTAAATCATCTTTTGTCTTAATAATATTCGGTTTTTTGGAAATCATTAGGAATAATTGTTTCGGTTTTTCTTCAAGTGCCAGTTCTGCGAGAAAACAGATAGCCCTTTTTAGTCGTGTTACATCTGTTGATGTTAGTTGGTAAGAGTAAACGGGTTGATTTTTTATTGAGTATTTTAAGTATCCTTCTGTGCTATCTTTAATCATGAATCCAAACGTTGCTATATTTTTATAGTTTTGCCAGTAATATTTTAATTCCTCTCCTGTGTATGGTACAGCAGAAGGACCTAAATCTGGAGGCATGGCTACACCTTCGAAAATAATACCTTCCTCTTCAAGAGCATCGGTATAGCAACCTTGAGGGATTCCCATCCATGAATTGATTTCGTCATTAAGTTCAATAGATATTTTGCTTGCAGGATGAATAGTAAGGTGTCGACCTAAATTGGGATTATTTAAAGCGATTCCGCTTCGTTTTAATAGTGATGGAGATAACAATGTTCCGCAGGCAACAATAATTTTCTCTCCTTTTAATTCAATTGTATCTATAACTTTTTGGGTTTCTGGGTCTATAATATCAATTAAAACGGCATACCCTATCTTTCCATTATGAGTTAATATTCGGTTTACCCTTGCGTTATAAAAGAGTACCATACCTGATTGGATTCCCTTTGGGATGTATGTTAATTCCATGCTCTTTTTGGCACCAGAGGTACATCCGTAGCAACACATTCCACAGCCTTCGCAGTCTTTTGTATTTCGTTTCAAGGGGTAGCAAGGAATATCTTTATTGTTCATTATTTTACGGATGAACAAATTAGATTTGTTCATTACATCCCAGTTGGCTTTTTCAACATGAATCTCACGTTCTACTTTTTCGTAGCATTCTGATAAATCCGTTGAGGTCAATTCTTTTAACTCTAACTCTATTTCCCACTGATGAAGTATTTTTTGAGGTACACGGAAACATGTTCCAGAATTTATAACTGTTGTTCCACCGACACAGCGACCTAAAGGAATAGGAATCATAGGCTTGCCAATAACACCTGTGAAACCTTTATCCCGATAAAGTTTTAATAATGACCTGAATGCTGACTTTTCCCATGGAAAAGGTAGAGAACCTTCTTCGATGAGAGCAACATTTGCCCCGTATTCGGTAAGTTCTTTTGCTACGACTGCTCCGCCTGCACCGCTACCGATGACAATGAAATCGTAAATTTGCTTTAAGTAATCAGACTCCATATTTTTTGATACATCAACAACATTATTTTTTCTGTAAATTTCTATTAATTCTTCATTCATAGGTTATTGTTTTACCTTTAAGCAGATATGTTTTTCTCGTGTGTCTAAGATTTGTGGATAATTGGTATGGATTAAAGAGGGTTTCAGTTGTAATGCACTTCCCATGATAAGGATACGTATGCCTAAAAACAAAGATTTTTTCCAGATATATTTAGAGTTAGCCCAAGAGTTTATCCAATTTTTACGTTTGTCTAAACATGATTTAGAAATAGGGGTAAAAAATCCATAGGGTGGAGTTATTATCGATAGTAGAATAATGCCACAGATAAAACCGAAACGATATACTTTGGGTAATGATGTCAATGTTTTTTGAAATTCTGTCCAAAAGTCCTCTTCACGGATATTTTCAGTCCAATAAGGGTCATCATCGAATAGTGTTAATAAAAATGAGTAGCTATTTTTTTTAATAAATTTTTTCATATCACCTCTATATTGAAATAGAAAGTTTATCCCAAAGCTCTCTTTGAACCCATTCAAATGCTCCTTTATTAGGACATATAAATCGCTTTTCTGTGCCTTTCTCGATATCTCTTATATAAAGTTTAGTTGTTGCCATTTTTGTGTTGTAACAATAAAGGGGAGTCCCATCAGTATCTTCATATTGAACGCCAACTATAGTGTATATTTCTGCTTCCGTAACAACATTTATCTCTAAAGTATTTGTTTTTAACTGCAATTCCCAATGTTGAGGAACATATTGAGACTTAATAGATAGGATGTTATTAAGGGAGTTCAATGAATATGTTTGTCCTTCATAGTGTATAAACATTGTTGTAAGTTTGGGTGACAAAATATGTTTTCCAAGGCGTGCCCTTGCTGTTAATATATCTATAATAAGTGGGCTAAGTTCGCCAGTATCTTCATCATAAAATATACAGGAATGAGCCCATGCCCATGAGTGACCTTGCTTTATTCCTGCCAGATGTCCCTGCATGCCTAATGCATTTTGGACAGGAGTAGTTTCTTCGTTTGTCTCAATAACACCATTAAATAGTATTTTTTCATGCACAGTAACGGCATAGTTTTTTACAAGTCCTAATTTCCAGAATGTATGTGGAACAAAATTAAAAGATTCCTGTGGTGCAATAGGAGTTAATTGAAGGTTCCAATAAAGTTTTTTTTCATTTTGCTCTAATTTTCCATGTGTGGTCATGAAATCAACGGAGTTGTTTTTTAGCAAAATTTGAGGTCTTTCATCAGCTGTGTAAATACATTGTTCAATTGGGAAGGTGTTTTTTAGTGCGGTATGATATGTTTGTTTTTCTTTGGTGTTAGTTCCTTTTTGAGTGAATATACCCCAGACCTCAGCGACAGATTTAAATTTATTTCTAAGAAGGGTAAATCGGAACCATAAAGACCAATGACCATCTATTGGGTTTAATTTCCAATACCAGACTTCATACGCATATCCCTTTAAATCAGGCAAGAGGAAAGATTCATTAGTTATTTTATATGGGTATTGCATGGGATTTTAATTTATTTAAGATTCGTTTTTTGGTATGTTTTGAATTTTAATTTTTAGGTATAAAACAAAACAGCAAATAGCAAAATCGAGAACGCCACCGACTATATATCCAAATATGTATGCATGAACAACAAAGAGGTAAAAATAACCCAATGCGGAAATAAGTTTAGAAAGAATATGGACATTTAATAATATTTTATTATGCGGGTCTCGTGAAGATTGAAAAGCGATGTATGTCAGGACAAACATTAATGAACCTACGAGGGGTAGCCAGAAGTAGTCCACATTTTTATCGGGTAGGGGTTGAAGCACCTTTAGGAAGATAGGTAAGAAATTGAGAATATAGTTAACGCCATCGGGTATGAAGAAGAAGAACAGTGCACCAATGAAGTATGCCAAAGACAATAGCCTCATCGAGAACTTAAAAAATACTATCATTTTTTCCGTTTTATTTATTTCGTCAATGTCTGTATCCATGGTTAGCCCTTTCTAAAGCTTTATTGAAATTAAAATTTATACATAAAATATTGCAAAAAATAGGGAGGGATTACAACAAAGATAGATGAATGGTATTCCCCTATAATATAAAAATTATAAGTAATATGGGGAAATTATGTAGAAAGAAAGTTTTTACGATGATAAGTTTATTTTAATGAGTGAAGTAATCTGGTTCGTTTCCTGATTTCCACTTGATATTACAACCTATACTTGGTTTCTGACGAGAAGGAACAGGTTTGCCTTCTAATAGGCAGTCCAAGGCAGTTCTTAGGTCTTTACCATCAACTGGCTTCCCATTTCCAGGACGAGAGTCGTCAAATTGTCCACGATATACCAGATGGAAATTGCTATCAAACAAAAAGAAATCAGGTGTACACGCAGACTTATAAGATTTAGCCACCTCTTGCGTTTCATCAAATAGATATGGAAACATATAACCCCAGTTTTCTGCTACTTCTTTCATTTTATCAGGATGGTCTTCGGGATATTTTTCAACATCATTCGAATTGATGGCAACAATTCCAATCCCCTTGTATTGATATTCATTTGTTAGTTTTACTAATTCTTGTTGTATATGTTTTACAAAGGGACAGTGATTGCAAATAAACATTACTAATAGTCCTTTTTTACCTTTAAAATCATCCCTACGAACCCACTTACCGTTTATATCCTTTAAACAAAAATCAGGTGCCTTTGTTCCTAATGGTAACATAGTTGAGTTTACTGCGACCATATAGATTTCCTTTTTTTTGTTTTATAACATGTATGATTAGAAAAAAATTCCTTTTCTATTTGAATTAAGTAATATGTTTTTTCTATGATTAACAGACTGTATAACAAATAATTCTTAATAAATATATAAAACATTAGATGAAAGGGTACTTTTATGATTAAATCATGTGTTTTAAGGGGATTAGTTTTATTTGTATTATTTCTTACCATAGCATCTTTTGCAATAGCAGAGTTGCAAAGTGTATCGGTCGGTGGAGAGTTGAGGATACGAGGCCGTTGGTATATCAATACCTTTGCCCCGCGTGAGGAGCGGATACCACCTGCTTATGTTCAATGGCGACCTGTGGGAGGGAAAAAGATTACATCTATGTTTAAGTGGGATAAAGATGGTAGCGATTGGTCGAGATATGAGACCTCAGTGTTATTAAATTTTAAGGCTGATTTTACTGATGACGTTTCTGCTTTTTTTGAGTTATATGATTGGCATATCTGGGGTGAAGATTTCCGTTCAAAAGATTATATGACTGGTGTTGATGTGAGAGCAGAATCGAAAGATGATGTGGAAATTGAGCAAGCTTATATAGAGATGAGAAATATATATGGTACGCCTTTAACCCTTCGAGTAGGTCGTCAAGACTTGATTATGGGTAAGGGATGGTTGGTTACTAATATGTTAACACCCTCTCAATATTCATCCCATGACGCTATACGACTGACCTATAAAGAAGGGGATTGGACTGTCGATGCGTTTGCATCGAAATTAAATGACCGTTATCAGGAAGAGCAGGATGGTGACCTTGATTTCTATGGTGTTTATGGAACGTATGCAGGATGGAAGCCATTGTCTGTGTCTGCCTATTGGTATTTCTTAAGGGATGGTTTGAGTCCTCATGATACAACAGGGAATCCAGTCCAAGAATTTGTAGAAGATATATTGAATAGAGATGATTATGGAGTTACAAAGCTTCATACTGTTGGTATTCGTGCTTTCGGGAAGTCCTCTGGATTTGATTATGATTTAGAGTTGGCATATCAATTTGGTGAAGCCGATTCGTTAGGTGCTACATTTAAGCCGATTGGTGGTATGTATGGTGATGATGATGCAAACTGGGGTGATTTAGGTGCGGAATTGACGTTAGGTTATACCTTTGAGGATGTAAAGTGGTCTCCACGAGTCTATACATTGGGTGTGTATTATCAGGGGCATGATAATCGAAGCATTGATTTTTGGGATTGGTTAAATCCATTTTATGAACCAGAAGCAAGTCATTCTTTTAATAGGTTATTTTCCGATAAAAACTATTTGCCGACTGTGAATGATAATGGTTGGCTCTCTAATTATTGGCAGGTTCAATTAGGTATTGAATTAAAACCGACAGAAAAGATATTACTGCATTTACATGGTGCTTATGATGGTATTGTTTCTCCGTTTGACCCGCCTAAGACTGCTAAGATTTTCGGAAGAAGATTCTATGCAGTTCCATACCTTTCTTTCTGGACGGATGAAGGTGAAAGTGATATAGGTTGGGAAATTGCCGCATGGATGAAATATAACTACTCAAAAGATTTATGGTTCATGCTTTATGGTAATTATCTATTTGTTGGTGATGGGCTGGCAAATGGAGCCTATATTCAAGGGAATGGCACTGACTTTTCAGGTGGTACAGATAATAATGATGCAGGATATATTTTCTGGATGACTGTGCTTAAATTCTAATTTATATTATATCTTATTAGTATTAAGAAATTTAGTGACCTCACGTTTTAGTGAGGTCTTTTTTTGTCCCATTATGAAATATAGATGATTTTTTTTGAAACATTTATCTAAGTATCATTAAAAAAAGACTGATAAAAATTGATAATTTACTTGGCACAATGGTTGCTTATATATTGAAAAAAATATTTAAAAGAAAGGAGAGAACAAACTATGAGATTTGATAGATTGACTATTCCATTACAAGAAGCAATATCTGAAGCCCTTGATTTGGCTTCAAGCAAGGGACATCCAGAAGTTACTTCTTTACATTTACTAACGGCGTTACTAAGTAAGAACCATTCTGCAGTTGTGCCGATATTACAGCGACTTGGCATATCGAAAGGGCAGGTAAGTAGCCTAATTGAGCGGGATATGAAAAAACTACCCCATGTTTCTGGTGCTCATAATCAGAATCTTTCTCATGAATTACAACAAGTTTTAGAGGTGTCATGGAATTTTGCAAAGACGTTGAAAGACCAATATCTAAGTTCTGAACATGTCCTTTTGGGCATGGTACGTGATAAAACGAATTATGCAGGAAGAATTTTAAAAGAGTTGGGTATTACTGAGGATGCTATCCTTTCAGCCTTAAAGGAGGTGCGAGGGAATCAAAGGGTAGATGACCCGAATGCGGAATCAACTTATGACGCTCTCGAACGGTTTAGTCGCGATTTAACTCAATTGGCAAGAGCAGGCAAGTTGGATCCTGTTATAGGTAGGGATGAAGAGATACGTCGTGTTATTCAAGTATTGTCGAGAAGAACCAAAAATAACCCCGTACTGATTGGAGAACCTGGCGTAGGTAAAACAGCCATTGTAGAGGGTTTAGCCCAAAGAATTGTTTCGGGAGATGTTCCTGAGACCTTGAAGAATAAACGAATTGCGGCACTCGATTTAGCCGCTTTAATAGCAGGAAGTAAGTTTAGAGGTGAATTTGAAGAACGGCTAAAGGCTGTTTTATCTGCAATTCAGGAATCAGATGGAAATATTATTCTGTTTATTGATGAGATGCACACGCTAATTGGTGCTGGTTCAGCAGAAGGGGCTATTGATGCCTCTAATATGTTGAAACCTGCATTGGCAAGGGGTGAACTGCATTGTATTGGTGCTACAACCTTAGATGAATATCGGAAACATGTAGAAAAAGACCCAGCACTTGAACGGAGATTCCAGCCTATAATAGTGGATGAGCCCAATGTTGAAGATACAATTGCAATCTTACGTGGCTTAAAAGAAAAGTATGAGGTTCATCATGGTGTGCGAATTCGTGACGATGCTATCGTCTCAGCCGCTTATTTAAGCCATAGATATATTACAGACCGATTCTTACCTGATAAGGCTATTGATTTAGTGGATGAAGCTGCATCGCGGTTGCGTATAGAAATTGATAGCATGCCTTACGAAATAGATGTGTTGGATAGAAGAATACGACAATTAGAAATTGAGCATTTGGCTTTAAAAAAAGAGACAGAAAGGTCAGGAGTTGAGAGACGTGAAGCAATTGAAAAGGAAATTGCTGAGTTACGTGAAGAATTAAATGCTAAGAAAGCAAAGTGGCAAAATGAAAGGTCTGTTATTAATCAAATTCGTGAAATAAATGCAAAGATTGAAGAAGCAAAACGACAAGCAGATATTGCACAACGTCAAGGGGATTTGGGCAAAGCATCGGAGATTCTTTATGGCGAACTAAATCAATTGAAGAAAGAGTTGGAAATAAAGAAAAGAGAACTTGACGAAATCCAGAGAAATGGGAGTTTTTTGAGTGAAGAGGTTACTGATGAACATATATCCAAGATTGTATCCAGCTGGACAGGAATCCCTGTAGACCGTTTATTAGAAGGTGAGATGCAAAGGTTGGTTAATATGGAAGAACGTCTTTCAAAAAGGGTTATAGGTCAAAAAGAGGGTATTCGTGCAGTATCTGATGCAGTTCGACGTGCACGTGCAGGTCTGAAAGACCCCAACAGGCCTATCGGTTCATTTATTTTCCTCGGTCCTACGGGTGTTGGAAAAACAGAGCTGGCTCGTGCATTGGCTGAACTTTTATTCGACTCTGAAAATGCAATGATACGTATTGACATGTCTGAGTATATGGAAAAACATTCCGTGGCTCGTCTTATTGGTGCTCCACCTGGATATGTTGGATATGAAGAAGGTGGGCAATTGACAGAGGCAGTTAGAAGAAAACCTTATAGTGTTATTCTAATGGACGAAATTGAGAAGGCACATCATGAAGTATTTAATATACTGCTCCAATTATTGGATGATGGGAGATTAACAGATGGGAAAGGTCGAACGGTAGATTTCCGAAATACAATAGTGATAATGACATCCGATTTGGGAAGTGAAGTGTTCCAAAAAACAAACATGGATTACGAGAAACAGGTGGAATATGTCACAAATGTGTTACATAATCATTTTCGTCCAGAATTCTTGAATCGAGTTGATGATATTATTCTCTTCCATCCCTTAACGAAGAAGGAAATACGAGCAATAGTGGATTTACAGATAAATCAAGTGGCGAAAAGGTTGGCTGAACGTCAGATTAGTATTTCTATAAGCGATAAAGCCAAAGAACAATTGGCAGAAGAAGGTTATGACCCTGTGTTTGGTGCAAGACCTTTGAAACGCTTGATACAACGTAAGATTGTAGACGCACTTGCAATACAAATCTTATCAACAAATATTAGTGAAGGAGACCACCTGATTATTGATGTAAATGAGAATAATGAGTTCATATTTACGCATAAGAAAGCAGAGTGCAATGTGTAAAATTGATTGATGGTAGAAAAGCCTCCTTCTTAAATAGTCTATCTCAAAAAAAGAAGGAGGCTTTTTATGGTATCAAGAGAGCTGTGCAGAGAAACGGAATGAAAATCTTAAAATAATTAAAGCAATTAATAATGTAGTAATAGTAATGGAAAATCCCCACCATAACCATTTACATTTATAAACAAATTCAATCTGATGGTCTCCTTCGCTAAGTTCAACCCCACGAAACGCAATATTCACTGGAATTATGTCTTTTGCAACTCCATCAACACTAACTGACCATCCAGGATAGTATGTATCAGCTAATACTAAGATACCTGGTTTTGTCTTCTCTACCTTTATGTGAACCTCTGTAGGTGAAATGGTTTCAATAGTAGCAGGCATTTCAGGAATAGAGCCTGACTCGGGGATGACCGTATTTTCAACTAAATGAGGAGTGTCTGATGTAAGTAGTTCTGGTAATACTTTATCTACATTTTTACCCTTATAAATAACATAAGCCCTTCCAATATTGGAATCTATTTGGAAGATAGCCACCCCAGAAGAAAATATCTGTTTTAATTTTACTTCTTGCCGTATAGCAGATATAGAATCTGGCATTTTATTTTCTGGTGAAGGTGTATAAATAAAACATGACGTTCCTGTTCTTATCCATAATTTTGGTTCCTTCAATGCTTGGGTCATAAAGGCATAGTAACGTTCTGTACATTTATCTTTTGGTATCACCATCATTGTGAGTGTTGATGGTGGAAAAATAATATTTTGTGCGTCCTCTGTGCCAGCAAATCGGTTTCCGTATGCTTCTAACTTAGTTATGATTTCATTATTAGGTGAGAATAATATGGAAGGTGTTGTTGGCCTGTATGGGTAATATAGTAGGGAAAGTGAGAGTATAAAAAGTAATGAAATAATAAAGCCAGCGTTACGAGGTGATGGAGAAAAAAGACTTATTAATAAATAAATAATGATAAGAAGTAAAAACAGGAGCCCCAACCCGAACTCCAGCCAGAAGTTATTAATTCCTATAAAATTGGTTATTTTCCCAATACTGAAACATAGGAAAAGAAGTAACCAGAATATAGGTGCAATAAAAAGGAGCCGTTTTAAGCATTGACGGCATTCATCTGGTGGAAACAAGTTCCATGACTCTATAGCGAGGCCTATTATAAAACCAGTAGATAAGATAATAAGCCAACCAATATGAACTATAGAGAAATTAAATGGGGATGGGAGAGATATATTGAGATATGGGAAGAAAACAAGTACTATGAAGATAAATATACTTGAGAAGAATAATAATTCAATTTTATCTTTTGTCTCTTTTGAAATGAGATGTCGTGCACTTAACCATAATGGGAGAAGTAAAATGGCACAAATTCCAGGTGAGCATAGAAGAATAACTGAAATATATTTTGAATTTTCTGAGGATATAGCCTTAGGGAGGAAAAGACCCGCCAAATCGCGAAGCATGAATCTTATTGGGTGATAATTCTCAGCGAATTTAGCTCTATGTGCCCACCATTCAAAAAAAGGCAATAGTTGGAATGCAATAAATCCATTTGCAACAATCCACGCAAGGATTATAAAAAGTATAGAACTAAAATGATATTGCTTTCCTGATTTGGAAAGGTAAAGCATAAAAAATATGTATAACACTGTAAATGCAAAAATGAGCAATATCGTCTGAATGTCGCCTCCCAGTTCCATTATGGCAATGATAAAACTTAATAATATCCAAAAGCGGGGGGAGTGGCAAAAAATTTTGTTCAAGACGAGCAGATATATTGGGAAAAGTACAAGAATATCTGTCATAGGATGTATAGGGGTATATAGTAATGGTCCTGCGGTTTGGAATATAACAGCCACCAGTAAACCTGTGGATGGAAGTAGTCCAAAGGATATTGCAAGAAAATAGGTGCTGATACCAGCAACAACCATTTTAAACCATATACTTGAGTATATAGCCCATAGGAAAGGTAATAGGTAAAAGGGTAGACTGAATAAGGAGAAAGCACGACTACTCCAACGTGCTAAGAAAGGAATGCCACTGCCTGTTGTGTGATCCCATAGGAGAGAGTAACCATCTTTGACTTTAGATAAAAATAGGTAATCCGACAAGTATCTGGAGGTATCTGTAACATAGTCATTGGATGCTAATGGGACTTGAGATAGAGTTTTTCCTTCCATCCATATAGGGTTATTGTATAAGGAATAGTAGTTTCCAGAGACACGTTGGTTGGAGATGTCAATTGCAAGGATAACTGCTGGGAATAAGAGCAGGAAAATGAGGATTGTTATATGGTCTCTTTTTGATTTAGATATATATCTGTATTCATTTGACATTTTTAATTCTCTTTATAGATAAATATTTACCTATTATTCTACTAATAATTCTTTGTGATTATAAAGGAAAATGACACTGTTTTAAGTTTTTTTCTTAGGGGTATGGATACTTATTCCGTAATAGTCTTCACTTGCCTCCATTATCGTTTCGGATAAGGTAGGATGTGTAAATATAGTATCGACTAACTCTTCTACTGTGCTTTCTAACGAAATAGCGACACTGGCTGTGGCAATAAGTTCACCTGCTTCGGGTCCCAATATATGGACTCCCAAGATTTCATCTGTTCGACTATCACCGATAATTTTTACCAGACCTTCAGGTTCGCCAATTGAATGTGCTCTTCCATTTGCAGAGAAAGAGAACCGTCCAATTTTTATCTCGAGATTTTGTTCTTTCGCTTTTTCTTCTGAAATACCAACACTGGCAAGTTCAGGGAAAGTGAATGTACATGCAGGTATTGCCCGATAATTCATTTTTCGATTTCCACCTGTAGCGTTAGTAGCTGCAACGATACCCTCGTTGGAAGCCCCGTGTGCCAGCCATGTTCGGTCAATAACATCGCCAATAGCATAAACGCCTGGAACGCCTGTTTCCATTTTCTCGTTTACTGCGATGCCACCTTTTTTATTGATTTTTAATGCACTACGAAGTGGGTCCTGTATGCATTCTGAATTGCAACGCATTCCGACACATACTAATACCATATCTACTTCTATTTGGGTTGATTTAGCCCCTTCTATTGTGAGAAGAACACTATTTTTGTTTACGGTTGCATCTTTTAATTTGCTTCCAGTGTATACTTGTATCCCATCTTTTTTCAAAATGGATTCAAGTCTTTTTGTTAATTCTATGTCTTCTTTTGGCAGGATATTGGGCATCATTTCGACAAGATGAATTTCTGCACCGAAACTGTTCCAGATACATGCAAATTCGCAACCAATAGCGCCAGCTCCAATAATTCCTATTCGTTTAGGTATCTCTGTTAATTCAAGAGCCTGAGAACTATCGATAACAAGTTTTTTATCGAAAGGAAGTATTGGTAATTCTACAGGTCTACCACCTGTAGCAATGATGATGTTTTTAGTGGTTAATTTTTTCCCTTCAACATCGACTTCATTAGGTTTATTGATAATTGCTTCACCTTTAATCCAATCGATGTTGTATGATTTGAAGAGACGTTCGATACCACCTGTATTTAGGGAAATAACTTTGTTTTTTCTCAATTTTAATTGATTTAAGTCCAATTGAAGATTTTCGACAGAAATGCCAAATTCAGTTGCCTTTTTTAATTTTCGATATAAACCTGCGGTGTTAATTAGGGTCTTGGTAGGTATACAACCAATGTTAAGGCAAACACCGCCAAGATATTTTTTTTCGATAACGGCAGTTTTGGCACCTCTTTGAGCACTGCGAATAGCGGAAACATATCCACCTGGACCTGCCCCAACGATGATAACATCATAATCTGGCATAATCTATCTCCTTGTTGTTTTTATCGGATATATAAGTATTACATAAAATCTGCTGATTCTAATATTTCACGGAATCGACCCATAAATTGTCCACCTAACGCACCATCAATGACACGATGGTCACAAGACATAGTAACCTTCATGATGGGTCGGATAAAGATGCCACCATCTACAACCGTAGGACGTTCTTTTATTTGTCCTACCGCAAGGATGGCACTGTCGGGTTGATTTATAATTGCAGTAAAATGGTCTACACCATAAGGTCCGAGATTGGAAACTGTAAAGGTATTTCCTGTGTAGTCGTCCGGAAGTAGTTTGTTATTCTGTGCTTTTGTAATGAGTTCCTTAGCCGCTTTTGACAAGCCTTCAAGTGATAATTCCTGAGCTTTTTTTATCACAGGCACAATCAAGCCTTGAGGTAATGCTACCGCTACACCTAAATTGATGTCAGGCATTTGAATGATACAATCTCCACCCCATTGGACATTAACAGATGGAAATTCCCTAAGCGTTCTTACGACAGCATATAGGACAATATCGTTAAAAGAAACTTTAAATGGTAGTTGACTGCGTAAAGCTTTAGCATTTGTCATGTCGATTTCAACTGTAATGTAATAATGAGGTGCGATGTGGATACTTTGGCTCATACGTTCAGCAATAATTTTCCGCATCGGAGTTAGCGGAATCCTTTGAAGAGTTTCAGGAAGGGAAGATACAGGAGAAGGTTCTTTCTTCGGTATTAATTTTGCTTTTTCTATATCTTCCTTTGTAATTTTTCCATGTGGACCTGTTCCAGACACGGTTCTGAGGTCGATACCTTCTTGTTCTGCCAACTTCTTTGCCACAGGTGTGGCTTTTGGCACGTTGCTTAATGCATTTTGGACATCAGAGGACATAATTCTACCGCATACACCTGAACCAGTAACTAATTCTAATGGGATATTAGCATCACTTGCAGTTTTTTTAGCCCGAGGAGAGGCAATTACTTTACCAGAGTGATAAGATTCTGTCCGAATAGTGTCTGTTTTTTGTGTTGAACTTTCCTTCGGTACTTCTTCCTTTTGTTGAGGTGATTTCTCGTCTGATGGGATAGCCTCTTTTGTTGGAACGGAAGGACTGCCACTCATATACTCAGAAGGAATTGCCTCATTCTCTTCTCCAATTAAGGCTATTACCGATAAAACAGGGACTTCAATGCCTGCCTCTACTAATATTTTCAAAAGGATACCACTGGTAGGAGACTCGACTTCTATTTCTGCTTTATCTGTTTGGACTGTAAATAGAGGTTCTCCTTCCTTTACAGGTTCACCTTCCTTTTTTAGCCATTGGACAATCGTTGCTTCTTCAACAGTTTGACCTAACTTTGGCATTTTAACTTCAAACATCGGTGTCTTCCTTTTATTTTGGGGTTATTAAGTTCATATCTTTTAATTTTTGTATAGAGTTTATTACTAATTCGTATAAAGGATTTATTATGTCTATCTTACAAATATTTTTTAATACCCATTCATCTCCATAGTTTTTTCTACATTCTATCAATTCTTGGCTGGTTTCATCTTCACCGTTATAATAAATTGCACCTGCAATTCCCAAACTGACGTGTTCAGGGTTGATACCTGCTCTAATGCAATACATGCCAGGCCCAATAAGCCTTTCACCTGGGCCTAATTTACGGATAGGATCCCGAGCAACACGTTCTATCTGGTCTCCTAACCCACGATTATTATATCTTTTCAAAAGGTCATCAATGTACTGATCGAGTTCTTCGTAGGGTAGTCCATCTAACTTGTGAATAGCCTGAGCACTTTCAAGACCCGCTTTTTTTGCTATATTTCTAATGGTCTCATCCTCTACCGATTCCCAAATGTACTTATAATTTTTGAGTTTCCCAAGATAGGCACAGACCGCATGAGTTAAATTGTGAACGTACAGTTTACGATGTACATAAGCTGAAAATGGACGACACAATTTCATTCCCTTTATATTTGGAATCTCTCCTTTTAATGCGTCTTTATCTACAGGCAATTCACAATATTCTTCTACGCGAATCAACAAAGGATGTTCTTTTAGGTCTTCGTGACGAATAATAGGAACCATTCGCCCAATAGATGCTTCAACTAACCCAATATTTTCATCAAATCGCTGTATTAATTCTTTGGGTAGATGGGATGTAATCGCTTTGTAAAATGTTTGTTTCGGTTCTGGTAGATTCTCACAAATAATGATATTGAGTGGTTTTATCTCAGTTTTATTTAGTCGATTAATAATACCTTTTGCTAATATTGATGAGACATCCGCAATCCCTTTTGCGCCAACTGCGGTAGCAATAATATCAGCAGTTTCAACATACGTTACCACCTCGTCTACTTGAGATAGTAAAACAGCTTGAATATTTTGTACTGTAATGATTTGTTCTGTCTCGCCGACAATTTTTATTGGATACATTTTTAATTGATTAATATTATGAACCAATTCTGGCACCACATCTACGAATATAGTATGGTAACCACTTTCGTAAAAAAGTTGGCCTAAAAAACCTCGACCAATATTTCCTGCTCCAAATTGAACAGCTAATTTCATCAAGATACCCTTAACATTGGCTTTATCATATATACAAGGTTGGATTTGGTATTATATCATAGATATAATTTACGGTGTAATACTTGCCTTTTATAAATAGCATGATTAACAATGTGCTGTTATTATGAATGAACTTAACATAAGGAGATAAATCATGAAGAAAGTCGGCTTTGGAATTATTGGTTGTGGTAATATAGGTCCTGTTCATGCCGCCGCAATACAAGCGGTTCCTTGTGCGAGATTAGTGGCTGTATCTGATGTGGTGGAAAAGAATGCTTTGCGGTTGGCAAATCAATATAATGCAGAGCCGTATACGGATTATAAAAAGATGCTGGAACGAAAAGATATCCAAGCAGTGTGTATTTGTGTTCCCAGTGGTTTAAGGGCAGAAATTGCTGAAAATTGTGCGGAAGCTGGAAAACATATATTATCTGAGAAACCTCTTGAAGTGACGACTAAAAGAATTGACCGTATTATTAAATCTGCGGATAAATATAATGTTCTATTAGGATGTATATTCCAAAGTCGGTTTGCAGAAGGTTCGCGATTGATCAAACAAGCAATAGAGCAAAATCGTTTTGGAAAATTGGTATTAGGTGATGCCTATATTAAATGGTTCCGTTCAAAAGAATACTATGCCAGTGCTTCATGGCGTGGTACGTGGAAATTAGATGGAGGTGGTGCTTTGATGAACCAGGGGATACATCAAATCGACTTACTTTTATGGTTTATGGGCCCTGTAAAGCGGGTTTTTGCTCAAACGCAATGTATCGCTCATGAAGGTTTAGAAGTAGAAGATTTAGCAACCGCTACACTTGAATTTAAAAACGGTGCTTATGGTGTTATTGAAGGTAGCACGGCTATTTGGCCAGGACACCCAGCACGTGTAGAAGTACATGGTTCGGAAGGTAGTGCAGTACTTGAAGATGGGAAACTTATTTTCTGGAAGTTCAGTATGAGGAAGCCCATTGATGCAAAGGTTGAAAAATCAATGTCGAAAGAATCAGAATTGGGTTCTGGTGCAAGTGACCCATTGGCAGCTTTGAAGATTGAGGGACACCGTAGACAAATTGAAGATTTCGCTCAAGCAATATTAAAAGGTCGAAAGCCTGCCGTGGATGGAAGAGAAGCACGACATGCTGTTGAATTAATCGAATGTATTTACAAGTCTGCTCGTCTTGGTAAGTATGTTAATTTGTAAAGATGGCTTTAATATGGCATATAACAGTATTTTATTAAGAATAGGACTACTTACTTTTATTGGATTTTGTTGGGCTATTACGGCTTCCTTTTCAGCTGAAAATACAGTGAATCATAAGGATTTTGAAACGAATGCAACTACTACTTCGGTATCTGATGAAAAGCTGGTTCAGGTAGGTTCTGAAATAATAACCAAAGCAGATTACCAAGCCTATTTGCGATATAGACAGTTAGAATTACAGCAAACAGCATATTTAACTTCCCCTCAACATTACGAGCAATTTCAGCGGAAAGTCCTCGATGAGATTGTAGAACATACCATGATATTTTTGTTGGCGAGTCGTGAAAATATTACATATTCTCAAGAGGAAGTTGAACATATTTACGAAGAGGGTATTCAGTTGTTAGGTGGAAAAGAGGCTTATCAACGCTGGTTACAATCATATCACCTATCAGATGAATATATTAAGCAACAGATTATAAAGAAAATTATGGTAGATACGTATATTGAAAATATTAAAAAAACTGTTTCTATTTCTGAAAAAGATGTTGAAGAAGCATATCAGAAGTATAAGAAAATGGGCATTATCAAAAGAAATGTAGATACCTATGACTTTGCAAATATTTTAATAGTTGATTTTGTTGGAGACCCTGAGAAGGAAAAGTTGATTAATGAAATCTACCGAAGAACACAAAAAGGAGAAGATTTTTTTGCACTTGCTAAAGAATATTCACAGGATACATTTTCTTCCCATCAAAATTATATGTATTATGAGATGACACTAAATGATGTTCAACCCGAGATAAAACATTACCTGGTATTTCTTCCAGAGGGTGCTATTTCTCCTCCGTTTCGTTCACGAAATGGTTGGAATATAATTAAAATAGTATCAAAAAATAGCCCTGGTGACGTACCGCTGGCAAAGGTAGAAAAAGGGATTCAGAGAGACCTTGTTCAACAAAAGGTTAGAGAAGTATTAAAACAGGAGTTGGAAAAATTGAAAAATGAAATAACAATAACCTATTTCTATAACTAAAGAGATAATAGGGACTGATTCTATGGTAACAAAAGATGTGCTAATTATCGGTGGAGGAATGATAGTTCACGACCAAATTCTACCTTCGTTATATCACTTGCAAAGAATTGGTTTGATTGGGGAGATTTCTATTTGTGCGAGACATACGACACCGTTAAAACATTTGCAGGAAAGCCTATTTATTAGAGAGGCTTTCCCTGACCAAACATTTAATTCTTTTCCTTCTCTGGACACGTCCGAGAATGAATACTATCCAGATTTATACAAAGAGGCGATAAAGACATTATCACCCCGCCAATGTGTTTTTGTCGCATTACCTGACCATTTGCATTATCCCGCTATTATGGAAGCACTTGCTCATGAACAGCATGTAATTTGCGTTAAGCCCCTTGTTCAGACTTATAAACAACTTGTGGAGATTGAAAAAATATCAAAGGAAAAAAGACTTTTTGTGGGGGTCGAATACCATAAACGGTTTGATATCCGTTCCCTTTTGGCACGAAAGAATTATCAAAATGGATTATTCGGTGAATTTATCATTGGTGAGGCAAAGATGATTGAGCCTTACTATTATCGCCACAGTAATTTTCAAAATTGGTTTACCTGTGATATTTCCGACCCTTTTACTTATGTTGGCTGTCATTATGTTGACCTTGTTGCTTTTATTACAGGGCTAAAACCGGTATCTGTTTCTGTGGTTGGTATTAGAAAGCCATTCCCTAATGGTAATATAGGTTATTTGTGGTCACATGGTAGAGTAATTTATGAAAATGGCGGTATCCTATCTGTTATCAATGGTCTGGGTTATCCCGACCTGGGAGGCGGTAGTAACCAGCAAGGATTAGAATTATACTTTGAAAATGAAAATTGCACAACAACTTTGAGACATGATGACCAATTTCGTGGTGTGAGTTATAGTATTAAAGAGGAACTAACGGAACCGAGTAAAAAATTTTACACCATTAATACAGATTATTTCCGATTAGTGCCGTGGAACGGTCCCGGATTAAAACCTGTTGGATATGGCTATACTTCAATAGAAGAATTAGTGCATTGTATAAAAAGAATTGATCGTATTGATGATAAACAAAAACAGTTAGAAGAAATGGAAAGAATAAATAATCTCAGTATTATTGCTACACCCCGAAACTCATATTACAATGAACTTATTAATGAATGTGCACGGTTATCTATTCAGGAGAATGGAAAAAACTATTCTGTTGATTATAGTTTGGTCTCTATTTAATAAAAGTTTGGATAAATTCAATTTAATATAATAATTAAAAAAAAGAATGTCGGCAATATATCTATATTACCGACATTCTCTGTGTTTTTAAAGTATGACTTTAATTTTCAGAAAGAAGTTAATATACCAATCATAACAGCCATAGGTCTGTTAACAGGGGCTGGTTCACATTCCCCATATCTCTGAAATTGGACATGTCCATCCATGTAAAGAACATTTGAACCACCGGGAATATGGTTGTATGCAGATGCGTTGGTGGCTAATTGGTCAAACATGATCCATACCGAACTTTGGGCTTGTGCTGATGCAGCTGGATTGTTAATATCTGTAATTAAGAACCGCTCAATACCTTCACGAAGACGATACACTGTAGAACTACCACCATTCCCTAAACCTTGTGGTACAGTAATATCCTTGTCAACAGGCTCATAAATACCAGGTGGAACGTTATTAGGATTTGCAAGAATAGATGCAGCATTGGTTATTAAATTGGTTATTAAATAATTTAATGCCTCAGCTACTTGCTGGGAAACCTGAGTATTC
>ERZ795045.2153-NODE-2153-length-20072-cov-6.007494_pt1 | contig 20072 bp, 18 predicted proteins | sample MGYA00375129_ERZ795045 | MGnify/ENA primary metagenome ERZ795045 (study PRJEB30174, sample SAMN05720166) | activated sludge metagenome | isolation source: anaerobic digester from wastewater treatment plant | place: Japan | collected 2015-05-15 ...
CCTCTTCCCTCGAGAACCTCTGTTCCATGAGGTAGCTGTGGCCCAGGTGCATGGCCATCCCGACCACGGCATAGGCCAGCGTGTACGGGTTCAGGCCGGCGATGATGCCCATGTCGATCCACGACTGGATATCCTCGGCCAGGTCCTTCGCTATGTCGCTGTAGTGCCGCCAGACGTTCCCGTCGAACTCCTCGTCGACGCCGAACCCCCCGCGCAGGAGGATGAGGAACTGCTGGCGGTGCGTGTCGATGTAGTCGAAATACGCGGTGTAGGTCTCGAAGAGCTTCGCGATCCTGTCGGAGCGGTCCCATATGTCGATGGGCTCCCTGAGCTTCTTGATCATGGCCCTGAACGTCTCGAAGTTCCGCTTGGTGATCTGCTCGAACAGGTCGCGCTTGTCCCTGAAGTAGTTGTAGAAGGTGCCTGCCGACATGCCGACGGCCTTCACGATGTCGATGATCTGGGTGTTGTGGTAGCCCTGGGAGGCGAAGAGCTCTTCCGCCACCTTTATGATCGTGTCCTTGACGAGCTGCCGCTTTCTTTCCATCAGGTCCCCGGGCGACAGGGCGGCGACCGGGGCGAAGGCGGCCTTGCCGTCATGGCGTTTGTCCTTCCGCCTTTCCCTGGTGGTGTGCCTCGATCTCTTCATGTTCATGGGCGCAGCCTCATCCCTCATGGCCCATGGCCTTTCCGGACGCTTTCCCGAGGAGCCGCTCGATCGACCTCCTTGCCCTGGTGGCGAGCAGCTCCGCCGCGAAGGAGGGGATGCCCCAGCGCTGGTCCAGGAAGGCGTTCGCAAGCGCCAGGCATGCCTTCCTCGCCTGGTCGCCGTCGACCCTCCGCAGGACCTCGGCGAAGAACGCGCTCAAGACGCCGGGATCATGCCTGTGCACGTCGTTTATGAACCTCGCCAGCGCATTGAGGGCCCCCGCCTTGACCCGGACGCCCACGGTCACCAGGAGGTGTGCGGCAAGGTCGGGACGGGAGGCCAAGACACCCCTTGCGAGCCCCTTCCAGGCTGCCGCGCAGGCCCGCACGACATCCTTGTTGACGTCCCGGGCGATGGCCGAGGCCATCGAGCCTGCGAGGGCGGGCGGGTAGTTCCCGAGCCTGAGAGCGAGCTCCGTGAGGGCGCTCACGAGGGTGTTCACGGCCGCGGGGATGCTTGAGACGAGGGCGAAGGCCGCCTCCGGGTCTCTCCCGAGCATCGTGTTCACGGCCTCGGCGCCCCGTGCGGGGTCCGCCGAGTTCAGGGCGGTCCTGAGGACGTCCTTGAAGAGGGTGGAGGAAAGGAGGGCCTCCAGGGCGCCTTTCGGTCGTCTGTCGAGGCGGGGTCGCGTCATGGCCTGCCCCCTTTCTCGGAGCCTTCGGCGGGGTCGTCTCCGCTTAAGGTGTCCAAGGATTCGAGCCACGCCTTGACCACGGGGCCGATCTCGCGCACGAAGAAGGCGATCTCCGACCTCAGCAGGGCAAGGTCTTTCCTGTCCACCTCCTCGAGGAGCGACCCCACGAAACCCGTAAGAAGCGGGGCGGGGTAGGAGCGCCTCACGAGGGTCGCGAGCTCGAGGAGGGCCTTGATGATGAGGTTCGCGGCCCTGGGCAAAGAGCCCGCGACGGCGAGCGGGACCTCGGGGTCGGTGGTCATGAGCGTGCGTACGAGGCGTCTTCCCGATTCCGGGTCGATGTCCTTGAGCGCAAGCCTCAGCATGTCCTTGGCCGGTGGGCTCGACATGAAATCGTGGAGCAGGCCCGCCTGCGTCTCGATGAAACCGGTGATCGCGGTATCGTCCATGGCTACACCTCACAAGGTCTCGCAGTCGAAGAAGTACCTCGCCGCCTCCATCTGGCAGAGCTGCTTGCCTCCCATCCACAGCTGGACGATCTTGATGTCCCTCCAGTGCTTCTCGATGTCCCACTGCCTGTCAGCGCCATAGGCGCCCAGCACGTCCATGGCGGTCTCGAAACACCTGATCGCGGTGTCCGATATGAAGTCCTTGATGTTGCGCACCCGGCCGACCACCTGCTCGCTGGCGAGCGGCCTGCCGTAGGGCTTGTTCCGCCTGTCCCCGATCATGGCGGCCTCGTGGCCGAGGATTCGGCAAATGTCGATGTCGCCGGCTATGCGGCCGATCACGGCGGCGACCGCGTCGTGTTCCTTGAGGGGCCTGCCCGCGAAGGTGTGCGTGTTCACGAACTCGACGAGCCTCTCGTAGAGGTTCATCATGGCGCCCGTGAGGAAGGCGCAGCTCATGACCTGCCCGAAGGGGATGAGCTGGTAGAACGCCTCGGCGTCCCTGCCGGGGCCGTGGGCCCGGTACCAGGACGGGACGCGCACGTCCTCGAACCAGATGTCCCCGTTCTTGTCGGCCGCCATGCCCGCCTTCTCGTACGGCCCGCCCTGGGTGACGCCCGGCGTGTCAGCGGGCACGAAGATGAAGGCGAAGTCTGCGGGGTCCGAGGACCCGGGTTTCGTGGTGCAGGGGACGCCGAAGAGCTTGGCCACGCCGCCCGAGTTCGTGGGCCAGAGCTTGTGGCCGTTGATCACCCACCGGTCGCCCTCGAGCCTCGCCGTGGTGCGGATGGTCCTCCCGCCGAGCAGACCCAGGTTCTCTATGTCCGAGCCGCCCTGGGGCTCGGTCATGGCGTTCGCCGCGAACACGGCGTGGTCGGCGTTGCAGAACATGGGCGCGAACTCGGCGATCAGGCGCTCGTTCACGTACGGTTCCACCAGGATGGTCAAGAGCGGCCAGAAGGTCACCGCCACCGCCACCGCCATGCCGGTGTCGGCCCTGCCGAGTTCCTCGCAGAGCATGTACCCCATCCTGAACACGTAGTCGGAGCGCGCGAGGCCCCACCCGCCGTACTCGACGGGGAACAGGGCCCTCTGGATGCCGAGGCCGGCCATGAGACGGTCGAAGGCGGGTTCGATGAGGCGGTGCTCCTTCCAGTCCTCGTCGAAGCGCCTCCTCACGGGCATGACCGACTCCTCGAGGTGCGATCGTATGAGACGCCGGAAATGGGCGTCGAACGGGGAGATGTATTCCTCGGGCCGCGAAAACTCGTCTATGTGTCTCATCCTCGATCCTCCCTCCTCACCTCGGCGAGCTGCCGTAGAAGAACCTGGCCGCGTCCATGGCCTCGGGCACCCCCGCACCCACACCCGAGAGGCTCGACTGGACGTTCTTTATGTCCCGCCAATGCTTCTCGACGTACCACTCCTTTGCGTAACCGGCGGAGCCCATGAGTTCCATGCCCCGGTTCAGGGCGTGTATGAGGCCGGCCAGGATGCGTCTCCCGATGGTGCACGCGTACACGAAGGCCCTCTCGGCTGACCCTTCTTCCGGTGCACCCGCGGACGCGACCACGTCGGCGAGATCGTGCACGAGGATGCGGGCCAGCGCGATCTCCTGGGCCGACTCGGCCAGGACCGAGGCGCACAGCGGGTTGTCCTTGAGGGGCACGCCGCCCTTGATGGTTCGCGAGTCCGCCCAGTCGGCGAGCAGGTCGAAGAAGTCGGCGGCGGCGCCGGCGCACACCCCGGAGGCGAGGAGGTGGATCCAGGAGAAGAGCATGCGGACCTTGTCTGCACCTACGAGGATATCACCGCTGCCGACCGGCACGCGCTCGAGGGTGAGATCCGCGTTCGTGCACGCGTTCAGGCCCGTCGTCGAGAGGGCGGGGCCTCTCGCGAGGCCCTCGGCCCCGGCTCGCACGAAGGCGATGCAGGGCTCGTCGTCAAGGGCGCAGACGATGACGTGCACGTCTGCCACCGCCCCGGCCCACAGGGGTCTCAGGAGGCGTCCGGACAGCTCGTAGCCGGTCTTCGTCCTGACCGCGCGCGCCCTGACGGCCCTTCCCGAGAAGAGGGGATCCGACTCTCCCGACATGCCCGGCCCTGGCAGGACGAAGGACGCCTTCGGTGCGCCTTCGGCACCGCCCGAGACTGGCGATGCCTCGAGGCAGGGCGTATCGCCGCCGAGGAGGTGAACGATCCAGGTCCCGGCCGCCAGCAGCCCGAGGGAGACGTCGGCCCTGCCGATCTCCCATGCGGCACGTGCCAGGCCGGCTGCATCCCCTGCCTTGTTCCACCCGAACCCTCCCCGGGACTCGCTCATGGTGAGCCTGGCGATCGAGAGGTCCGTCGCGAGCGAGCGCCATCTTTGCTCGAAGAGCTTCCCGTACTCCTTGCGGTACTCCATCCGGACCGACACGACCTCCCTGTTCACCCACTGCCTGAGGAGGTCCGTCACCTCAGCGCCGACCTGCCCAGTCTGCGAACGGGCCACCATGAACAAACGATCAAGGTCTCTTGCCATGCGTTCCTCCTCGGTGCGGGGTTTCCTTGCCCGGCATCGCCTCGGGGGCGCGACCCCCGCGCGGGGACGAGGGATCGGCATTCACGGTAAGAGCGGGAAGACGATCGTCACGGCCGATCAGCATCGGTGTCCCCGTACACCCTCGAAGTCCATGCCAAGTTCTCGCCTCACTACTCCACCCACCATCCACGGGTGGTTTAATAATGAAACCTCATTATGCTGAATGATAATTATCATTACTCACGATGTCAAGAGGGGATCGAGACGCCTGTCCGTCGGCGATTGGCGGTTGCATGGGTGGTCGGTCCAGGCCTGCGGTCTGCGGTGGGGAGAAATGGGCTCTCCGGGAACCTTTCACGCCGGCTGGGGAGAACTACGGCCCACGGTGGGGTGAAAGGGGATCTCCGGGAACCTCTCACGCCGGCTGCGGAGAACTACAGCCAACGTTTGGGAGGAAGGGGCGCCCGAAGGACAAGGGGGTGCGCGGTGGTCACCCTGCGGCCCACGGTGGGGATAAAGGGACGGCGGCCGGGGAAAGCGACTTCCGGCCGATGGCCAGGAGCCCGCGTTCGGGAAGGAGAGGCATCACGGCTTTCCTTCAGCCCGGGGCCGGGGGCAGGGGATCGTGGTCCCCCTGTGGGAACGCCTCGGTTCTCTTTCGAAGGACGGCGGCGGTATTCGGACATTGTGACCGTTATGGAACAAGACGTGAAACTGCCTCGGTTCTCAGGGGGGATGGGTCCCGTCAGGTCGCGGCCGGCCCGGGGTACTGGCTCTTGAGGAGGTTCATGTCCACGGCCTTGCGGCCGTCCTCGGTGAGGTAGGCCTCGAACATGGCCAGGATCATCTTGATGAGGTTGGCCACGATGTCTTCGCGCCTGAACGATTTCTCCACCAGGTAGTTGTGGATGAGCTGCAGCACCATGCCGCTCACCGCGGTGCCGAAGAGCATGGGGTCGACGCCCTCGAGGACCCCCTCGTCTATCCACCTCTGGATGTCCTCGCCGGCGTCCTGCGCAAACCCCTTGAAGTAGTCCCAGACGCTCCCGTCCAGCTTCTCGTCGACGCCGAAGCTGACCCTGAGGAGCATGAGGATCTGCTGGGGGTTTGCGTCCACGTAGTCGAAGATGGCGTTGAACGTGTCCTGGAGGATCTTGAACCGTGACTCAGGGCTCCAGATGTCGACCGGCTCCCTCAGGCTCCTGACCGTGACCCTGAGGCCCTCGAGGCTCTCGAGCGTGATCTGCTCGAAGAGGTCGCGCTTGTCCTTGAAGTGGTTGTAGAAGGTGCCTGCAGACATGCCCACCGCCTTGACGATGTCCATGACCTGGGTGTTGTGGTAGCCGTGCTTGCTGAAGAGCTCGCAGGCCGCCATGATGATGCGGTCCCTCGTCTCCTCACGTCTCTTTTCGGATGTCCTCGCCATGGTCAACCCCGATCGTTCAAGGCAGACATGCCCATGCCCTGTTAGATATGTCCAGGGTTGGCGGATGTCAACCGAAATGCGTTGATTTGCCTCGAGGAAAGGTTCGTGAGGGCCTTCGACCACCGCCGTGTCCACATCGCCGACCGCCGCATCCGGCTGCCCCGCATGCACCTGAGAGTTGATCGCCTCCCCGGCGCGTGGATCGGGGTGCGGTTCATGATTCTGGACTGGCGCCCGAATCTGTGGTAGTCATTCCGAGTCGCTTTCCCGTGCTTGTCCGACGAGAAAGAACTCCAAAATAAAAGAGGGGGGATATCCAATGAAGAGAAGTGCTCTTGTATGCATGGTATGCATGGTCTTCTCGTTCGTCTTGGGTGCCGTTCTGCCCGCGGACGTTTCGGCCGCCCAGCCGAAGAAGGTCGTGGTCGCAACCGACGCGACCTGGCCTCCCATGGAGATGCTCGATGCGAACAAGAACATCGTGGGCTTCGACATCGACTACATGAATGCGGTCGCCAAGGAGGCGGGCTTCCAGGTGGAGTTCAAGAACACCGCGTGGGACGGGATCTTCGGGGGGCTCGAGACGGGCAACTACGACGCGATCATCTCGTCCGTCACCATCACCGACGAGCGCAAGAAGAAGTACGACTTCTCGCTCCCCTACATCAACGCAGGCCAGGTGCTCGTGGTCCCGAAGACCACCAAGGGCGTCAAGACGTTGGCCGACATGAAGGGCAAGAGCGTGGGTGCGCAGATCGGCACGACAGGGGCCATGGAGGTCCAGAAGGTCAAGGGCGTGGAGCTCAAGAACTACGACGAGATCGGGCTCGCCTTCGAGGACATGGCTGCGGGCCGCATAGCCGGCGTGGTGTGCGACACGCCTGTCGCCGCGGACTATGCCCTGCAGAGGGCCGAGTACAAGGCCAAGTTCATGATCGTCGGTGAACCCTTCACGCAGGAGCAGTACGGCATCGTGGTGAAGAAGGGGAACAAGGCGCTCCTCGACCTCATCAACAAGGGGATCAAGGCTGTCCAGAAGAAGGGCATAGACAAGCAGCTCGAGAAGAAGTGGCTGAGATAGCGCCCAGGAAGAAGGCCGTCGAGGAAGAGGCCCGGCCGAAGGTACAGATCGAGGTCGGTGACGGGGCCGCCATCCCCACCAAGGAGGATGTCGGCCTCTTCACCGCGTGGCGCGTCGCCTTTTTCGGGTCGATCGCGCTGACGCTGTCCCTCTGCATCTTCAAGCCGGACCCTTACCTCGAGATCATGAAGTTCGTCCCTGACGGGATACTCGTGACCTTCGAGGTCACGGTCTTGTCGATCGTCATCGCCCTGGTCATAGGCCTGTTCACGGGCCTCGGCAGGCTTTCGTCGAACAGGCTCGTAAACGGCCTCGCCTCCCTCTACGTCGAGGTGATCAGGGGTATCCCGCTCTTGGTGCAGCTGTTCTACATCTACTACGGCCTCGGCCGGCTCTTCCAGCTGCCGCCCCTGACGAGCGCGGTTGCGGCCATGGCCATCTGTTACGGCGCCTACATGGGAGAGATCTTCAGGGCCGGCATCCAGTCCATTCCGAAGGGCCAGAGCGAGGCAGCCAGGTCCCTGGGAATGACCCCCGCCCAGTCCATGTACCACGTCATCCTGCCGCAGGCGGTCAAGACGATCCTGCCGCCTGTGGGAAACGAGTTCGTGGCCCTGCTCAAGGACTCGTCGCTCGTGTCGATCCTCGCCGTGGCGGACTTGCTGAGACGGGGCCGCGAGTTCGCCTCGCAGAGCTTCACCTACTTCGAGACCTACACGATGGTGGCGCTCGTCTACCTCATGATCACCCTGTTCTTCTCGAAACTCATCAGCATCATGGAGGAGAAGATTCGTGCGGACTGACACAAGGAAGACCATGGTGGAGATGCGCGGCGTCACGAAGTACTACGGCGCGCTGAAGGCCCTCGACAACGTGGACCTCGACGTCTACGAAGGCGAGAGGGTGGTCATCATCGGGCCGTCCGGCTCCGGAAAGAGCACCCTCCTCAGGTCCATCAACAGGCTCGAGGAGATAAACGCCGGCACCATCGTGGTCGACGGGTTCGACATCTACGACCCGCAGGTGAACATCAACAAGGTCCGCGAAGAGGTCGGCATGGTCTTCCAGCAGTTCAACGTGTTCCCCCACAAGACGGTCCTCGAGAACCTCACGCTGGCCCAGATCGTGGTCAGGAAGCGCTCGCGCAAGGAGGCGGAGGACATCGCCTACGCCCTTCTCGACAAGGTGGGGATCCGCGAGAAGGCCCACGTATACCCGACCAAGCTCTCCGGCGGCCAGCAACAGAGGGTGGCCATCGCCAGGGCCCTGGCCATGCAGCCGAGGCTCATGCTCTTCGACGAGCCCACCTCGGCGCTCGACCCGGAGATGATCGGCGAGGTCCTCGACGTCATGGTGAACCTCGCGAAGGAGGGCATGACCATGATCGTGGTGACCCACGAGATGGGGTTCGCCCGCGAGGTGGCCGACCGCGTCATCTTCATGGACTTCGGGAAGATCCTGGAGGAGGGGTCTCCCGAGCACTTCTTCGTGAGCCCGACCCACGAGCGGGCCCAGCAGTTCATGCGCCAGATCCTGTGAAGCGAGGCGGCCAGTGGGGCCGGCATGAGATCCGGTGCGTTCTCGCGGCCTGCATACACCATTGACAAGCAATTTGTGTCTGTGCCAAAAACATCACCTGTGCCAGCGTAGCTCAGTGGTAGAGCAGCTGATTCGTAATCAGCAGGTCAAGGGTTCGACCCCCTTCGCTGGCTCCACGCTTTTCCGGCGTTGGTTGGATGTGCCCCACCTTGGTTTACGTTCGACCACCTTCGCTGGATCCTCTCTCTCCCAGCCTCGGCCGACTTACCGTCCTTGCAGGACGGCCCTCCTCGCCCCCCCCCCCAGGTGACGTCTCGATCTGGAAGTTCCCTGCATGATGGGGTATCATGGGGAAAACACCTGGGAGGTTGAGCGTGAGAGACAGATCGTACGTGTCCGGCATCATGCTGTTCGTGTTCTTCATGGTGATTGCATGCGCGGGATCGGCCCTGGCTGGCAAGGGGCAGGAACGCCTCCAGAGGACGGAGACCCACAAGTTCACGATCTACGAGGCGCCTGGTGGCGAGGATGACCCGTATTCCGTGAGATTCCCCATCACGCTGGACGAGCCCGGGCTCATCACCGTGGACGTCGAGGTGGGAGGGGGAAGGATAAAGCACGACGGATCGCCGTTCAAGGTATGGATCGTCGAGGCTGCGGGTCTCAGGGACGAGAAGACGAACAAGATCAACAACAAGTACATCAAGAAACAAGAGAAGTTCAAGATGAAGGAATCCATCTCCTACGCGGTCGACGCGGGCGAGCTGGCCAGGACCAAGGGCGAGTACGTGGTCATGATTTCCAACCTGAGCACCAAGTCCCATGCCGTGGGTACGGTCGTCATCACGTATCCGGCCGGTCCGCAAGCGAGAGAGAAGGTGGAAGGCCAGAGACACAAGAGGGATGAGTAGAACGCTCACGCACCGCCGTTGTCATGGGTAAAGGCGGTGCGTGTTTTTTTGTGCGTGCGCGCCTGTCGCCCGCCGTCGAGCATGGGCATGGACCAGCCCGGGACATTCCCCTCGTGGCGGCTCCTGCCGGAACGGAGCGGGACGAGGGGGCGTTTCCCTGCCTGGGACCGAGTCCGCCTTGGCCTGTCAGCGCGTGGTGAGCACGTGCATGAGACACGCGTCGCAGTCGAAGGCGAGCGCGAAGGTCCTGCCCGAGTGCTCGATGAAGAGCCTAGCGGGAAGTCGTGGGCCGTCTTTCGTGCGCAGGCACGCACCCAGAAGCCTCCGGATGCAATGCCTGGAGGTCATGACGACGGCCGGCGGGCGCGGCCTTTTCAGCTCGAACGCGTCCTCTATGAGCGCCACGCCATGCCTCTCGTAGAAACGCCTTGCAAGAGAGTTGCTCACGTTGAACCTGTAGTCGAGCGTGGTGACGGGGTAGGGTGGCAACGGGCCGTGTACCCTACGGCGAGCCTCACGCGGGTGGGACGAGATCCTCGCCTCCTCCAGCCCGGCGAGCACGTCGCGCCGCATCTTGTTTATCGAGGAGACGGGGATGAAATACGCCGCGGAGTCGATCTCGATCGACCTCACGCTGAACATGCTCCCGCCGGCCTTTCCCAGCTGCCTCCTCAGCGTGCCATGGCGGCCTCCGGGTCCCTGGCCGGGACCTTGGGGTTGTCGAGGACGACCTCTCCGGTGATCCCGTCCTCGTCCGTGGCCCTGAGCCTGAACCCCCGCGGTGTCTCCCCGAAGGACAGGGACACCTCGACGTGCCTAACGCCCGTCGATGACTTCAGCATGCGCCAAAAGCGATGGTCGTGGTTCCTCATGATGTTCACCCCGGGGACGAGTCCTTCGGCATGGCCGAACACGAGGATCTTCTCCCCGTCCCTGCCCACCACCTTGGCGCCCCTGACGACCCCTGTGGGGTCGACATAGCAGATCCCGTCTCCTGCCTCGATCCCGCCGGGCCCGGCCTCGAGGGTGAACCATGAGGCGCCCGCAGACCTCACGGTGCCCACCTCCTCGCCCGTGGACTTCGGGGTGATGGGACAGGCGATGTCGTCGTCGCCTTCTCTCAGGAAGAACGGGGTGCCGCCGCGGTGGAAGGTCTTGCGGGGATCGGGGGTGAAGCTCGTGCGGCAATGCCCGCTGGAAGACTTCCCGAGGCCGCTTTCAGAAGAGATCGCCGAATCTATCAGGCGCCGGTAGAAGGCGGTGATGTTCTTCACGTATGCTGCATCCTTGAGCCTTCCCTCGATCTTGAAGGCCGTCACCCCGGCATGGATGAGCTCCCTGATGGAGGCGCTCCGGTCGAGATCCTTGAGGCTCAGGAGGTGGAGTCCTTGGGTGAGCGGCCTTCCCCGGTCGTCCCTGAGGGTCCAGGGGAGCCTGCAGGGCTGGCCGCACTCGCCCCTGTTCGCGCTCCTGCCCCCCATGGATGCGCTCAGGTAGCACCTGCCGCTGAAAGAGACGCACAGGGCGCCGTGCACGAACACCTCGAGCTCGATGCTCGCCGCCGACCTGATGCGCTGGATGGCCTTCAGCGAGAGCTCCCTGGCCAGGATCACCCTGCTGAAGCCCACGCGTTCCAGGAAGGCGACGTGCTCGGGATCCATGTTGTGCATCTGGGTGCTCGCGATGAGAGGCACGGGCGGCAAATCGAGTTCGAGGAGCCCCATGTCCTGGACGATGAGGCCGTCGACCCCGGCATCCCATGCTTCATGGGCGGTCTTTCGGGCGGCCTCGAGCTCGTCCTCGAACAAGATGGTGTTCAGTGCGAGGTAGACCCTCGCGTGGAACCTGTGGGCATGGCGTGCCAGGCGCTCGATGTGTGCCATGGGGTTGGAGGCGGCCTTGCGTGCGCTGAACGAGGGCCCGCCGATGTAGACGGCATCGGCCCCGTGGTCTATCGCGGCGATGGCGCATTCGAGGTCTCTGGCCGGCGCAAGGAGCTCCAATCTCGTCATAGGGTGTTGAACCTACCCCACATTGCCTCGAACGGCAAGACTTCCCACAGCAGCGTGAAGAGGCCGCTTCCCGCGGGTTCGGAAAAGAAAGGATACCGACCCGGGCACATCGGACCTTGATGCCGGGTGAGAGGTTGACCCGCCTGGCGATGATGGCAAGATCCTCGCATTCGGGTGCCCGGGGACAGGAAGCCGGGGCGGAAATGGGCATGGTTCCGATACGTTCAGGGGTGGCGCGCCGTTTCGACGCGGCTTATAGGATACGCCGCGTCTACCTTTCCTCGAGGAGACGGCGAAGGGCTGCGACCTCATCCGCCGACGGCTTCAGGTTCGTCGAGGTGTTCATGCGGTACATGATGCCGTCGGGGTCCCGCGAGTGCTCGAGCCCGAGCGCATGGCCCAACTCATGGGCGAGCACGCGCACGAGCCTGGTGCGGTCGGCGAAATGGTAGACGGTGATCGTCTCGCTCCCGTCTTTCCGGAGCTCGTAGCAGGCCTCGCTGAACTCGGCACCTGCCGACATGCGGACGGTCCGCATCCCTTGTGCATCCTTGTTCATCTCTTGGGCCATCTCGTTGAGGACCGCGATCATGTCGGAGAGGGAATGTTCGGTTGCCGCAAGCTCGTGGGCCTTCCTGCTCAGCGTGTGGTACATGGCCTCGAGGGCCTCGTACTCCTGTTCGAGGGCCTTCTGGGGCCCATGGTCGGCAGAAGAGCGCATCGCGGCGCTGTATGCCCCCATCCGCGCGTTGTACTCGGACATCTCCGAGAGGAGCGCGTCCCTCTGGGAATGGTATTCGGACTCGAGCTGGGTGATCTGGGACTTCAAGGCCTCGTAGGCGACCTGTTTGCCGGCGAGGCGGGACTTGAGGCCGTTGAGGGTGTCGGATACCGCCTGGCGGTGGTCGTAGACGAGTTTTATCTCGAGATGACCGTCGGCGTCCTCTCTGAACAGGGGTCTGCCTGCAGCCTCCTCCCAGATGGATGCAGCCTCGCGCACAGCCCTGGCCACTTCTTCACGGCTCAGGTTGAACCCCGGGTCCACCCCGGAGATGCGGTACGTGGTCACTGAAGGGCCGTCAGGCTTCCCGTGCGCGGTGAACCCCGTGGCGCAGGCGGCAAGCAGGACGATGGCGAGTATCCATACCCTGAGCGAATCCCGTGCGGTCATACAGAACCTTTCGGACGAAACGGCACTTGCTTGAGCGTCTCTGCGGCATCGAAATGCATGGTGATTCCTTGGCCTGCCTGGTCGCGCCCGGCGCAGGGAAGGGAAGACAGCGAGGTGGTGCGCAAAGGGGCTTGGGAAGACCCCACGCCTTGACCGGCATGGGAAAGACAGGCCTGTAGTCATCGGCCAGGCATGTTGCATGGTCTGTGTGCCGGCGGGTTCGTGCACCGCTCGGGCGGCCCTGCAGCGATGAGGGACCGGTTTCCCAGCCCTCACGGCTGCCTGGCGACGGCAGCCTCAAGGCTGCAGAGAAGATGCGTCGGGGACTCTGTGCCTCCAGGCATGAACCCGTGGTTCAGCGTGGCCGTGATGCGGCGATGGTCTCCCGCGGCTCCGACCGCACGTCGCCGCACGACCCTCACTCTGGCGATCTTACGACAGCCGGGTGGGGACGGTGTGGCAGGGTCGTCCTTCGGTCGTGCCCGGGAAAGATGCACTCCCTGCCCATGGTTCTCCTGTCTCCGGAAGGGTTACGTGAGAGCCCGAAGTGAGGGTTCACCTAGTAGGGGTATGGGGAGTGAACCGCCCTTGGTCTTCTATTTCCTGCAGGGTGCCGGGCTTTAGGGGTCAGGTTCCCTTCTTCTCGGGGCTGTGTGCATGACTGTATCGCGTCAGGGGCGTCAAGCGGCCCGTGTTCGTCGTCCTTGTGATGGCCTCGTGTGCGGGAGACGGGTCACTTCTCGTTGTCGATGGTCTTCAGCTTCATGAGATCGATATCTGTCTGCGGCTGGTATTTCTTGATGAGGCCGCCTATAGCCTCGTTCACGAGGAGAGACAGTTCTTTCCCGGTCAAGGCCGAGATCACGGAAAGCGCCTTGGCGTAACGCTCATCGATGTAATAGTTTCTTTTGATGAGCTTCACATCCTTGTCCCTCGTACGCAGTTCAAACGGCTTTCTTCCTCTTTGCGCCATGTGCACTCTCCTTGGGGTATAGAATGATGATAAATTGGGACGCACTCTATCCCATGGCGTTACGAGAATCAAGAGAGATTTCGGATTTCATAAGACCAAGGAGAAACTCATATAGGTTGACCGGCGTTCAGGGTAAATCATTGATGTAGGTGGCGCATATGGGTGACCCGCTGGATGTTGACCCGGCCTGTGGTCTACGCGTGCGTCCAAACCCCGCGCGCAGGTTGCGGGCTCGCTGCATCCTGAAGGCCGAGCCTCAGTTCACGGGCGGGGAAGTCCGCGCTCGTCCTTGACAGGCGACTCCGGAGGGACTATCTGGGGTGCGTCCGGAAGGCGGCTTCCCGGGATATCCCCCGGTGTGAGGGCCGGTGTTGCATGGAGGGGGCTGTCCTGAGGGCGGGGCCGTATTCCGAAGAAACTCCGTCAGAAAGGGGCTGCACGATGAAGGATGCCATGCCTGTGCCGAGGAAAGGGCTTCTGAGAGCGAGTGTCCTCTTTGTAACGGCGCTCCTGGCCGTTGTCGGGGCCGGGTGCCCCGCGAGGCCGACCCCCCCCGGGGTGGAGACCACGCCCCCGACCAAGGAGGTGAAGGTGGCGGTGGTCCTCGGGGCAGGGGCGTCGAAGGGGTTTGCCCACATAGGCGTGCTCAAGGTGCTCGAGTCCCAGAAGGTGCCCGTTCACATGGTCGTCGGAACCAGCGCCGGAAGCCTTGTGGGGAGCCTGTACGCCTCCGGCGTCGACCCGTTCGCCCTCCAGGACATGGCCCTGAAGATACAGAAGAAGGACGTGATCGACTACACGGTGCCGGACAACGGGTTCATCAAGGGTGAGAAGCTCGAGGACTTCATCAACAAGACGGTCAGAAACACGCCCATCGAGAGACTGAAGAAGAAGTTCCTCGCGGTCGCGACCGACATAGCGACGGGCGAGGAGGCGGTGTTCGTGGCCGGCAACACCGGCAAGGCCGTTAGGGCGAGCTGCTCGGTCCCCGGGGTCTTCCAGCCCGTGAAGATGGGCGGCAAGACGTACGTCGACGGCGGCGTGGTCAGCCCGGTGGCGGTCGAGGCGGCAAGGAGGCATGGGGCGGACGTGGTGATAGCCGTCGACATATCCGGGGGGATCGCCGGCGAGGTGCCCCAGGGGACGCTGGATACCATCCTGCAGTCCGTGGACATCATGTACGCCAAGATCAGCGAGCACCAGCTCTCGAAGGCCGACGTGGTGATCCGTCCCGATGTCAGGGGCATAGGGTCCACCGAGATGGAGAAGAGGCACCAGGCCATTCTCGAGGGAGAGAAGGCCGCATACGCCGCCCTTCCTCGTATCATGAAGGTGCTCGAAGAGAGGAGATCCGCATCGAGGCCCTGAGCACCCGAGGGCTCGTGAGCCTCATGCGTGGCGCTGTACCTGTCTCCTCGCGGGGAAGGAGCCCTTCGGCTTTTTCGTCCGCAATGACCGTGCTGGCTTTTGCCTGACCTCCCAGGCGGGACATGAGGATTCTTCGGCTCAGGCGAACGTGTCGACGTAGCGCGCGATGCACATGTAGTGGCAGGCTCCCCCAAGCAGGACCATGAGGTGGAAGGCCTCGTGGAGACCGAAGAGCTTTGGACTGGATAGATCTCGATCGCTCTCCAGCAGGTAGAGAGCGGCGCCGATGCAGTAGAAGGCCCCGCCCGTGAAGAGCAAGGAGACCGCGTGGGGCCCGAGCACGGAGATGATGCGGCCTATCCCGATCATGGAGAAAAACCCCGCAAAGAGATACAGGGAAACGCACAGGCCTCTCGGCATGTGCATCCAGGAGAGTTTCACTACCGAGCCCGCAGCCGCGATGCACCAGATGCACGAGAGCATGAACCATCCGAACGGACCCCTGAACGGAACGAGGCAGAAAGGCGTGTAGGTGGCGGCTATGAAGACGAAGATCATGATGTGATCGAGCTTCCTGAGGGCCGAGATCGTGTCCTTGGAGGCGCGTGCCCAGTGAAAGAGCGTGCTCGCGGCATAGAGGAGGACGCCGCACAGGCCGAAGACGGCATACCCTGCCAGGTGCCACGGTCTCACCGGCCACAGCGCGCGCGCCAGCAGGTGCCACGTGCCCGCAACGGCGAGCGCGATCCCGGGCGCATGTGTGAGCGCGCTCGCCGGTTCCCTCGGGAGGAGACGGGCGAACCCGCTGCCGGGGGGCATGCCCGCCTTTGCCTGGGCGACATCGATGCTCCGTCTAAACGCACCCGGCGCTGCATCGAATGCGCGTACCGCCGCTTCCTCGGCAATGGTCATCGTGTGCGGCGGATTCGCCTCTGTTGCCCCTGGCGCCCACTCTCTTCGCTGCATCGTCACAGGTCCCTTCGGGCTTCAATCGAACACAACTGGAGCGCTCCATTCACAGGTCGTGCCAGCGCCCCGCCTGTCCCTGCAGCATGATTTGGCAAAGAAAATCAAGATACAGCATGGGGGCCCCGCATGCGTGGGCAAACCGGCGCAAAGAAGCCGAGGTAAAGGACTCCACAAAAAGGGCAAGATATTTCATAATAAAGCAAAACAACCATGTTTCCCGGTGGATGTGAGGGGCTCCATGGAAATACAACCCGTGAGGCCCGAGCCCGGGCACAACGAAGGATGAAGATGGGTACCAGGGTGGCAGGGGCGCATGAGGTGCCCCTCTGGCTCCACGTCACCCAACCCATTGAGGTGAAGCGCTTTTTCTCTTTGCGGTCCGTTACCTTGCGACTGGTGACAAGGTGCAGAACATATCGAAGCGACCGTGAGTTCATGGTGTGGTGTCGTAAAGGACTTTCGAAAAGGGGAGGTCCTGCGTTGACAGGTGTTTTCGTCTCGTGTAGAACTATAAAACATTCTATTCGAAAGCTTGAATGCATGACGATTTCTTCCCGCGAGACCAGGAGGAGGGAGATCCTCGAGGCGGCGTTCGAGGTGCTCCTCGAGCTCGGACCGAACAAGGCGACGCTCGACGACATAGCGAAGAGGGCCGGGCTCGCCAAGACCTCGTTGTACTACTACTTCGACGACAAGAAGGAGATTGTGCGCGAGATCATCAGTCACGAGATCGAGAGGCTCGTCTCGGAGATGAGGGCGGCGGTCATGGGGCAGGAGACGTCCTTCGACAAGATGCTCGCCCTCGTCAAGACGCGCTATGCGTTCATCACCTCGAGGGCGAGGCGCGCTTCGCGGGAGATACAGGAGGAGTTCAGGACGCTCGCCGGGGTTTTCGAGCAGGAGCGCGAGAGGTACCTCTCATCCCACAAGGAACTGGTGGAGCAGATCTTGAGGGAAGGGATGAGACGCGGCGAGATCAGGCCTATCAGGGACCCTGAGCTCATAAGCCTCATCATGATCTCGTCTATGTTCGGGTGTGACCAGACGTTCGCCTTCTACGGCCAGGAAGAACGTGTCATGGAGGGGATGAGGGACATGCTCGGGATCTTTTTCAGGGGTCTCAGGCCTGAGAGTTGAGAGATCAGTGCCTTGGTTGGACAACAGATACAGGGGGTGAAATGAGCTTGTTCCCAGATCGCGAATTTGAAGGGTTCATGCAGAGCGTGTGCGGCCTCCGGCGTGTCGCCCTCGTGATCTTGCTCGTGTGCGCACTGCTCGGAGCTTCCTCCGAGGGCTGCACGAAGAAGGAGGAGACGGCGAAGCAGGACAAGGTCGTCAACGTCAAGGTCCAGAAGGTGGGCAAGCAGACCTTGAGGCCCATGATAGAGGCGGTGGGATCGCTCACGCCGGTAGAGGAAACGGTGGTGGCCGCAGAGGTGGATGGCGTGGTCAAGGAATACCTCGTGGACGAGGGAGACAGGGTCGCCAGGGGACAGGTCTTGGTCAGGATCAAGGACACCGACTACCTGCTCGCCGTCGATGCCGCCAGGGCCGCGTTGAAGCTCGCAGAGGCGAACCTCGAGAACGCTCTCGCCCAGTACGGGAGAATGAAGGCGCTCTTCGACCAGCAGGTCGTCTCCAAGCAGGAATACGACAACATGGCGACGAGGCTCGACGTCGCCAGGCAGGAACGGGAAAGGGCGAAGGCCGCTAGCGACCTTGCCGTGCAAAGGCTTTCGAAGACCACGGTGACCTCGCCGATATCCGGGGAGGTCATGCACAAGGCCGCGGCCGAGGGCGATTTCGTGGGCGTCGGCAGGCCTCTCGTGAGGGTCGTGGATGCATCCAGCGTGAAGCTCACCTTCTCGATACCCGAGAAGGAGGTGACCAGGGTCAGAAAGGGCCAGGATGTGGCGTTCCATGTGGAGGCCTACCCGGCGAGGACGTTCAGCGCACGGGTGAGCTCCATCCTGCCCGCCCTCGACGACCGCACCAGGATGCTCGAGGTGCAGGCCCTCGCGCCGAATGCCTCGGGCGAGCTCAGGCCGGGGATGTTCGCGAGGGTATCGTTGTTCGTGGGAGACCCGAAGCCCACGGTGGTGATCCCGGTCACGTCCGTGTTGTACGAGGGTACCAGGACGAGGGTGTTCGTTGCCGAGGGAGGGAAGGCCCTTGAGCGTGAGGTCACCCTGGGCGCGAAGTACGGCGAGTTCGTGGAGGTGCTCTCGGGCGTCGAGGAGGGAGAGACCATCATCGTGGTCGGCCAGACCGCGGCGAGCGACGGGGTCAAGGTACATGTCGTGGAGTGAGACAGCGTGGTGTTCTACGGTTTCGGGAAGGGATAGAACCGCCCCCCACAGGAGTGTGAACCGTGTGGATCTCTGATACCTCCATCAAGAGACCGGTCTTCGCCACCATGGTCATCATGGCCCTGGTGATACTGGGCATCGTGAGCTACCCGTCCATAGGGGTCGACCTCTTCCCGAAGGTGGATTTCCCCATCGTGAGCGTCACCACCGTGCTCAAGGGCGCGAGCCCGGAGGTCGTGGACATCGACGTCACCGACAAGATCGAGGAGGTGATCAATACCATAAGCGGCGTCAAGAACATCACCTCGACGAGCTCAGAGGGGGTCTCCAGCATCATCGTCGAGTTCGAGCTCGAGCGCGACATCGATCTCGCCGTTCAGGACGTGCGCGAGCAGATCGCGGCCGTGAGGAGGTCGCTGCCCGAGGACATCGAAGAGCCGGTCATCAGGAAGGTCAATCCCGAGAGCACGCCGGTGCTCTGGCTCAACCTGACCGGCAAGAGGTCGATAGCGGAACTCTCCACGTACGCCAACGAGATCCTCAAGGAACAGCTCCAGAGGATCGAGGGCGTGGGGTCGCTGTGGCTCGGCGGCATGAGGGTCCGACAGGTGCGCGTCTGGCTCGACCTCGAAAAGATGAAGGCCTACGGGGTCGCGCCGTCCGACGTTGCCGCGGTCATCGGCAGGGAGAACATGGAGCTGCCCGGCGGCCGCGTCGAGAGCCTCACCAAGGAGTACGCCGTCAAGGTCAAGGGGAACATCATGGAGGTCGCCGCCTTCGGCGACCTCGTGGTGACCAGGAGCGAAGGCCGCCCCGTGCGCATACGGGACATCGCCAGGGTGGAGGACGGCCTCGAGGAGGAACGGACCTATACCCGGTTCAACGGCATGCCCTGCGTCGGCATAGGCGTCAGGAAGCAGACCGGCACGAACACGGTGGAGGTCATCGACCGGGTCAAGAAGGAGATCGACCGCATCAACAGGGATCTTCCGGGCGGGATGCGCATCAACATCGCCTTCGACCAATCCATCTTCATCAAGGACTCGATCAACCAGGTCCAGCACCACCTCATCATAGGGTCGATCCTGGCGGTCGTCGCCGTCTTCGTGTTTCTCGGGAACGTGCGGACCACCCTCATCAGCGCGATCGCCCTGCCCGTCTCCATCATCTCCACCTTCACCCTCATGCGCGCCTTCGACTTCACCTTCAACAACCTCTCCATGCTGGCCTTGACCCTGTCCGTGGGGATCCTCATAGATGACGCCATCATCGTGATCGAGAACATCTACCGCCACATCGAGGAAGGCATGGCGCCCAGGGAGGCGGCCTCGTTCGCCACCTCCGAGATAGGCATGGCGGTGACCGCCACCACGCTCGCGATCGCGGTCATCTTCCTGCCCGTGGCCTTCATGAAGGGCATCATCGGCAGGTTCTTCCTCCAGTTCGCCCTCACGGTGGTCTTCGCGGTAGGGGTATCGCTGCTCGTGTCGCTGACGCTCACGCCCATGCTCTCCTCCATCTTCCTCTCCCCTATCGCGAAACATCGTCGAGAGGGATCCCTGCTATCACGGCTCTCAGGCGCCTTCGAGAAGGCCTACAAGCGTGTCGAGGCATTCTACAGGCCGATCCTCGCCTATTCCATCGATCACCGTGGCGCCGTGCTCCTGGGCACGCTGGTGTTGTTCGTGGTCAGCATGTACCTGGTGCGGTTCATCGGAAAGGAATTCGTGCCCCCGGAGGACCAGTCGCAGTTCATCGTGAGGCTGGAGACGCCCGTCGACTATTCCTTCCCCAAGGCCCGGGAGCTCTTCCTGAAGGCCGAGCAGATGGTGAGGGCCAGGCCCGAGGTGAATGGCGCGTTCTTCATCCAGGGGATCGGCCAGGGCGGGGCCGGCGGCCAGATCAACAAGGCCGCGATCTTCGTGAGGCTCGTGCCCAGGGGGGATAGGGTGAAGAAGCAGCAGGACATCATGGCGGAGCTCAGGAGGGAGCTCTCG
>ERZ795045.2157-NODE-2157-length-20054-cov-5.013001_pt1 | contig 20054 bp, 19 predicted proteins | sample MGYA00375129_ERZ795045 | MGnify/ENA primary metagenome ERZ795045 (study PRJEB30174, sample SAMN05720166) | activated sludge metagenome | isolation source: anaerobic digester from wastewater treatment plant | place: Japan | collected 2015-05-15 ...
ACGATGAGGGCGACGATGACGCAGACGCCAATGACGTATTCGGTGTTGCCGATGTGCGACCAGTAGTTCGTGATCGCGTTCCAGAGCGAGTCCCGCTCGGCCGCGAGACTGCGGTTGACCAACTTCTCCTCGGCGTCGGTGTAGGCCTTCGAGGCAACGATGAGCTTGCCCAGACCGATGACCACCCCGAAGAGCACGAGCCCCGGCGCCAGGACGCGCACGGCGAGATCCCGCAGGGCCTCCTTGACGGTCGGCGCGCTCGCGTCGTCCTCGTAACGGGTGAGGAAGGACATCAGGGTGCCTCCTTGCGGTGGGGGTGGAGTGAGTCGTGCAGCGGGTGATCGGGCGGTTGCCACCCGAGCAGCCCGAGCCAGGAGGCGAGCACCAGACCGCAGCCCAGGAGCACTCCGGCGGTCACGTCGGAGGGGTAGTGGACCCCGAGGAAGACGCGGTCGAGGCACACCGAGAGCACGAAGGTGGCGGCCACGACGAGGAGGATCACCCGGCCGCCGCGGCGCAGGAGCGGCCAGCAGAGGAGCACGACGACGGTGGCCACGATGGCGGCGTTGGCGGCGTGACCGGAGGGGAAGGAGTAGCCGGGGGAGTGTGACACGGGGTCGTCGACCACCGGTCGGGCGCGTTGGACGACGTACTTGAGCACGAGAGCCAGATTCCAGCCGAGCATCATCGTGACGAAGGCCCACCAGGCCAAGGTGGTGCGGCGGCGGGCCAGCCACACCCACAGACAGACCGCCGTCATGACGATGTAGAGGTGGATCGGCTGGGTGATCTCCTGCCACGCGAGCAGGGCGCTGCGCAGGGCCGGGCGCTCGCGGGTGTAGGCGGTCGCCGTCCGGATCGCGCCCTCGTCGAGGCGCACCAAGGGGTCGAACTTCTCGCGGACGAGGAAGGCGATGAGGGTGACGAGGAGCGCGACGGCCAGACCCGACGTGATCGCGCGGACGAGTCTGCGGGCGCGGTGGGCCGTCGCCGAAGTCGTCGCCATGGCGTGTGTCTACACCCGTGAGAGCGGTCGTGGGTGGTCTGGGGGAACAAAGCCGACACCGAGCAGACCCCCGCCGCGGGGTTCGGCGGGACGATACTCACGGCATGGACACCCACGAGGTGAAGCAGACCGCGCGACAGGTCGGGGACAACCGTGCGGTCGAGTTGCTCGCGCGCACCGGGTATGCCGCGAGCGGGGTCATGCACCTCGTCCTCGCCTTCGTGGTGCTCAAGGTGGCGTGGGCCGGCTCGGGCGAGAACGCGGACCAGTCGGGAGCGCTGGCCCTGCTCGCGCAGAACGCCCTGGGCAAGGCCCTTCTCTGGGTGCTCGTCGTCGGTTTCGCCGGGCTGGCGCTGTGGCAGCTCACCGAGGCCATCGCGGGAGGCGGTGAGGCGGCTGATCGCGCCAAGGCAGTCGGCAAACTCGTCCTCTATGCCGCGCTCTCGTGGTCCGCGCTCGGCTTCGCCAAGGGATCGGGCACATCGAGCAAGCAGCAGTCGCAGGACTTCACAGCCACGTTGATGAGCCACACCGGTGGGCGAATCCTGGTGGGAGTCATCGGCCTTGGCGTCATCGGCGTCGCGGCCTACCACGTCCACAAGGGGTGGACCGAGAAGTTCCTCCAGGACCTTGTCGCGCATCCGGGCAACTTCGCGACCCGGGCGGGCAAGTGGGGCTATGTCGCCAAGGGCATCGCCCTACTGGTCGTGGGCGGACTCTTCGTCCTCGCGGCCTGGCACGAGAACAGTGGCGAGGCCAGCGGCCTCGACGGCGCGATGCGCACCCTGCAGCAGCAGCCCTTCGGGCAGTGGCTGCTCACCCTCATCGCCCTCGGCCTGGCCGCCTACGGCGTCTACTCCTTCGCGAGAGCCCGCTACGCGAAGGTCTGACGGGGGAGGGCGTGGCGCCCTGCTCACCTAGGGTATGCCGTGCCGCGCCTCGCCGGGCTCACCGTCCCCCAGTCGATCGCGAGCGGCTTCGAGATCGGCATCCACAACAGCACCTTGGCCATCGCGGTCGCGCTCACCGTCCTGGAGAGCACGGCGATGGCGATCCCCTCGGCGATCCACGGGATCGTCATGTTCCCGATCGCCGCAGCCTGCGACGCACGGGAGGGTGTCATGGCAGAGGTCAATGCCGCACCGGCGACCGGGGACCCCCATGGCGCGCGCGGGTGGCGGCACGGCAGGATGGGGTCATGGCCCAGAAGATGGCTCTGCGTGAATACATCGACTCGTTGCGCGACCAGGGCTACACGGTCCAGGGCAGCACCGAGGAGGACCCCACTCTCCTCGCCCCTGACGGCAGGGCCGTGGAGACCTGGCGCGAGGACTATCCGTATGACGAGTTGATCGACACGGAGGTCTACGAGGAGGAGAAGTACAAACTCCAGGTCGAGCTCCTCAAGTTCCAGTACTGGAGCCAGGACGAGGGCCACAAGCATGTGCTGGTCTTCGAGGGCCGAGACGCGGCCGGCAAGGGCGGCACCATCAAGCGGTTCATGGAGCACCTCAACCCGCGGGCCGCGCGCGTCGTCGCCCTCAACAAGCCGAGCTCCGACGAGGCCGGGCAGTGGTACTTCCAGCGCTACATCCGCCACCTGCCGACCGCCGGTGAGATCGTCCTCTTCGACCGCAGTTGGTACAACCGCGCGGGCGTCGAGCGGGTCATGGGCTTCTGCACCGAGGACCAGTACCAGGTCTTCATGAAGCAGGCCCCTGCCTTCGAGCGGATGCTCGTCGAGTCGGGCACCACGGTCACCAAGTTGTGGTTCTCGGTCACCCAACAGGAGCAGCGCACCCGCTTCGCGATCCGCCAGCTGGACCCCGTGCGCCAGTGGAAACTCTCCCCGATGGACCTGGAGAGCCTGGACCGGTGGGAGGCCTACACCGCCGCCAAGGAGGCGATGTTCGAGCTCACCGACAAGAAGACCGCGCCGTGGATCACGGTGAAGTCCAATGACAAGAAGCGCGGCCGGATCAACGCGCTGCGCGCCTTCCTCAACCAGTTCGACTACGAGGGCAAGGACCCGAGCGTCGTCTTCGCGCCTGACGAAACCATCGTCAGGCGCGCTCGTCACGCCGAGGGCGACTGACGACCCGCGGCTCACTCGCGGTGTGCCGCCACGGTATGCCGGGGGCGCGCGCGGAGCAGGTGAGCGGCACCGCCGGTGGGGCCTGCCGCGTGACGTCAATCGCCCATCGCTGACCACCTGAGTTCGCGGTGATCTCCCATCCGTGCTCGGTGCGCTCGGCCCGGACGTTCGAGGGCTCGGTGAGGGCGATGTCCCCGAGGTGGCGACGGAGGGCGATCAGGGCGGCCTGCACCGGCATTGACCACGTCGAGCGGCCGCGCAGGTGCTCGAGATCGACCCCGTGGCGGCGATGGGTGGCCGCGACGGTCACCACCGTTGCCGGGTCGAGACCCCCGTAGTAGAGACCCTCCGGAAGGACGAGGAGGTTGGCGGCGAAGCGGTCACCCCCGATGTGCGAGACCTCCCACGTGGCATCGGGCTCGGCGGCAGCCAGTGCGGCTGCGACCGGGCGACCCCGGATCGCGCAACAGGCGTCGTGCCGTCCATGGGTGCAGACCCCGAAGAAGGGCTCGTCGGTCAGTTCCCAGCCGCGAGGGGCGGTCGTGGCCAGCGTGCTGACCTCGAGGTCCAGGAGGTCTCGTGGGTCGTCGAGGACCGTCGTGGCCAGCCAGGGGGCTGTGACCGAGGAGCGGGCAATCCAGGCCCGCGGCCGATGCTCGGCGTCGACCGGCTGATGTCCGCCAGGAGGGACCGGGCGGCGGGCGAGCAGGGGCCGGACGTTGGCTGCCTCGCACCGTCGGACGATCTCGCTGCCCAGTCCGTCGGGAAGTCGAGCGTCCCGCCAGGCGTCCTGCCCCCACGAGCCGGCGTGCTCGAGGATGAGCCAGGTCGGCATCCGTGTCGCCGTGCCCGCGAGTTGGTCACCTCGCGCGCGGGCGGCATCGGAGCAACGAGTCATCGGACCGGAGTGAGCAGGCCCTCACGGATGAGCCTGCGACACAGGACGATTCGGCTCTGTGGATCGAGGGTCTCGGCCAGATCTGCCGGTCGGAACTGCTGCCACGCGAGGATCTGCTCCATCGCGGGTCGCAGCCACGCGGGCATGTCCACCGTGCGATCTCCGAGCAAGAGGCGCAGTCCATTGTCCTGGCCGCCACGCAGCACCGCGGTGCTCGTGGAGCGGCGCCGCAAAGGGGTGTCGTCGTCCACATCGTCCCCCCGCAGGGCATCCACGAGGCCACCGGCCAGCCGCGGTGGGCGCGAGGTCAGGAAGTCCTGTTCGTGCGCGACCACCACGGTCGTGGGGTCGCTCGTGGCCAACTGCTCGGCGACCGCGGCGAGCCGCTGGCGCAGGCCCTCCACCACCTCGGTCGGGTCGTCGAGCCACCCGGCCGGAAGATGGCCGTCCTCGATCTCGTCGAGTGAGGCGAGCAGTGCGCGCCGCACAAGCGCGCGCCAGGTGAACTGGTTGATGCCGATGGTGACGTGCAACGAGAGATCGTCCTGCGCTCGCGCGCTGTGCCGGGTGCCGGTCGGCAGGTAGAGGACGCGCCCCGGGTGGAGCTCGACTTCCTCCTCCTCACCCTCCTCCCCGAGGCGCCAGGTCTTGGCGCCCTCGGACTGCACGACAAAGACGTCGTGCGTGTCCCGGTGCGGCGCGAAACCCTGGCTGCCGGCGGGGGTGAGGTAGGCGTTGGCCTGGCACGGGTGTCCCAGCTCACGCTCCAATGCGGTGATGAGATCGGTCAGCGGCGGCCAGTAACGGTGCAGTCCCTGAAGGACCACCGTCGCCCCACCCCGCACCTCGTCGAGGACGCGGCGGGCGTCCACCAGACCGGTCAGCGCTTGCCCGGCGATGCTCGCGGCACGGGTGAAGGATGACGCGGGAAGGATGCGGCCCTCGCGGACGATCCGAATCGCCGGAGTGCGCAGGCCCGAGGCCGTGACGACCGCATCCACGTCGTCGAGGGAGAGGTAGCCCCGCGCCGTCTCGGGTGCGATGTCGTGGACCCGACGGGCCGACGCCCAGACGTCCCTTCGGAACGCCCGGGCGTCGCCCGTGAGGGTGTCGAGGGCGCTGATCAGGCGTCCGTCCCGTCACCGTCCGTGCCGTCGGTGCCGTCGGCGTCTCCACCGTCAGTGCCGTCGCCGTCGGTGCCGTCGGTGCCGTCGCCGTCGGTGCCGTCGGCGTCTCCGCCATCCGTGCCGTCGGAGTCGCCGCCATCCGTGCCGTCGGCGTCGCCGCCGTCGAGTCCGTCGGCGTCAGCGCCCGTGGCGCCGGCGCCGGCGCTCGGCGAGGTGGTGAGGTCGTCGTCCTCGAGCGGTGCGTCGGGAGTGGTCGTCATGGATGTCTCCTTCCCGGGACGGCCGGTCGCCGTCGATGTTGGTCATCCTCGCAGGGCAGGACCTCCCTGTGGGACTTCGCGGCCGCCCGATCACAGCCGTCCGGGGCCACCCGTCAGGTGATGTTGACCTCGATCGAGTGCCAACCAGTCGCCCCGGAGGGATAGGGGTCGCGTTCGGCCTCCACCTGAGGCTCGCCGGAGGCGTCGACGGCGCGCGCGGTGATCGTGTGCCGACCCTTGCGCGCCTCCCACGGCAGCACCCATTGCCGCCAGTAGCGCGCCCCCACCTCCGGCCCGAGCCGTGCCTGCTGCCATGGTCCGTCGTCCACCCGGACCTGAACCGCGGTGATACCACCCGTGGCCATCGCCCAGGCGACGCCACCGATGGCCACCGTCCCCGCGGACGTCGAGTTGCCGCGGCCGGGTACGTCGATGCGGGCCTGCGGCTGGACCGGCGCGTCGATGGCCCACCCGCGCTCGGTCCAGTAGGCCGGCTGCGCGGCATAGGTCGTCGCCGTCAACCGCGAAAGCCACTTCGTGGCGCCGACGAAGCCGTAGAGCCCGGGCGTGATCAGACGCACCGGGAAGCCGTGCTCGGGCGGAAGTGTCGCCCCGTCCATCCCCACGACGAGAAGGGCCTCGCGGTCGTCGAGCAGTGCCTCGACCGGGGTCGAGATCGTCATACCGTCGACCGAGGTGCTCAAGATCTGGTCCACCTCAGTGCGAATTCCGGCTCGTTGCAGGAAGTTTCGCACTGGCACTCCAGTCCAACGGGTCGCGCCGATGTAGGGGCCGCCCACCTCGTTGCTCACACAGTTGATCGTCACGTCCCGCTCGATGAGGTCCATGGCGAGCAGTTCTGCCCAAGTGACGACGACCTTGTGATCGACCATCCCGTCGATCGTCAACGTCCACGAGGAGACATCCACCCGAGGAATCGTCAGCGCCGTGTCGATCCGATAGAACTCATCCCTCGGAGTGCGCAGCGCGCTGATCCCCCGCGTCGTCGTCTCGAGACCTGGCGGCAAGGGAGCTGCAGGCGCGCTCGGCGAGGGGAGAGGTTGTGCGGCCACGGCGCTCGTTCGCCCACTGGCCAGGGCGGCCACCCCACCGACCGTCAGGGCACCGATGCCGGTGCCGGCGGCCGCGGTGACGAAACTGCGCCTGCCAGGTCGGCCCGGCCGGCCCATCGCGTATGCCGTGTGGTCCAGTGGTGATTCCGGGCGCCCGGAGCCGGCCGGCTCGGATTCGAGGTCAGCGAGCCGGCACAGCCAGGTCAACGCGATGACCCCGGTGAGGCCGGCGAGGAGCGAGGGAACGACCGCCAACTGGCCAGCACTGGGGCGACCCACGGCGGCCAGCCCGGCGAGCGTGACGAGTACGACGAGCAGGACCAGTCCCGCCGTGCGCCACCGGCGCGCGAGCAGCCCGATCCCGGCACTCAGCACGACGGTCACCAGGACGACTGTCGCGATGAGGATCGGTTTGTCGGCGGTGCCCAGGGTCGCGACCGCCCACTCCTTGACCGGCGTCGGTGTCGCGTCCACCACGACCGCGCCGATCGCTGTCACCGGAGAGGCCGCCGGCTCGACGACAGTGGCCGCCAAGTGCCCGACCGCCATCCCGGCGGCGGCTGCGAGGACGCCGGCCGCGGCATACCGAAGGATCGAAGGTGTGACCTGCACCCGACCAGTGTGCGCTCACCCCTCGTGGATCGGGACCTTGGGAAGTTTCCTGACCCGACTGCGGCGCTTGCGTTGTGGGATCAGATCGCGCATCTCTTCGAGGCGGCCGAAGCAGAGCAGCCGATCGCCGTCCTCCAACTTGCGGTTGCTGTGCGGGTTGGGCATCACGGTTGTCCCGCGGTGCAGGGTGAGCACCGAGATGTCGCGGTCGCGCAGGCCGGACTCGCCGAGGCTCTTGCCGACGAGGTCGGCACCCGGGTGGACGACGAGCTCGGCCACCCCGTAGCCGGTCGACACCGTCAGCCGTTGGCGCACGTCGATCTCGGGGAAGCCGGTCTGGTTGGCGATGTGGTCGATGATCGCCCCGGCGACGTCGAGGTTGGTCGCGGACTCGATGCCCTGGAGGCCGGGGGAGGAGTTGACCTCCATGACGAGCGGGCCATCGTTGCCCTCGAGCATGTCGACCCCGGCGACCCGCAGACCCATGATCTGCGCGGCCCGCACCGCCGTCTCCTGATAGGTCGCGTCCAACTCGACCGGCTCCACGCGCCCACCGCGGTGGACATTGGACCGGAACTCATCGCCCTGCGCCACCCGCCGCATCGCCGCGACGACACGGTCGCCGACGACGATCGCCCGGATGTCGCGACCCTTGCTCTCCTTGACGAAGGCCTGGATGAGCACCTGCTGGTTCGTGCCGTGCAGGGTCTCGATGATCGCTTCGGCGACCTTGCGCGAGGGCGCCAGGATGACGCCGATGCCCTGCGTGCCCTCGAGCAACTTGATGACGACGGGTGCGCCGCCCACCATCTCGATCGCGGGCACGACGTCAGCCCGGTTGCGGACGAAGGCCGTGGCCGGCATACCGATGTTGTGGCGCGAGAGGATCTGGGTGGCGCGCAACTTGTCGCGGCTGTTCATGATGCCGTTGGCGGTGTTGGGCGTGTAGACGTCCATCTGCTCGAACTGCCGCACGACGGCAGTGCCGAAGTAGGTGATGGAGGCGCCGATGCGCGGCAGGATCGCGTCGTAGGACGAGAGTTGCTTGCCGCGGAAGAACAGGTCCGGTTGCTCGGTCGACAGGTCGATGGCGAAGCGCAGGGTGTCGAGGACTCTCACCTGGTGGCCACGGTCGAGTGCGGCGGTGCGCAAACGCTGCGTCGAGTAGGCGCGCGGGGCACGCGAGAGGATCGCGAGTTTCATGAGGGGTGCCTGCCAAGATGGTCGGGTGTCCGGGCCCGACCATCCAACCAAAGAGGCTGTCCGCCGTGGTGATGTCGTCGTCGGGTGGCGCGAGTGGGTGCGGATGTCCGGTCATGGCGTCCCCTGGATCAAGGCCAAGGTCGACACCGGTGCTCGGACCAGCTCGCTGCACGCCTTCGATCTCGAGGAGGTCGTCGTCGAGGGCCGGGACCACGTCTCGTTCACGATCCACCCGTGGCAGGCGACCGACGAGGATGCCGTCGGGCTCACGCTGCCCGTGCACGACCGACGTTCGGTGCGGTCGTCCTCCGGCCATGCCGAGGACCGGATCGTCGTCCTCATGCGTCTCACTCTGGCGCGCCGCCGGATCACCGCCGAGGTGACCCTCACCGACCGTGACGAGATGGGCTTTCGGATGCTCGTGGGTCGGCAGGCCCTTGAGCAGGCTTTCCTCGTGGACTCGCGACTCTCGTATGCCGGTGGGCGTCCGGCGCGCGCGACCCGCCGCAAGAACTGGGGCAGGGCATGAGCCGCCGGCGCCCCCGCGCCTCCTTCGCGATCGGCACCGTCAAGGTGCGAGCCGGCCACGCCCGCGAGGTCGGTCTGCCGATCACCCGGCTGGTCACCGGCGCCGACGTCAGCCTGCCCGTCCACGTCGTCCACGGCCGTGACGCCGGACCGACGGTCTGGATCAATGCCGCCATCCACGGCGACGAGGTCATCGGCGTCGAGGTCATCCGCCGGGTGCTCACCAAGGTCTCGCCGAAGACGATCCGCGGCACGCTGCTGGCGGTCCCGATCGTCAACGTCCTGGGCTTCATGAACGGCGACCGCTACCTGCCCGACCGGCGCGACCTCAACCGGTCCTTCCCCGGGTCGGCTCGGGGGTCGCTCGCGGGCCGGATCGCCAACCTGCTGATGACCGAGGTCGTCGCCAAGTGCGAGGTCGGCATCGACATGCACACCGGCTCGGACCGCCGCTCCAACCTCCCCCAGATCCGGTGCGACGTCGACGACCCGCACACCCTGGACCTGGCGCGCGCCTTCGGCGCCCCGGTCATCTTCCACGCCAAGTTGCGCGACGGTTCGCTGAGGTATGCCGCCCGCGAACGGGGCGCTCGCGTCCTGCTCTTCGAGGGCGGCGAGGCCTGGCGCTTCGACGAATGGGCCATCGAGGCGGGTGTCCGGGGGGTGCTCCGGGTGCTTGCGCACCTGGGCATGATCGAGCCGGTCGAGGAGGAACCCCCACCGCCGAGCCTGATCTGTCGTCGCTCCGGCTGGGTGCGCGCCCGGCGCACCGGGATCCTCCAGATGGAGGCCAACCTGGGCCAGGTCGTCACCGATGACGAGCGCCTCGGTGGCCTCTCGGACTCCTTCGGTCGTCGATTGCGGCTGGTGCGCGCCAATCGGGCCGGTGTCGTCATCGGCCGCACCGAGGCGCCGCTGGTCAATCGCGGCGACGCGCTCATCCACATCGCCGAGATCGAGCCGCCCGAGCAGGCCGAGCCGGCCGCCGCCGCGGAATAGGGGCGGTCCGAGGACCGTTGAGCGCGGCATACCGGCGTTGTTCCCGGCAGCGCGCCGAGAGGAGATGACGATGGCGACCTTCGTGACGGCCATGCTGGACGGCCGCGAGCCCTATGACATCTACCGGTGGGCGGAGCAACTCTTCGCCGACCGCGATCACCTCGCAGCGATCGAGGCACTCGAGTACCTCATGGATCGCGCCCCGGACAGCGAACTCGGTTCTGCCCGAGAGCTTCTCGCGCGCTCCTACTACCACTCGGCCCAGCTCGACCGGGCCGCGGACGCGGCTCGCGACATCCTCGCCAAGGATCCCGACCACGGGTATGCCGCGTTGCTGCTCTACCGCTCGCTGGTGCGCGCGGGGAAGCGCGACGAGGCTGAGCGGGCGCGGCTGTGGGCCACCGCCCTGGGCATGGACGTGTCCGGTCGCCTGACCACCTGACCTCCGCTTGCGTCCGGCAACTTGGTTGATATCCCGTCAACCTGCCGGACGCTGGCGTGAGTGCAGGACCTCGAAGCGCTGGCACACGATCGGCATGTCCGACGCAAAACCGTGGTCGTGGGCGGCGTGCTCGGTGAAGAAGTCCTCGTGGACCGCTCGCCAGTGGGCCAGTGACTGATCCCCCTCGCCCTCCAGTCGGGCGTGCTCGGCGTCCACCTCGTCGAAGGGCACGATCTGGACCGCGGTCGTGACGATGAGCGCGCGGGGGTGTCCGGAACCATCGAGGACGATCTCGAGGTCACCACGCCGGGGCACGTCATCGCCGTCGGCCTCCCAGTCCCAAACGGCACTCGACGTGGCCGTCTTGGTGCCGGCGACGATGAGGTCGGCAAGCTTGTCGGCAACCTCTCGCGAGCCACCGAACGACGACGCCGGAGGCTGCAGCGAATCCAGCTCTGTCGGACCGCAATACACCTCGAGCCGGTTGAGATTGGCGCGCATCCTGGCCTCGGTCCAGAAGGCATCGATCTCGTCCTGGCGGGGGTCGGCGATCGTGGTCATGACCTCACGGTACGGCGATGATCGGCCGAGGTCGATGCCGGTGGCTGGCCGCAGCCACCACGACGAGCGCTGCGGCGAGTGCGGCCAGACCGACCGTCGCCGACTTGGGTTGGTCGGTGATCCGAGCGACGCCGATCCAACCCAGGCCCCACGCCATGGCGAGGGCCACGGCATACCGGCCGCCGAGCCGTGTTGCGAGCAGGACTCCGATGCCGGCTGCGGCGGCCAGCACCGCCAGGGCAGAGAACGTCGAGGTCGGCCGGGCTGGGTCGACTCCGCTCGCGACGAGCGTGGCCGTGACATTGGCGCACGTCGCGACGGCGACCCATCCCAGGTAGAGACCCATCGTGCCGTCGACGACGACGAGCTCGGCGCGCGAGGTGGGCGCCGTCTCGTCGAGCCGCCGCAGGAGCACCCCGAGGGTCACGACGAGTGCAGCAATGACCCCGACGCTTGCCCACAGCCAGCCCTGCTGGGTGACGAGCAGCCACGCGGCATTGAGGAGCATCGACAAGGCGACCAGCCAGCCGCTGCGCCGGGCGCGGATGTTGGCCGTGTTCGCGGGGAGCCACTGCCAGATCGTGTAGGCGGCCAGACCCCCGTAGATGACCGACCAGATCGAGAAGGCCGGACTGGCCGGAGCGAGGAGCGTGGCGTCGGCGGCGAGCGCACCACCGGAGGACTCCTCGACCCGGGTGCCGAGGACGCCGACCCCGACGAGGGTGCCGAGGATGCAGCCGATCTCGGCCACCGTCACGGCGACCTGACGGAGTCGGTCACTGGTTGCCCTGGAGGCGGTCATGGTGCTCAACGTAGGGATTCTGTCGAATGTTTGTCAAAGGTTGGATAGAGTGACGGGCATGAAGTGGATCAGTGCATACGTCGTGGCCGGCCTCGTCTTCGGGGCGTTGGACCTGCTCTGGCTGGGCAAGGTGGGGCGCCCGCTCTACGACGCCCGCCTCGGGGACCTGCTCGCGCCGCGCCCAAACGTCCCGGCCGCACTGCTCTTCTATGCGATCTACCTCTTCGGGCTCACCTGGTTCGTCCTGGCGCCGGCGCTCGAGTCGGGTTCGTCGGGCAAGGCCGCGCTCGGCGGCTTCCTCTTCGGCCTGGTGGCCTACGCGACGTGGAACCTCACGAATCTGGCTGTCCTCAAGGGGTTTCCGGCCTCCATCGTCCCCATTGACATGGCTTGGGGATCGCTCGCGACGATGGCGACCTCGGTTCTGACCGTTCTCCTCGTGCGTGCGCTCCCGTGGGTCGGGACTCCGGCCCCCTGAGCCGGCCGCGCGGCATACAGGAAGATGGTCTGATGGACGGAATGGGCGCCATCGTCGGCGACGGAGTGATCGGTTTCCGGGTGTGGGCACCCCACGCGGACGAGGTGCACGTCGTCGGCGACTTCAATGGCTGGGACGAGGACGCGACGCCGATGGCGTCGGAGGACAACGGCCATTGGTATGCCGAGGTGCCCGGCGCGCACCCCGGTCAGGAGTACAAGTACTTGTTGCGCGTGGGTGAGGATCGCTTCCATCGCGTGGACCCACAGGCGCGGCAGGTCACCAATTCGGTCGGCAATGGTGTGATCTACGACCCGTGGGCCTTCGAGTGGCAGGGGGACGAGTTCTCGATGCCGGCCCACAACGAGTCGGTGATCTACGAACTCCACGTCGGATCCTTCGCACGCGACCCCGATGGGCGGCCGGGCGACCTGTATCGCGCGGCCGAGCGGCTGGATCACCTGGTTGACCTCGGGGTCAATGTCGTGCAACTCATGCCGGTCGCCGAGTTCGCGGGTGACCAGTCCTGGGGCTACAACCCCGCCCATGTCTTCGCCGTCGAGTCCTCCTATGGGGGGCCGGATGCGCTGAAGACCTTTGTGCGTGAGGCTCATCGCCGAGGGATCGCTGTCATCCTCGACGTCGTCTACAACCACTTCGGCCCCAGTGATCTGGCGACGTGGCAGTTCGACGGGTGGAGCGAGGACGGCAAGGGCGGGATCTACTTCTACAACGATTGGCGATCGGCGACCCCGTGGGGCGACACCCGACCGGACTACGGGCGCGGCGAGGTGCGGCAATTCATCCACGACAACGCCTTGATGTGGCTGCGGGAGTATCGCGTCGACGGCCTGCGCTACGACATGACGCCCTTCATCCGCTCTGTCTCGGGCTCCGGCGACGACCTGCCGGAGGGGTATTCGTTGCTCAAGTGGGTCAATGAGGCGATCCGTGCCGAGTTCCCCGGGAAGCTGCTCATTGCCGAGGACATGCATCGTGACGAGCGGATCACCCAGGTCGATGCCGACGGGGCGGCCTTCCATGCCCAATGGGACTCGTCCTTCGTCCACCCCGTCCGTGAGGCCGTGATCACGGCGGATGACGCCGACCGGTCGATGGCGGAGGTGATCGCGGCCGTCGGCCAGCGCTACAACGACGATGCCTTCCACCGGGTGATCTACACCGAGTCCCACGACGAGGTCGCCAACGGCCAGACGCGGGTGCCCTCGGAGATCGCCGAGGGGGACCCCACGGGCTGGTATGCCCAGAAGCGGTCCACCGTCGGGGCGGCCCTGGTGTTGACCTCGCCCGGCATCCCGATGATCTTCCAGGGCCAGGAGTTTCTCGAGGCCGCGTGGTTCCACGACGATGTGCCGCTGGACTGGGCGCAGAACCAGCAGTTCCACGGCGTGGTGCGGCTCTATCGCGACCTGATCACGCTGCGCCGCAACGCCACTGGCGTGACCAAGGGTCTCACCGGTCACCACACGGAGTTGCTCCACGGCGACGAGGAGCGCAACACGCTGGCCTATCACCGCTGGGCCGACGGTGGCCCGCACGACTCGACCGTCGTGCTCATCAACCTCTCGCACGAGGCCGTCGAAGGACTGCCGGTGCGGTTGCCCGCGGCCGGGCGGTGGACGCTCCGCCTCAACTCCGACGCTGGAATCTACAGCGAACGCTTCGGCGACGGCGCGGCATACGACCTCGACGCCGTCGACGAGGCGGGCTTCGGGATCTTCGCGAACGTCGCGATCCCGGCCTACTCGGTCCTCATCTATTCCCAGGACTGAGCCGAGACTGCCCAGCCTCAGTCGAGAGGGAGCAAAACGCGGGCGGCGGACTCTCGCACCCGCGTGTTGCTCCCTCTCGACTGCAGGGATCAGGGGAGGTTGGGATCAGGGGAGGTTGGGCTCAGGCGAGGTCGAGGCCGCGGCGGCCGGTCTCGTTGAGCTGCTCGGTGGCGAAGCGGTCCGGCCACTGGGCCTCGTAGCCCTCGGCGGGGAAGTCGCTCGGGGAGTCGCCGGCCTCGAAGGCGCGGCGCACCTCCGCGGCATACGTCTCGTTGCGGGGGCACCATGGGGCGGCGGGGATGTACATCACGTTGCCCCACCCCTGCTGGTCCTGCACCGGCGCGACCGAGTGGATCATGTCGCAGTGCCACCAGACCGAGTCGCCCGAGCGGACGTCCGGGATGCCGGCAGAGGCGCGCAGCAGCAGCGAGTGGAAGCGCTCGGTCGCGGCGAAGGTCTTGCCGACGGTCACGCCGCACATGTCATCCTCGGCGACGTCGTCGAGCAGCGGTCGGAGCATGAGGTAGGCCATCGCCTCCGGGATCGGCACGGCGTGCAGCACGCCCTGGTCGTGGTCCATGTCGGACAGGGCCGTCCAACCCTGGAAGGTGCGGAAGGCCGAGCACATCGTGGAACCGGGGTACTGCGGACCGGCGGTGCGGTGAGCGGCGTCCCAGGGCGAGTACTCCTCGACGGTGCCGTCCCAGAGGTGACCGAAGGCGCGCTGGTAGTCGGCCGTCATCCACAGATCGAGGGTGCCCGGGTCGAGGTGGTGGCCCAGGCCGCCGGAGTTGGTGCCCGGCGGGCGGCGACGGACCCGGTCCGGGTAGAGCGCGTCACGGTTGGGGTCGAACCATTGGACACCGTCGGATTCGTTGCGCCAGAACGAGTTCAGGAAGGACTGGACGGTTGCCATCTCGTCGGACTGACGCGCCTCCATCTGGGGGCCGGACCAGTAGATCGGGTAGATCTCGGGCTTGGAGCCGACGGTGGAGAAGAAGTCGTCCCCGGGGCCCCGGTAGTCCTGGAAGAAGTTGTTGCGGTCCACATAGTCGACGAGTTCGGCGTCCCAGGCCTGCGCCTGCTCGCGCGGGAAGTGGCCGCGGACGACGGCGCAGCCACGGCGCTGGATCAGGGCCATCGTCTCGGCTGGCACGGTGCCGGCGGCGATGTCGGCGTAGTCGACCTCGGGCCACGCGCTGCGCCCGGCGGCGAGCTCGGCCTCGATCTCCTCGACCCGCTCGGTGACCAGGGCCTCGACCTGGGCGAAGACCTCCTCGACGGTGCGACCGCTCGCCGCGATGCGCGCCTTGAGCGCGGCCTTGACCTCACGGGTCGCGGCAGCGAGGTCGTCAGGGGTGGTCTGCCAGTGGGGGAGGGTCGGGAGTTCGGTGGTCATCGTCGTCATCGTCGTGCCTCTCGTGGTCGTGTTTGGTAAGGACTGCTTACTAATAACGATGATGACAGAGGACGTGCTAGTTTGCAAGGAGTCCTTACCAAAAGTTTCCCCGCCCCCCGAAGGCTTCGGTATGCCGCCCGCTCGCCCCACGCTCGACCTCCTCCGCGCGATGTCGGACCGGCTCGTCATCACGTCCTTGGCCACCGATGGCCCGGCCAGTCGTGCCCTCCTCGCCGGCCGGACGGGACTGTCGAAGCCCACGGTCGGGCAGAGCGTGTCCCGCCTGGTCGACGAGGGGATCGTCGTGGAGGGGGCTGCCGCGCGTGCCGACGGGGCGCGGGGGCGGGCTGGCACCGTGGTCGACTTCGGCCACGCCGCAGGATGTGCCGTCGCGATCCACGCGGGCCCCCAGGGGCTGGTCGCGCAGGTGGTCGGGCCGGACGGCATCGTCAGGGAGCGGCTCGAGTCCGGCCCGACGGCGCACGATGCCCCGGTCAGTGCCACCGCGCTGCGCCGGGCGCTGGGGACTCTCGTCCGGCGCATCGACGAGCTGGCCCCCGGGCCGGTGCGAGCCGTCACCGTGAGCATCGCCAACCCGGTCGATCGGGATGGTCGGACCGTCGAGCTCCCCATCGCGCCCTATCTCACGGGCAGGCTCGACGTGCCGGAGGCGCTGTCAGGTCTCGGGGTCCGCGCAATCGTCGACAACGACGTGCACTGGGCGGCTCTCGCCGAGCGATCCCTGGGTGCTGGGCGGGGGATCGACGACGTCGTGCACGTCCATCTCGCCGAGGGGATGGGTGCCGCCGTCATCAGCGGTGGAGTGCTGGTCCGGGGTGCTCACGGGTTGGCGGCCGAGATCGCCTACGCGCCAGCGGGTGTGCAGCGCGAAGGTCAGGTCAGTGCGCTCTTCGGGGCGATGGAGTCGATCGGCGTGGTCGTCAGCGGCTCGGGTCGCACCATCGTCGATGTCGAGCGGGTGAGCGCCGTGCTCGACCGTGGGGGTGCCCGCGTCGGCGCGGTCGTCGACGCGGTCCGGACCGTGGTGCTGGGCGCGTGCCGCCTCCTCGACCCGGCAGCTGTGGTCCTCGGTGGATCGTGGGGCCGCCACCCGGCCCTCGTCGGCGGGCTGCGAGACGCCCTGACGCGCGAGAGCGGGCTCGAGGTCGAGGTGCGCGAGCGTGAACTCGATGAGGCACCGCTGGTCGGCGCGTGCCAGGCGGCCGTCTCCGCCCTGCGGGATTCACTGGTCCCGACGCCCTGACGTCAGCCGGCCCGTCGCCCCACCTTGGTCAGGCCGCGCAGGGTCTCTCGCCGACCGAGGGTGCCGTCCGGGTCGACGACGTTGGTCAGGAGGTTGGCGATCGTCCGTTGTGGCGCTGTGAGCTCTGGCTCGGTCAGCAGCCGCAGCTGGCCCGGTGGCCGTTGCGCGAGGCCGGTGCTGCGCTCCAGAATGTCCGCCGCCGCACGCGCCGCCCGGTCGCGACCGCGCCTGCGCGACCACGGAGTTCGCCGCCTCCGGCCGTGAACCCGCGCCACTGTCCGACGTATGCCGTGGGGCTGGTCACCGGCGCCCGCGGCATACCACTTATCGAGGGCGGTCGCCGAGTCGACCAGAAGGTCGAAGAGTTCGTGGGGGTCGTCGGGGACGTCGTCCTCCTCGATGCCCAGGTGCTCGGCACAGAGCAGCCGGCGCAGGCGGAGCGGGAAGACGTCGTCGGGAGCCGGCGCGTCGGTGGCCAGGGACTCGGTGCGCTCGTCCGTGACGAAACACGCGATCTCGCTGTCGCTGGACCAGGACCGGCGGTTGAGGTTGTCCGAGCCGACACTGGCCCACCGGTCGTCGATGATGCAGACCTTGGAGTGGACGTAGATCGGCAGTCCGTCGTCGTTGGTCAGCCCGAAGACGACCACCCGGTCGCCCCCCGCCTCGCGGATGGGGTCGAGCGCGGCGCGGCGGGCGTGCCATTGGGTCATCCGCGACACGGTGCCGTCGAGGTCGGGCAGGACCGGCAGGACGATGACCAGGCGCAGGTCGGGATTGTCGCGCAAGGCATCGGCGAAGTGAGCCCCGACTTCGGGACCCCAGAGGTACTGGTCCTCGACGTAGACCAGCCGTCGAGCATTGCTCATCGCCTTGGCGTTGCCCAAGGCGATCGATCGCTCACCATCGGGCGCGAAGTCGTGGGGCACCGGGAGGAGCGGCGGGTAGGTGCGCGCGATCTGGACGACGTCCGTCGCTCCCGCGACCGGAGGAGGAGGCGGCCACTGCTCCCCGAGGGGATCGGGATCCTGGTCCTCGGCCTGCAGCCAGGAGGTGAACCTGCGACCGGGGTTGGAGGTCAGCGGAGCATCGTCCTCCCAGCGCTCCCGGAAGGTCGTCTCGACGTCGTGGACCGCGGGGCCCCGGACGGCGACCTGGACGTCGTGCCACGCCGGGTTCGGGCCGTACTCGGGAGCGATGGCCAGGGGCTGGGGATCGCCCCCGTGACCGTGGTCGTCGCGCCGACTGTGACAGAGGTCGATGCCGCCGACATAGGCCACGTCACGGGTCGGGTCGTCGCGGTGCCGGAGAACCACGAACTTCTGGTGGTGGGCACCACCGGTGCGAACTCGCATGTCCCGCAGGCATTCCCCGCCGTGCGCCTCCAAGGTCTTGCCCAGCTCGAAGGCCCGCTCCGAGTGGAAGCCGAACTTGCGCCAGTGCGACCGCCACAGCAGCCCGCGCACGTCGACCCCGCGCCCCAGCGCCGCGACCAGGACGTCGACGAGGGTGTCGCCGGCGTCGTTGAGCTGCTCGTCGGGGTCGCCGCGCCAGTCCACGAAGTAGATCCGGTCCCCCTCACCCATCGCCGCGATCCGGTCGGCGAGGTCGGCGAAGTAGGTCGCCCCGTGCACCAGCGGGGTCACCTCGTTGCCGAGGCTCCACGCGGTCCCGTCCGAGCGCACGTCGTCGATACGGGCGTGCGGATTGCCTCGCTCCGAAGCCATGAGCAACCAGTCGCCTAGGGCCATGACGCCATGATGCTGCACCGGCCGGACCCGTGTGGCAGGTGGGGGAGGATCGGTCGGCCTAGAGTCGGTGCATGGAGATCACCGTCAGCGGCACCGGCCGCTCGTCGCTGCGGCCCGAGCGGGCCACCTTGCACCTGACCGCCGGCTTCGAGAGCGGTGACAAGGCCGAGGCGATGTCGGAGGCGACCCGCGTCGTCAACGAGCTGAGCGCGGACCTGCGCCGCCTCAAGGAGCTCGACCCCTCCCCGACGACCTGGTCGGCGGTGCTGCCCATCGGCACCCGGTCGTGGCGGCCGTGGACCGACAGCGGTAAGCTCGTGCCCATGCGCCACTCCGCGCACGCCCGGATCATGGTCAAGTTCCGGAACTTCCCGACGCTGGCCGGCTTTGCCGATCACTGGGGTGGACGCCCGGGCGTGACGTTGGGACACATCGAGTGGACCCTCACCGAGACCCGGCAGAAGGAGACCGAGCGCTCCGTGCTGGCCCAGGCGGTCGAGGTCGCCCGGGAGCGAGCGCAGGTGCTCGCCACGGCGGCCGGTGCCGGCGAGGTGCGCTGCCTCGAGGTCTCGGACCCCGGCATGCTCGGGCACCGGACCGAGGGCGAGCCGATGATGCTCGCGGCCAGTCGAAGCGCCTATGCCAAGGACGCCGGCGGTGGCGGCGAGGGGATCGAGATCGCACCCGAGGATGTCGACGTCGAAGCCACGGTCCACGCCAGGTTCACGGCGGACTGAGCCATGGCGACCTTCACCCACGACAGCACGTACCCGCATCCGCGCGAGGAGGTCTTCGCGTGGCACGAACGTCCGGGAGCCTTCACCCGACTGTCGGCGCCGGGGCAGATCCGCGCGGGCGCCGAACCAGCCGTGGGCTTGCAGCCGGGGACGCGTCAGACCTTCTCCCTGCTCGTGCCGGGGACCCTGGGGAAGGTGGGCCCCACCTGGGTGGCCGAGCACACGGCATACGAGGTGGGGGAGAGGTTCGAGGACGTGATGGTCCGCGGGCCCCTGAAGTCCTGGCGTCATCGACATCTGTTCTCGGACACCCCAACTGGCGACACGCTGATCCGGGACCACGTCGACTACGAACTGCCGCTCGGCCTGCCGGATGTGGTCGCGCGGCTGGTGGAGCCTCAATTGCGCGGAAGTTTCGGTTTCCGAGAGCGGCAATTGCGTGACGACCTCGACTTCCACGCGCGCCATCGGGAGCCGAAGGTGATCGCCGTGTCCGGCGCCACCGGGCTGGTGGGACGGCAGCTGGTGGCGCTACTGGGCGGCGGCGGCCATGATGTGCGACGCATGGTGCGTGGAAAGTCATTGGGGGACAGGGACATACGCTGGTCTCCGGAAGATTCAGATGGACTCGACCCGGAAGCGCTCCGAGACGTCGACATCGTCGTGCACCTCGCGGGGGAGCCGATCGGGAAACGCTTCACGGCACACCACAAGGCGCGCGTCTTCGACTCCCGAGTCCGCTCCACCGACCTGCTCGCGCGCGCCCTCGCGACCCTTTCGTCGGACGGGCGCGAACGCGCGCTCGTGGTGGCCTCTGCGGCGGGCTACTACGGCGCCGATCGCGGCGATGAGGTGCTGACCGAGGTGTCAGCGCCCGGCGATGACTTCCTGGCGCTCGTCTGTCAGGCCTGGGAGGCGGCGGCCGACCCGGCTCGTGCTGCCGGGGTGCGCGTGGTGCACGTGCGCACGGGGTACGTCCAGTCCGCCGGTGGCGGGCAGCTCGCCCTCCAGCTCCCCCTCTTCCAG
>ERZ795045.2180-NODE-2180-length-19887-cov-5.533683_pt1 | contig 19887 bp, 20 predicted proteins | sample MGYA00375129_ERZ795045 | MGnify/ENA primary metagenome ERZ795045 (study PRJEB30174, sample SAMN05720166) | activated sludge metagenome | isolation source: anaerobic digester from wastewater treatment plant | place: Japan | collected 2015-05-15 ...
GATCGGCGCGCGGCATCTCGGGAACATCCTCCGGGAAATCGATCGTGGCTTCGATGTGTGCGACGAGGGGGAGAAGGGCATCACGCGCGCTGCGAACGACCTGCGACAGCCTGCCCTCAAGCTGGCGGATCGCCACCCCAAGAGAGCGGTCGGTACGCGCGGCGACCACATCCATCACCGCTTCGGCCTGTGCCAAGTCAAGCTTGCCATTGAGGAAGGCACGACTGGTGAACTCCCCTGGGTGAGCCAGGCGGGCTCCCTGGGCCAGTACGAGGGAGAGGATGCGGCGCAGTGGCACCGGGCCGCCGTGCCCGGAGATCTCCACAACATCCTCGCCGGTGTAGGAGCGAGGCGCGCGAAAGAGGGAGAGAAGCACCTGATCGACCGGCTCACCCGTATCGGGCACGCGAATCTCGCCCAGATAGACACGATGAGAGGCGAGACGAGCGACGTCGGCGCCGCTCGCCGGATGGAAGATCGCCGCGGCAACCGCGATCGCGGACGGCCCGCTGATCCGGATCACGCCGATGGCGGCTTCCCCGGGCGCGGTGGCGATTGCCGCGATGGTGTCTTGGCCAAACATGGGCCGAACCGGTGCTCAGTCGCGAGGTGAGATCACCACGTAGCGGTACGGCTCCTCGCCCTCGCTATAGGTGATGAAGTCAGGATCGTTGGCAAAGGCCATGTGGACGATGCGGCGCTCGTAGGGGCCCACCGCATACTGGATCACGGCCTCTTGCCCTGTCTCCTTGGCGCGCTGCGCATCGAGGCGAACCATTTCGAGCAGTTCCTGCTCGCGACGGGCGCGACGGCGCTGCTGGTATCCCTCGGCATCCACCAGCACCCGATGCCGCCGCGTCGCCGTCTTGTTCACGATCAGGCTGACTATCTGCTGGAGCGCCTCCAGCGTCTGTCCATGCTTGCCGATGATAATGCGCGCGTCCGGCCCTTGCAGATCGATCTCCACTTGGTGTCGGTCAGCCTGGGCCACCCGGGCCTCCAACTGGAGGCCCATCAGATCCACGATGCGCTGCGTGACGTCGCGCACGTGCGCGCCAAACTCCGTTGCCGCGCGCTGACCCTCTTCCGGCGCCTCGCCGGTCGCCTGAGCCGGCTCGCTCTCCGCGCCCTCGGTGGGTTCCGTCACTTCTTCCACCGCCTTGTCGGTGTCGTCGATCGCTCTCATGCCTCTTGCGTCCTGCCTATCTGCCGCGATGGTACGCTGCCACGTGCTTCTTCCGCTTGTTGATGGTCCGCGACGCCGTTGGCTTCGACTTGCCGCGAGACGCGCCGCCATTCGGTGAGACGGGACGGCGTGGCCCGCCACCGTTGCCGCCACCACCATTGCCACCGTCCGACGAGCCCGGACCGGCGCCCGGCGCGGCCTCATCGGTGCAGCTCCGCATCAGGTACCACTGCTGCGCGGTTGTCAGCACGTTGAAGAAGAACCAGCCCAGGATGAAGCCTGCCGGATAGGACTTGAACAGGAAGAAGAACATGACCGGCATCATGATGGCCATCATCTTCTGCTGCTGTTCTTGCGCCGGATCCGCCGCCGGCATCATCGTCAGCTTGGACGAAGCGTAGAGGCTCGCGGCGTAGATGAGCGCCAGTGGAACATCCGCCACCGCCAGGCTCTTGATCCACAGGAACGACTCCTGAGACAGCGGATACTGATAGAGCGCGATCGCCCGCCACAGCAGGATGATGATCGGCATCTGCAGCAGCATCGGCAAGCAGCCCGAGAGCGGATTGACGCCGTGCTCCTGATACAGCTCCATCGTCCGCTTCTGCAGCTCCTGCGGCTTATCGCGATACCGCTGCTGCAGATCCTTCATCAGGGGCTGCAGCTTCTGCATCTCGCGCATCGCGCGGAACGACTTCTTCGTCAGGGGCGTCAACGCCACCTTGATCACGATGCTGAGCAGTAGGATCGCCAGCACGCCCGTGTGGGGCTCCAGCGCCTTCCCGATGACCGGGAAATGCGCCAGGGCGTAGACGATGCCGGCCATCATCTTATAGAGCCAGTGGCTCTGGTTCCTCTGATCCTGAACCTGCAGCGCCGAATCCTGGATATCCACCGTGCCAAAGCCGGGGATCTCCACCTCCCCCTCAATCTGCGTCATGGCGAGCTGATTGTAGAGGGCAAAGGCACCCTTCTCGTCCTTCAGATCCTGGCGCTTGATATCCGCCAGCACAAACTGGACCGCGGCATGCGCGACCTTATCCTGGCGCACCTCTTTGCCGTAGTCCGTGAGGATTCTCGCTGCCTCCTCAGATTGTCCTTCGCGGCGCATCTGGTCTACCTGCTCCAGACGCGTGCGCACCGGCACCGGGATCTCCGCTGCCTGGGGCGCGCGCCCTGGCCAGAAAAGCGCCAGCGCCAGAAGGAGCAACACTCCCCATATCCGCCACTGTCTCACAAAGCTCATATTGTTAGCCCAAGGTAATCTCAATAGTCCAGAAAAGCCCAATCATTCCGGCGCACTCGCCGCAGCCCCGCCCGGATCCTGGAATCCGGTGGCTTCCGCTTGCGGCTCGCGACTTACTGCACCGGGTCGTAACCGCCGGGGTGGAACGGATGACAGCGCAGGATCCGTTTCAGGCCAAGGTAGCTCCCATGGAGGACTCCGTACTTGGCAATCGCCTGGGCGGTGTATTCGGAGCAGCTCGGGTAATAGCGACAGGTGGGCGGCATCAGCCGCGAAACCGCCTGGTATCCCCGAATCAACTGGAGCGCCAATGCTTTCATTTGCTCCTTCATGAACTCTCCCCCGCAGGTCGGGCCACGATCCGAGCGCGCCACATCAGCGACTCCAACTCCGTTCGAACCGCGTCCAGACCGGCCCGCGCCGCTGCCGGCCGGGCCACCAGGACCACATAGTAAGCGCCGTCCAACTTCTCCTTCAATCCTCGAAACGCCTCTCGCAGGAGGCGCTTGGCCCGATTCCGCTGCACCGCGCCGCCGACTTTTTTGCCAGCGGCCACCCCAAGACGGGTGGGGCCGCTGCTCCGAGGCAGAAAGTAGAGCGCAAGAAACCTTCCCCGGAAGCTTCGACCCCGGGCAACCACCGCCCGGAACGCTCCGGATCTGGTCAACCGCTCTCGCCTCGGCAGCATGCAGCCCCTCAATAACACTCAATGCGAAGCATGGGAAAACGGGACGACCGGCACGCGCACCCGCGGTGCCGGCTCCGCTTCTCCTTTTTCCACGCTCCAAAGGTTGAGCCCCACTCACACGGCCAGTCTGTGCCGGCCTCGCATGCGCCGCGCCGCGAGAACACGGCGCCCGCCGGGGGTGCGCATCCGCGCGCGAAATCCATGGGTTCGTTGCCGCCGCCGGTTATGCGGCTGGTAAGTACGCTTCACTGAACGCTCCTCCAGTCCTGTCCCGGGCCGCGCCATCGGCGAGAGCCCCGACTCAACAAGAACACTGCGGCTTATTATAGCACAAAAGATGGGGCCCGGGCAACTGTGGGTCAGCGGCTGCCTGCCAGGCCCATGCTTGACGCGTCGCGCCCTGCCTGATATACTCCTGCCGAGAGGGGGGATCGCCGTGGGCCGCATCGCGATCCTGGATGAGGCGACTATCGGCCAGATCGCCGCTGGCGAGGTCATCGAGCGCCCCGTCTCCGTGGTGAAGGAGCTCCTGGAGAACAGCATCGATGCCGGCGCCCGCCGCATCACCATCTCCGTGGAAGAAGGGGGATGCCGCGCGATCACCGTGGTGGATGATGGCGAGGGCATGGAGCGCGACGACGCGGTGCTCGCCTTCCAGCGCCACGCCACCAGCAAGATCCGCGACGCTTGCGATCTCGCCACGACACGCACGCTCGGCTTCCGAGGCGAGGCTCTGACAAGCATCGCCGCTGTCAGCGTCCTCGAGATGGCGACGCGGGCCCGAGGCGTGGTTTCCGGGGTGCGCCTCGCCGCGCGCGGGGGCACCATCACGGATCTGCAAGAAGCTGGCGCCCCCGAGGGCACGAGCATCACCGTTCGCCACCTCTTTTTCAACGCGCCCGTGCGCCGTCGCTACCTGAAAAGCGCGGCCACCGAGCTGGGCCACATCGCCGATTGCGTGGCCCAATACGCCGTCGCGCACCCAGGCATCAGCTTTCAGCTCTCCCAATCGGGCGAGACCATCCTTGCCACCACCGGCCAGGGCCACCTCTTCGATGCGATCGTGGCCATCCTCGGCGCTGAGGCGGGGCGGCAGCTGATCCCCGTCGACCGACCCGGCGAGCAGTGCTCCCTCTCTGGCTACATCGCTCGCCCAACGCTCACCCGTGGCACGCGCTCCGGCCAGTGGTTTTTCGTGAATGCCCGTCCTATCCGCAGCAGGGTGATCGCGCACGCGGTGGAGCAGGCCTACCACACGCTCGTTCCGTCCGGGCGTCACCCTATCGCCGTGCTTCTCCTCACGATGGACCCGGCCCTCGTCGATGTGAACGTTCATCCAGCTAAGAGCGAAGTGCGCTTTCTCTCGGAAGGAGAGGTGCACCGCTTCGTCTCGCATGCCCTCCGGGAGGCGCTTGGAAGCCTGGACCTGACTCCCCGAGTGGAAGCGCATCCCGGCTCGCCTCTCCCAGTGGCAGGAACTGCCACGCTCCCGGATACCCTGGCGTCCGGGCACGCTGGTTCTGATGCGCCAGCGCTCCCTTTTGCCGAAGGCGACACCTGCGGCAAGGCGCCCCCGGAGGTGCGGGCGCAAATCCACGATACCTATATCCTCGCCGAAGGGGAAGACGGCCTTCTAATCATCGACCAGCACACCGCGCACGAGCGCGCGCTTTTCGAGCAGATCCTCTCTGGCACCGCGGGCGACCTGATGCGCCCCCTGCCCCTCGCCGTTCCCTTCGTCCTCAGCCTCGACTCTCGCCAGGCATCCGCCCTCCGCGATAGTCTCGACGCGCTGGAAGCGGTCGGGTTCTCGCTCCATCCGTTCGGTCGCGATGCCTACCTGGTGCGCGCCGTGCCCGCCGCCCTGGCCAGCACCGACTGCGAATCGCTCCTGCGCGATGCCATCGAGGAGATCCTGAGCGGGAGCGCCCCGCGCAGCATCGAGGCGCGGCGGGAGCAGATCGCCTCATTCCTCGCGTGCCGCAGCGCGGTGAAGTCCGGCGACCGGCTGACGCTGCAGGAGATGCAGGCGATTGTCCGCGGTCTCTACGCCTTGCAGTCGCGTTTCACCTGCCAGCACGGCCGGCCCACCGCGATTCTCCTCTCGCGCGAGGAGCTGGCAAGACGTTTCAACCGCTGACTACCCGCCAGCACGCCTACGCCAGCATAGGCACCTGCGATGCGCTGTGCTATAATGAAGATGGCGAAGGACCCTTGCCAGAAGGCTTGGGCAGGACCAGGAGGCTCTGCTGGCGAACAGGCTTCCAGTACGCACCAGATCCTCCTGGCAACGGGGCCGGGGGAAATGGGAAGGGAGTGGGAGTGCCGTCGCGGTGCCCCTTCCGCCGGGCCGGCGTTTCTGCCCGAACATCACTCCGGCGTCGCTCTTGATGCCCGGCGCGTGGCGATGGGCTCGGTGAGGAGCCACCCGCGGGAGGCAACGAGCCGCGGACCCACTCGGTCCGACGGCGTGATGGTTGGAGAGCGGATCCAAGAGGAATAATCGCACCAACGACGCGAGAACGGCATGGGAGCGCGAAGGGCAACCCAAACGATAGCAGGGAGACAAATGGCCATAGCAACTCCGGTTTCGGACGCGGCCGAGCAACGGGCCGTGACAGATAATCTGGAGCAACTCCTGGAGGTTCTGCCGCCCGCCATTCGGAGCCGGATGGAGGCCCACAATCACCTGGAGGACCTGCTGGAGATCGTGCTGGATCTGGGCCGCGAAGCCGAGGCGCGCTTCCCAGATCAAGTTGTCTATCTCGGCGTGACCGTGATGCAGGAGGATATCGATCACGTCACCAGCCGTGTGGGCGTCTTTGGCAAGGACAACCGGGCGGGGATTGAGCGGACGCTTCACCGGATCTCCGCGATTCGCAATCGCGCCGGACGGGTGATTGGCCTCACCTGCCGGATCGGGCGCGCGGTGTATGGCACCATCGATATCATTCGCGACGTCGTGGAAGAGGGCCACTCCATCCTCCTGCTGGGCCGACCGGGCGTAGGCAAGACGACCAAGCTCCGCGAGGTGGCGCGCGTCCTTTCCGACGAGTTGAAGAAGCGCGTGGTGATCGTTGACACCTCGAACGAGATCGCGGGCGATGGCGATATCCCCCACCCTGCCATCGGGCATGCGCGGCGGATGCAGGTGAGCACGCCCGACCAGCAGCACGCCGTGATGATCGAAGCCGTCGAAAACCACATGCCCCAGGTAGTGGTGATCGACGAGATCGGCACGGAGCAGGAGGCGTTCGCGGCGCGCACCATCGCCGAGCGCGGCGTCCAGCTGGTGGCCACGGCGCACGGCAACACGCTCGACAACCTGTTGATGAACCCGACGCTCTCCGACCTCGTGGGGGGCATCCAGGCGGTCACCCTCTCAGATGAGGAGGCACGCCGCCGGCGCACACAGAAGACGGTCCTGGAGCGGAAGGCTCCGCCCACCTTCGACGTCTTGATCGAGATCATGGAGATGGACAAGCTCGCCATCCACCATGATGTGGCCGGGGTCGTCGACCGCATGTTGCGCGGCATTCCGCCCCGCCCGGAGATCCGGGTTCGGAACCCAGACGGCGAAGTTGAGATCCTGATCGGACAGGAGCCGGAGGAAGCGCCCGTCCCAGAGTACGAGGGCGGCAACGGACGCACTGCCCGGGAGATGCTCGCTCCGGAGGAGCGGCCGGTGCGCCGGCCCGGAGCAACGGTTCGCATCTTCCCGTACGGAGTCAGCCGCAGTCGCCTGGAGAAGGCGATTCGCGATCTGAGAGTGCCCGCGGTGATCACCAAAGACTGGCACGAGGCGGATGTGCTCCTGACGCTGAAGGCGCATTACCGCCGTGAGCCCGGCAAACTCAAGGAGATTGTGGGCGAGGAAGTGCCGGTCTACGTGATCAAGAGCAACACCTACGTCCAGGTGGCTTCGGCGCTGCGCGATATGTTCCAGATGCGGGATGAGGGCAGCGACGAGGAGAACGCACAGCGAGAGGCCGAGGAAGCAGCAGAACGCGTTCTCGCCGTGGACGAACCGGTGGAGCTGGCACCCCAGAACGCGGCTCTGCGCCGCCTTCAGCATCTCGTGGCACAACAGTATCAACTCCACTCGGAGAGCGTTGGCACCGAGCCGAACCGGCGCGTGCGGATCTCGAGGGCCTAGTGGCACGCGGCCTCTTCATCACATTCGAAGGCCCCGAGGGGGCCGGGAAGACGACGCAGGCGCACCTCCTCGGCGAAGAGCTGCGCCGCGTCGGTCATGAGGTGCAGGTGACCCGCGAGCCAGGGGGCGACCCCCTGGCCGAAAGCATCCGGGCGCTGCTGCAGAATCCCGAGCTGGCACTCGTGCCGCGGGCAGAGTTGCTCCTCTTCCTCGCGGCGCGCGCGCAGCACGTCGAGCGTGTCATCCGCCCGGCGCTCGAGGATGGCAAAATCGTCCTCTGCGACCGCTTTGCCGACTCGACGGTCGCTTATCAGAGCTACGGCGCCGGCTTGCTGCTGGAGAGCGTTCACCAGCTGAACCACTTCGCGACCAGTGGTCTCGAGCCGGACCTGACGCTCCTGCTCGATCTGGACGTGAGCCTGGGTCTGCAACGCCAGGACGATTGGAACCGCATGGAGTTGCGTGGCGTGGAGTTTCACCGCCGCGTGCGCGCCGGCTTCCTGGCTCTCGCGAAGGAACACCCAAAGCGGATCCGCGTGCTGGATGCCAGCCGTCCGGTGCCTGAAGTCGCCCGCGACATTTGGGCTTGCGTCGAGGCGCTCCTTCGCGAGCGTTCGTAACCAGCCGCGTCCCAGCCTGGGCCCTCATCCGGTGAGCCGGCCGGTTCGGCGGATCGCGGAGCGCATAGGACCAGACGGAGACGGAACGCAGAGCGCCTCCTCGTGCAGCACGGCGACAAAACGCTGGCGCTCCGCGCGAGCGCGCGTTTAGCCGCATTTCCGGTTAGGACGGAGATACCATGAAGCTCGTAACAGCGGTCATCCACGACCGAGACAAGAATCGGATGTTCGATGTGCTCGTGACCGCCGGCTTCCCCTTCACCAAGATTGCGAGCACGGGCGGCTTCCTGCGTGAAGGCAACGTCACTCTGCTCCTGGGAGTTGAGGACGAGCGGCTTGAGGAGCTGCTCTCGCTCATCCAGGAGAACTGCAAGACGCGCGAGCAGTACGTCAATATCCTGCCGCCCGATACCCGCCCCATCGGCACCTTCTTGCCGCAGCCGGTCAAGGTAGAGGTGGGAGGGGCCATCGTCTTCGTCGTGGATGTGGAGCGGTTCGAGAGGTTCTGACAGATGCGCATGGAGGAACTGGTAGGCCATCGCCGCCCGACAGCACTGCTGCAGAGGAGCTTGCTGAACGGACGCGTCTCCAACGCCTACCTGTTCGTGGGAGAAGAGGGGATCGGCAAGACGCTGGCCGCCATCGCCTTTGGGCGCGCCCTCGTCTGCGAGAACCCCGACGCGCGCCCGGAGCATGGGATCTACGAGGCGTGCGGGCATTGCCGGTCGTGCCTTCTCAGCGCGGCTGGCAACCATCCCGATCTGCGCGTCATTGCACCCGAGGGCGAGCGCATCCGGATCGATCAGATGCGCGACCTGCGCCATGAGGTCTCGCTGACCGCCTTCGGAGGCGCCCGCAGGGCCTACATCATCCAGCACGCAGAGGCGATGACCGAGGAGTCTGCCAACTGCATCCTGAAGACGCTGGAAGAGCCCCCGCCCGGCGTCACCCTGATCCTGGTAACAGAGAGCCTGTCGCAACTTCTTCCGACGATCCTCTCGCGGTGCCAGATCGTTCGGTTTCGTCCGGCAGCGCCGGGGGCCATTGAGGCGCTGCTCGTGGAGAGGCACCATGTGCCGGCCGCTCATGCCCGCTTCATCGCCAGCATCTCCGGCGGGAGGGCCGGCTGGGCCGTGCGCGCCGCGCAACAACCCGCCATTCTCGATGTCCGCGAGCGGCTGATGCACCTGCTCGCGCGCCTTCCCGAGGCAGATCCCGTCTTCGTCTTCCGCGCGGCCGAGGAGATCCGCGACATGGCGGTTGCCCTGGCCGACGCGGGGACGCCAGAGCCGTCGGCGGGAGAGGCGGTCTCCGCTTCCGGCGCCAGCAGCGAAGACCGGCAGATTCGCGCCAACGCCGATGCCGTCCTCGATATCGCGCGCGCCTGGTTCCGTGATCTGCTTGTTCTGAAAATGGCGAGCGAGATGCCCCTGATCAACGTTGATCGGCGTGGCGAGCTGGAAACCGCCGCCGAGCGCACCCCGCTACCCCGCATCCATAAGGCTCTGGACGCTCTTTCGCACACGCGCTACTACCTCGCGCGCAATGCCAACGTCTCGTTGGCCCTGGAAGTGATGATGGCTCGACTGGTGGTCGGTGGGTGAGCCGTGCCGTGCCCCTAGGGCATGGCACTTCTCTTCCCCGCATCATACCCGCCGCCCGGAATTGGTTCGCGCCTGGCATGAATGGGAGGAACGAATGCTGGTTCCACTGATAATGGCCGGTGGCAAAGGAACACGCCTCTACCCGGCAAGCAGGGAAGCACGCCCAAAGCAGTTGCTGCGTGTCTTCAGCGACCTCACCATGATCCAGGAGACGGTTGCCCGTATCCGGGACCTGGCGTCTCCCGAGCAGATCTTCATCGGCACGACGCTCGAACTCCTGGACCGGATCCGCGAGCAAGTACCGGAAGTACCACCGGATAACTACATCATTGAACCCATCGGCCGCGATACCGCGCCGGCGATTGCCTACGCCGCGCTCACCATCCAACGCCGCTACCCAGACGCCGTGATGGCCGTCCTGAGCGCAGACCAGGTGATCAAACCGGCCAGCCGCTTCCACGAAGTCCTCACCACCGCCGTCCAGGCCGCTACTGAAACGCACGGCTTGATCACCATGGGCATCCGGCCAAATCGCCCGGAGACAGGGTATGGCTACATCAAGCCCGGCAAGCCGCAGGGTGCAGTCTACGCGGTAGAACGCTTCACCGAGAAGCCGGACCGAGAGACGGCAGCCCGCTTCGTAGAGGAGGGCTACCTCTGGAACAGTGGGATGTTTGTCTGGGAGGTGGCGGCTATCTGCGATGCCCTGCGGGCCCACGTTCCCGATATCTATGAGGGAATTCGCGGGATTGTCGACGCTCGCCGGCCCGCAGAAGAGGTCTTCCCCACCCTGCGCCGGATCTCCATCGACTTCGGGGTGATGGAGAAAGCGGCCAACGTCTACGTCATCGAGGCTGACTTCCTTTGGGATGATATGGGGGCATGGACCTCCCTGGCGCGTGTCGTTGACGCGGACGGCCAGGGCAACGTCACCCGGGGCGACTTCATTCCCATCGACTCAACTGGGTGTATCGTCCACAGCGATGGCGGGCTCATCGCCGCGATCGGCGTGAAGGACCTGGTCATCGTCAAGAGCGACGATGTTGTGGTTATCTGCCCCAAAGCCCGGGATCAGGAGATCAAAGCGCTCGTGGAGATGCTCAAGAACGATCCAGAGCGAAGAAGATATGCATGATCAGCCAGGCAGGGCCCGCATCCAACGCGGGCCCTGCCGGCTTGCTCTATGGAGGGCCTGGTGATACAGCGAGAGGAGCCCCAAACGCCCGACACGCGGTGGCGGCGCACGCTCTACATCATGTGGCTCGCGGAGTTCGTGGCGACCTCCGGCATCTCGCTGGTGATGCCCTTTCTCCCGCTGTACGTGCTCGACCTGGGAGTGGACGACCCGGCGGATGCCCAGCGATGGGCCGGCTTCCTCATCGCCGCCAACTTCATCTCCTCTGCCCTCATGGCTCCTGTCTGGGGATGGCTGGGCGACCGCTACGGCCGCAAGAAGATGGTCCTACGCGCCATTTTCGGGCTTTCTGTCGCCATTGGCCTGATGGGGTTCGTCCGCACGCCTCAACAGCTTCTGGCGCTCCGCCTGCTGCAGGGCGCCGTTGGCGGCTTTGTCTCCGCATCCGTCGCCCTCGTGGCGAGCGCCACGCCCAAGAAGCATCTTGGCTATGCCCTGGGGATGCTGCAGACGGCCTCGACCTCGGGGCATGTCATCGGCCCGCTTTTCGGCGGTCTCTTGGCGGATCGCTTCGGCTACGCGCAGGTTTTCTTGATCACCGGAGCCACATGCGTCGTGGCCGGGATCATCGTCACGCTCTTCGTCCACGAGAAGTTCACGCCGGTGGCCCCCGAGAAGCGCGTCGGGATGCGAGAGACCTTTTCGATGCTCCTCACGCTGCCCGCCCTGCGCGCGACGTTTGGAATCATGTTCATCACCCAGATCGGGTTGATGACCATCCAGCCGATCCTGGCGCTGTTCGTCCAGAGCCTGGAACAGGGCTCGGGAGGGATGTTGCGCACCAAGGTGGGCCTGATCTTCGCGATGCCTGGCCTGGCATCCATCGTGGCGGCGCCGCTATGGGGCCGGCGTGGCGACCGGGTGGGCCACCGACACACCCTGGCGATAGCCCTCCTCGGCGCCGGCATCCTCTACCTGCCGCACTACCTGGTACGCACCGCAGCCCAGATGATGGTGATCCGCTTCAGCGTCGGCCTCTGCACGGCCGGCATCCTCCCGGCGGCACACTCGGTAGTTGCCAGCGCCGCAGACCCAAACCGGACGGCAGGCGCCCTCTCGCTCCTCTCCACGGCGCGGTGGCTGGGGAGCATCGCCGGACCCCTCATGGGAGGCTACCTCTCGGCGCACTTCGGGATTCGCCCCATGTTCATGATCACGGGCGCGCTTCTCCTCACTAGTGGCCTCAGCGCCTGGCATGCCGCACACCGCACCGCGGCCAAGGCAAACGAGCCGTGAGTGTTCTGCCGCCAACGCCATCCCCATCCGGGAAGGCCGGCCGGGCTGTGACTACACATTCCGCGCCGCCAGCATCTCAACGGCGGGCGCGCGGTTTCCATCGCAGGCGATCCGCCGTGGCCCCGGCAGGAGCTCGATCTTGAAGCCGAGCGCCTGGTAGAGCTCCAGGATGCGCGGCGTGGCCTGGTTGGAAGCGACCACGGGGCCGTCGAAGGCCGCTAGCCACCTGGCAAGGCGTACCTGGTCGTCCCAAGAAAAGTCGTCCTTGCTGTAGCGCGTGAACTGCACGTCGTACGGGGGATCGGCATACACGAAGTCGTCCTCGCGCAGCACGATCCCGGCGAAATCACCGTGTCGGAACTCCCACGAGGCGAGAACGCGCGCGTACTCTCGGAAGTCGCGCCGGTAGTTGATGGTGGCGTAGCGGCCGAAGGGAACGTTGAACCCACCTCTGCTGTTGAAGCGGCAGAGGCCGTTATACCCCGTCCGGTTGAGATAGTAGAAAAGCGCTGCGGCCTCCCGCGTGTGGGCCTGCCCCTCGGCCACCAGGCGGTTGAACCGCTCTCGTGCCGCGTAGTAGAACGACGCGTCATTCTCCATCGGCAGATCGATGACCAGGCCCTCGCGGAGGTGCTGGTAGAAGGAGATCACGTGCGGGTTGATGTCGCTGAGCAGGGCACGCTTGGGAAGGAGGCCCAGCGCCACCGCCAGGCCGCCTGCAAAGGGTTCGACGAGGCGTCGCTCGCGGTGCGACGCGTATATCTCTCGCAGGCGTGGCACCAACCACCGCTTTCCCCCCGCCCACTTCAGGGGTGGGGGCAGCGGCTCTCGCCCCGCCATCTCTGAATCCTCTGGCCGTCTCAAGCCGGGCATCTCCTCTGCGTCATACACTGAGGAATCTCATCAAGGGGGTTGCGCGGATAGGGAGCGCACGGGCCTGGTTAGGCCATCGTCGCGGCAACGCGCAGGCAGTGGTAGCTGGTCGGGCTCGGTGTGCTGCCGAATCTCGCGGCGGACAGGGAGTGGCTGGTTATCGCGTTTGAGGATGTGGGCATGGCTGCGGAACACGCGCCAGAGTCGGGCCGGCCCCGCTCCACTCCCACATCCCCATCTGAGACTACTCCGAGCGCACCATGATTTCGCGAAGCTGATTGAGTGCCTTTTGTTGGAGGCGCGAGACGTGCATCTGAGAGATGCCCAGTTTCTTGGCCACCTCTGTCTGGGATAGCTCCTTGAAAAAGCGCATCTCGACGATCCGTCGCTCCCGCTCGGGAAGTGAGTTGATCGCGTCCTTGAGTTGCGCGTAGAGCTCCACACGCCGGAACGACTCGTCCGTCTCGCCCACCAGGTCGAGGAGAGCCGAACGAGCCGCCTCATTGTCATCGCTGAGCTCGGTATCGAGGGAGACCGCGTGATACGCGGATCCCATCTCCAGAGCCTCCGAGATCTCTTCCTCCGTCGCCCCGACCGACTCGGCGATCTCGGCGTAGGTGGGCGAGCGGCCCAACTCCTGCGAGAGGAGCTCGATCGCGCGGTTGGCGGCCAGGTTCAGCTCTTTCAGTCGCCGTGGAACCTTAAGGTTCCAGCCTTTATCACGAAAGTATCTCCGGATCTCGCCGATGATGGTGGGTACAGCGTAGGTGGAGAACTTGATGTGGCGATCCGGTTCGAACCGATCGACAGCGTTGATCAGACCAATGGTGCCCACCTGGATCAAATCTTCCAGCGGCTCGCCTCGATTGGCGAACTTCCGAGCCAGGTAGCGCACCAGGTTGCTGTGCATCAAGATGAGCTGGTCACGGATTTGCTCTTGGCGGTCCGGATCCGTCGTGGAGCGCAGTTCACGGAACAGTTCGCCCGTGTCCTGAGCTTCCCACTCCTGGGTTGGAGTCTCCGCCTGAACGCTCGTCATGCCTCATCCCCTGAAACGTACTTCGTCATGCGCACACTGACAATACCGTCTTCATCCTCCTTCACATCCACCTCGTCCATCAGCACTTCCATGAGTAGGCGGCTGATCGGCTCATCCGCAGGGGGATTGACGTTTCGATTGCCGCGTGGATTGGGGTGCGCGTGGTCCAGCACCTCAATCGAGATCCGATGCGGGTCGCTCTCACAGCGGATGGTAATCGGAGAGGACGCACTCTCCAGAGAGCCGCTCTTCATGGCGCTGGTACACGCTTCACCGACGGCCAGCTTGACATCCTCCACCTCGTCGTAGGAGAAGTCCATGCGGCCGGCAATGCCCGAGACGGCCAGGCGCGCGACGCTCACGAACTCGGGCTTACGCGGTATCCGCAGCTCCACCAAATCGATCTGCTCCACTAGGTTCCTCCTTGCGCCGGCCCCTGAGCCAGACCTGATGACTCCTTGGCCAGTGCATCCAGGGCACCGTCCACATCCGGGGCAAGCGTGAACGCGCTGCTAAGCCCGGTGATGTCGAGGATACGCCGGATCCGGGGATTGGGCCCGGCGAGTACGACGGTACCACCGCCCGCGCGCGCCCGGCGCAACCCACCGATCAGCACGCCCAGGCCGACGCTATCGATGAAGCCTACCTCGGTGAGGTCGACAGCGATATGGTGTATCCCCTCGCGCTCCAGTTGGAGCAGCTTGTCCTTCAGACGGGGCGCCGTGTATACATCCACCTTGCCGACCACCTTGGTGATGACAGCTCGCTGTCCGTTGGCGAGAGTAGCATCCTTGCTCGAAACACTAAAATCCATTGGTCTCCCCCCAGGTGGTCACCTATAGCACGTGCCGCCCACCACTCGTCCGCCCTCCAGGGCGGGCACGCGCGACAACTGACGCACTGGACTTGGTCTTCCGCCTTCCTAGGCCGACTCGGCACCTGTGCTGGGCCGCTCCCACTTCGCAGTGTACTCGGCAAACTGGTGCGTAAGCTGATCGAGGCGTTGCCGAAGTTCGTCAATGCGGTGCGACGCATGGTGTTCCGCGCTGCGGCTCAGACGCAAGTAGAGCCAGACTCCTGCGCCTCCCAGAACTGCCGCGCCCAGGAGAATCCCCAGCCCCCCGGGGACGCAAACACCACAGGCTGCGGAGTCTCCTTCGGGGGAGTCGGCCCTTGCCTCGAGGGCACTGCCCGCGGAGTGCCGGTCGCACGCCTGCAGCTGCCCCTGTTCCACCCTGGGCCCGCTCCCCGTCACGCGGCTCTCGGCCACCGTACTCTTGGCGCCGCCAGGCGCCACACTTCCACCCACCACTTCCGCCGGGGGATCTGCACCGTCGCTCACGGCGTTGCCTCCCATCCCTCTCCGGCGCCCAGCGTCTCTGACCCAGACCTGGCAGGCTCGCTGCAGGCCTCCGGGACAGCCCTCAGGCGCCTTTTGTTTTACCCACTTTCCTATCCGCGCAAACCGGCGGCACTCACCGTTCCGCCACCCACCACATCCTCATCGTGGTAGAAGACCGCCGCCTGCCCTGGGGTAATCGCGCGCTGTGCCTGCGCAAACTCCAAATGCGCCCTCCCTCCAGGCAGCTCTCTGACCACCGCCGGCTGCTCCGCCATATTATACCGAACTTTCGCCATCACGGGCAATTCGCCTGCCAAGGGCGGCACCGCGATCCAGTTCACCGCTTCCACGATACAGGATCGCCGCATCAACTCGGCCTCCGACCCAACCACCAACGTGTTCGTCTCCGCGATGATCTCCACAACATACATCGGGTATGGCAGCGGCAGTCTAAGGCCTCGCTTCTGGCCAATCGTGAAGAAGCAGACCCCTGGGTGCTCCCCCAATACGCGGCCGCTCCGGTCCACAATCTTTCCCGGCACCGCCAGCGCGGGCTGGTGCTCGCGAAGGAAGCTGCCGTAGTCGTCACCCGGCACAAAACAGATCTCCTGGCTGTCGCGCTTCCGAGCCACCCCCAAACCCAGCTCCGCCGCGCGTCGCCGCGTCTGCTCCTTGGTCCACTCGCCCAGCGGGAAGAGCGCGGCGGCAAGCTGTTCCTGCGTGAGCATGTAGAGGGCATAGGACTGATCCTTGCTCCGATCCACTCCCCGGCGCAGCCGATACCGCCCGGTCTCCTCATCAAAGCCCACGCGCGCGTAGTGGCCCGTGGCGATATAATCGGCCCCCAACTGCCGCGCCCGCTCCAAGAGTGCCGCGAACTTCAGGTGCTGGTTACAGCGGATGCACGGATTCGGAGTGCGCCCGCTGGCGTATTCGCGCACGAAGTCGCGCACCACGCGCTCCTCAAAAACCGCCTCAAAATCAAGCACATAATAGGGGATCCCAAGGTGCGCCGCAACCCGGCGCGCATCTTCGACGGCCGACAGCGAGCAACACGAACGCTCGTCCGCCTCGGGCGAGGCACCAGACCAGAGCCGCATCGTCGCCCCGATCACGTCATAACCCTGCTCCACTAGGAGCGCGGCCGCCACCGAGCTGTCCACGCCGCCGCTCATGGCGACAAGCACGCGCCGCCCTCTGCCCTCACGGCCCGACATGGCCTGAATGTGCAACGTCACCTCCTCTCGCGCGAAATACAACCCTCACATACGCAACCCACGGGCCAGCACCCCCTTTTCATCGGGGAAGGCCGGCCATCGCTCATACCTCACGTGCCACGCCTGGCTTCTCGCTTGGCCTTCTCGAGCGCCTCAAGTCGCTCGCGGATTCGGGCTTCGCGGCCCCGATCCGTGGGTTCGTAATACCGCCGGCGCAAGGTGCCCTCCGGCACATACTCCTGGTCCACCCAACCACCAGGGTAGTCATGCGGATAGCGGTAGCCCTTGCCGTGGCCCATCGCCCTGGCGCCACGGTAGCTGGCATCGCGCAGGTGCAGCGGCACCGGCGCGGGCCCCCTCTCCTCCACATCCGCCAGCGCGCGACTGATCGCTACATAGCTCGCATTCGACTTCGGCGCCGTGGCCAGGTAGATCGTCGCCTCGGCGAGTGGAATCCGACCCTCGGGCATTCCGACCAACTGCACCGCCTGGGCAGCCGCCGTCGCCACCACCAGCGCCATCGGGTCCGCGTTCCCGATATCCTCGGCCGCCTGGATCACCAGGCGGCGCGCGATGAAGAGCGGGTCCTCGCCCGCGGCGATCATTCGGGCGAGCCAATAAAGCGCGGCGTCGGGATCCGAGCCGCGCATACTCTTGATGTAGGCCGAGATGACATCATAGTGCGAGTCACCGTCGCGGTCGTAGATGATCGCCCGCTGCTGCATCGCCTCCTCGACCAGGGCCAGCGTCACCCGGCGCACCCCGTCCTCATCGGGGGAAGCGAGCATTACGGCCACCTCCAGGGCATTGAGCGCCGTACGCCCATCCCCGCCGGCCATGTCGGCCAGGTGGGCCAGGGCTTCTGGCGCCATCTCCACCGGCAGGCCCCCCAATCCGCGCTCCTTGTCGGCCAGCGCGCGGCGTAGGAGCTCCTCAATCTGCTCGGCGCTCAGCGCCTCGAAGCGAAAGACGCGCGCTCGCGACAGGAGCGGCGAGTTGATCGAAAAGTAGGGGTTCTCCGTCGTGGCGCCGATGAGGGAGACCGTGCCGCTCTCCACGTGTGGCAGAAAGGCATCCTGCTGCGCCTTGTTGAATCGATGGAGCTCGTCAACGAAGAGGAGGGTACGCTGTCCGGTGGTCGCGCGTCGCTCCTGCGCGGCCTGGATCACCTTGCGCATCTCGGCCACGCCACTAGTCACCGCGCTGTAGTTCTCGAAGTGGCAGTGCGTGGTGTGGGCAATCACGAAGGCCAGGGTGCTCTTGCCACACCCTGGAGGCCCCCAAAAGAGGACGGAGGAGAGGCGGTCTGTCTCGATGGCGCGGCGCAGCGCCTTGCCAGGACCCAGGATGTGCTCCTGACCGACGAACTCATCGAGCGAGCGCGGTCGCATCCGGGATGCCAGCGGCTCCCCAGGCAGCACTCCCCCGGCTCCCGCATCCGCCTGCGGGAAGAGGGTTTGTTCCTCTCTTCTCCCGCCCATCTTCACCGCCCTAGCCTGAACAGAGACAGATATGCCCCGCAATGCCGTGTGGTCCCATGAAGTTTTTGAACCCGTGAAGCCACGGGGGAACCCTCCCTGCCGCCCCCGTGCCACCCCCAAGGGGGTCACCACTCAGCGGCCGGATGTGGGTTCCATTGTCTTGAGTGTTGGCTCAAAACTACTCCGGACCAAACACGCACACCGCAGGGCACGTGCTCATCACCTCAATGTCACCCATATAATAGCATAGAGGAGGCCAAAACGCAAGGCATACCGCTCGCAGCTCTCCTAGCCCCCGGGCACCGTCCGGCGGCGATACCGGGGATGAATGGGACGGAAACAGATGGAGAGGGCCACCAGCACGCGCGGAGCTCGAAGCTCCGCGCTGCTTTCCGGCAAAGCCCCTTCGGGGCTCCGCCTCCCAGCCACCGCCGTTTTGAGGTATCCGGGCGTATCGCCAGCCCACGCGCGGTGGTTAACCACCACGCGCCGGGTTCTGCGCCGCCTTCGATGTTTCGGATCCCTTATCTCGGAATCCCAGGCTCGCAGCTCTCCTAGCCCCCGGGCACCGTCCGGCGGCGATACCGGGGATGAATGGGACGGAAACAGATGGAGAGGTGCCGGTCTTCTGACTCGGTTGTGCGCTCGCCTCGGGGTCGAGATGACCACTGCGTGGCTATGGCGGAGGGCCACGCAAGGCATGCGGCATTCCATCCGGTCCGGATACCGAGAAGGTGGGCAGCCATATCCGGCCAAGATCCCCTGGTTCGGGCTCAACTTATGTCGCAAAGATGCCGAAGAGAGAAGAAGGGATGCGTCCCGTGGAGGGCGACGATGGCGATCGCCGGCGCGAGTCGAGCGCATCCACTCTGGAGGCGTGCGAAGATGGGTGACACCGCCTTGAGTCCGCAGTCTGATGGGGGTCGTTTGCGGCCACACGTCGGATTCCCCGCGCGTCCGGCGCGCCGGGCCACCCGCCGGCCATCCCGGATCCAGCCGGCTCTGGCACGAAGCGTCATAAAAGGCTGTGCCTGGCTGGCCCTCTATTGCACCTGGGTGCTACTCCTCGTGGGCAGCCTCTACGCCGCGCTCTCGCTAGGCCGACACTTGGGGCACCTCATCGCCACCTGCCTGTCGATGCCGGGAACGCCTGACGCGCATTTCGTCGGGTCTCTGATGGGGTTCTCCGTCTGGATAACGGCCTGGCTGTGGCACCTGATGGGGACGCAATGCGCCGCGGATGCACTCTCTCCCGAACCGGATGGCGCAACGTGGTCAGCAACGTGGAAGGATGACAGCTGAGCATAGGCGGGCGGGCACTTGCCCAGAGGGCGCAGGCACCTCTGCCAGGCACCCGCGCCCTCTGAAAGCCTTTCCTTTTACAGCGGCATCCCGCTAGGGATGATCTAGCGCGTGATGGTGACCTTCTGCAATCCGCGCGGGTGGTCCGGATCACAGCCACGGCCGACGGCGAGGGCGTGCGCCATGAGCTGGCCTGCCACGACGTAGACGAAGGGGCTGACAACCTCATCGACCTGGAAGGGGATGCGCACGGGCGTCGCCGCCACGCCGAGCACGTCTGGATCGCTGCTCACCACCACCTGCTCGATCCCACGCTCATCGAGTGAGCGCGCGGTCTGGCGAAGGCTCTCCAGCACCCGCCCCGCCGGCGCGAAGAGGAAGGCCGTCGAGCCCGGATCGACCGAGGCAACCGGACCATGCATCAGATTGGCCGCCGAGAAGCCGCGAGCCACGATGTAGCCCGTTTCACACATCTTTAGCGCCGTCTCGTAGGCCGTCGCCATGTTCAGGCCACGAGAGACAACGATGCACTTCTTCATGAAGCGGTAGCGCTCCATCCGCTGCTCGATCTCTGCCGTCATCCCCAGGACTTTGCTGATCAGCTCGGGCACCTGGGCCACCTTGCTGGCAAGACCCTCGGCGAGGGGATGGTTGCCGGGAAGCCCGGCGACGATGCTGTAGAGCGCCGCCAGGGTCGCGGTG
>ERZ795045.2182-NODE-2182-length-19879-cov-27.108051_pt1 | contig 19879 bp, 19 predicted proteins | sample MGYA00375129_ERZ795045 | MGnify/ENA primary metagenome ERZ795045 (study PRJEB30174, sample SAMN05720166) | activated sludge metagenome | isolation source: anaerobic digester from wastewater treatment plant | place: Japan | collected 2015-05-15 ...
ACCTTCTTCTTTCTCCTGGGTTCGTGGGTTGCGTCGACTCATCTACCTATGGTGCAAAAATGCCCCGCGCCAGCTGGGAGTTCATCCGTAAGATCGTTATCCCTGTTCCAAGTCTTGGCGAACAAGAGTGCATAGCCTCTTTCATAGATGCTCAGACACGTGGCATCGACACCCTAATCTCCAAGAAACAGCGTCAGCTAGAGTTGCTCGAAGAAAAGCGCATCACCTTGATAACCCATGCTGTCACCAAGGGCCTTGATCCAGATGTAAAGATGAAGGATTCGGGCGTGGAGTGGTTGGGGGAGGTACCGGAGCATTGGAAAGTGGTTTCGCTAAAGCGAATGGCCAGGATTTCTTACGGACTAGGGCAGCCACCAAGAGAACTAGAAGATGGCATTCCGCTTATCCGGGCGACGGACGTTAGTCGGGGAACTATTGACCTTTCCAACTGTTTGAGAGTTGATCCTACAGATGTTCCTGCTGGACGCGATGCATTTCTAGAACCCGGTGATATCATAGTTGTCCGGAGTGGGGCGTACACGGGGGACTCCGCGGTGGTTCCTAGAGAACTAGCCGGAGCTGTTGCAGGATATGATATGATTGTGCGCTGCTCAGATTGTCTTGCAGAGTTCATGGCGTATGTTCTTCTCAGTGATTCTATGGCTCAACAAATCAACATGGTATCATCCAGAGCAGCGCAGGCTCATCTCAATGCTGAGCAACTGGGCGATTGTATTGGCGCTTTCCCGCCTTTTGAGGAGCAACGTTCGATAGCACGTTACCTTGATCGCGAAACCACCCGCATGAATGTAATAAGGGACAAGATTCAGCACTCTATCGAACTCCTCCAAGAATACCGCTCCGCCCTTATCTCTGCTGCGGTAACCGGGCAGATCGATGTGCGTGAGGAGGTAATATAGTCATGTCTCGACACCGATACACCGAGACTGCCTTTGAGGCTGCCATAGAAGAGCACTTGCTCAATTATGGAGGCTATCAGAAACGGACCACGGAGACCTTCGATCCAGAGCTGTGCCTGGATACAGAGATTTTCTTGCGGTTTGTCCAGACAAACAGCCTAAAGAATGGCAGTACCTAGTTGATCTTCGAAGGGGCCAGGCAGCTGAAACCCTGGTCGGTGATCTCTGCCGCGCCCTAGACTCTGAACACGAAGGCTGTCTCAATGTCCTGCGCCATGGCTTCAAATGCTTTGGTAAAACCTTTAGAGCAGCGTACTTCGCTCCGGCCAGTGGTCTAAATCCCGAGATCCAGCGCCTATATGATGCCAACATCCTGACGGTAACAAGGCAAGTACGCTATGCCACTCAGCATTCCAAGACCCTAGATATGGTGTTAAGCCTTAATGGCATACCCATTATCACAGCAGAGCTCAAGAACCCCATGACCGGGCAGACATGGAGAGATGCCGTTTATCAATATAAGCGCGATAGAGATCCCAAAGACCTGATCTTTCAGTTCGGTAAGCGTACTCTAGTCCACTTTGCCGTTGATCCCGACTTGGTGTATATGACTACCAAGCTAGATGGTACTAATACTTCTTTCCTCCCCTTTAACAAGGGTGATGGCATCGGAGCAGGTAACCCGGTCAACCCTAACGGACATAGAACTGCTTACCTGTGGGAGGAAATTTGGCAGAAGGATAGCCTCATGGAGATTATAGCTAAGTACATGCATCTGGAGGTTAGCGATAAGCAGATAGGTGGCAAGCGGGTAAGGAAGAAGACTATGATTTTTCCACGCTACCACCAACTAGACGTTGTCCGCAAGCTAGTTAGCGATGCACGGGCCGTCGGTGTAGGCAAGAATTACTTAATTCAGCACTCAGCAGGGAGCGGTAAGAGTAACAGTATCGCTTGGCTGGCTCATCAGCTAAGCAGTCTGCATGACGATGAGGATAACAAGGTATTTCACTCGGTGGTGGTTGTAACCGATCGCAGGGTCTTGGACCAGCAATTGCAGGACACGATTTATCAGTTTGAACATAAGGCCGGTGTTGTGGAGAAGTTCGATCGAGACTCAATGCAGCTGGCTAAAGCCTTGAAAAACGGGGTACCAATTATCATTACTACTCTCCAGAAGTTTCCCTACGTAACTGAACGGATTGGGGTCTTAGACACCAAACGCTATGCTGTCATAATCGACGAAGCCCATAGCTCTCAAGGTGGGGAGACCGCCACAGAACTTAAGGGAACCCTAGGTGGTGCATTACTGGTTCGAGAAGCCAGGAGAAGAGCGGAAGAAGAGGGCTTGGCAGATTACGAAGAGGAAATCCTACGCACTATGGCCAAGCGTGGTCGTCAGGAGAATATCAGCTTCTTCGCCTTTACAGCAATGCCGAAGTATAAGACCCTGGAGGTATTTGGCGAGAAGAACGAGTACGGAGTACCGGAACCATTTTATCTGTATTCCATGCGCCAGGCAATAGAAGAAGGCTTTATTCTAGATGTACTGGAGCACTACACTACGTATAAGACCTACTTTAAACTGATCAAGTCCATCGAAGATGATCCCAAGGTAGATAAGCACAAGGCATCTAAGGCCCTAGCTCGGTTTGTCAGTCTCCACCCGTATAATATCGCGCAAAAGACTGAAGTCATTATTGAACACTTTAACGCTTTCACTAGGCACAAGATTGGCGGCAAGGCGAAGGCCATGGTTGTTACCTCATCCCGCCTTCACGCTGTTCGCTACAAACAGGCTTTTGATAAATATATCAAAGAGCGCGGCTACGATCATATCCGTGCCCTAGTGGCATTTTCCGGTACTGTCGTCGATCCAGAGAATCCCAATGTAGAGTATACTGAGAGCCAAATGAATGGCGGTATTCGGGAAGATGAACTGCGGGCGCAATTCGATACTGACAAATACCATGTGCTAATCGTAGCAGAGAAATTCCAGACAGGTTTTGATCAGCCCCTCCTACACACCATGTACGTCGACAAGAAGCTTTCAGGAGTTCATGCAGTACAAACTCTATCTAGGCTTAATCGCACCTACCCAGGGAAAGAAGGCACCTTTATCCTAGACTTTGTAAATGATGCTGAGGACATCCAGGCTGCCTTCCAACCTTACTATGAGAAAACCATGGTAGGCGATCGGGTTGATTATAAGCAGCTTTATGAACTACAGGCCAAACTAGACTCGTACCAGGTATTCTGTAATGCTGAGGTGGAGGAGTTCTGCAAGGTTTTCTTTAGGCCTAAGAAGGTCCTAACCACTCAGGACCACGGCAAACTGAATGCCATTATCGATCCCGCAGTACAGCGATTCCGAAAGCTAGATGATGAGACCCAGCAAGAGTTCAGGGATACTGCCGGTGCCTTTAGGCGTCTATATGCCTTTCTTGCCCAAATCATTCCCTTCCAAGATTCTGATCTAGAGAAGCTGTACACCTACATACGATTCTTACTTACCAAACTACCCAAACTAGACTATGGACCGAAGTATGACTTTAGTGATGATGTGGACATGCAGTACTACCGCCTGGAGAAAATTCACGAGGGAAGTATCCATCTGGAACGTGGAGGGGAAGCCGAAGTCTCTGGGCCTACAGCGGTAGGTACAGGACAAGTCCAACAAGAGGAGGCACCACTCTCGGAACTGATTCGGGTGCTGAACGAACGTTTTGGCGCAGAATGGGGAGAAGGAGATCGGCTATTTCTGGAATCCATTAAGGCGGATGCAATTCAGGACCCCATTATCCAAGAGGCCGCTAAAGTAAACACTCTGGAGAACTTCTCATACAAGGCCAAACGCCTGGTAGATGACCTAGTCATGAGTAGGATAGACAAGAATAACCATATGGTGGCCAAATGCTTCGACAATCCGGAGTTTCAACACCTGGTGCAGCAGGCTCTTTACCGCAGTATCTATTATGATATCCATGCTCAATAAGATTCCCCAGGCGGCTACCTACCAGAAGACTGTCGTAGGCCCCCTTAAGGGGTAAGTTCATTCTTGCTAACGAACGAAGCTCCATCAGTGCCGAGAATCGAGATGAACTGACCTGGAGGTCTACGTCAAGTATTAGGCAGTGAAATCGCAAGATGATATGTGCATTCTTGGGATTAACCTGAGGATTTACGTGAAGAGGGAAGAGGTAATCGGCGAAGCCGGGATTCAAATCAGCCCGGAATCACTTTGACGAAACAGGTCCTCGTCCTAGGTCCGTCAAACTCACAGAAATAAATGCCTTGCCATCTTCCCAACAAAAGCCTGCCATTTTCGATGATAACTGTTACACTGCTTCCTATGATGCTTGCTTTCATGTGAGCTGTGGTATTTCCTTCGATATGGCGGTATTCCGGGTGATGTGGACAGGTTTTGCCGAGACCGTACAGCATGTCTGTGACTACATCAGGATCAGCATTCTCGTTGATTGTGATTCCTGCAGTGGTGTGCGGGCAGTATACTATACAAATTCCATCGGTTATACCGCTTTCCCCAACCGCTTCCCGGACTTTTGACGTTATGTCATGAAAACCTTCCCGTGCTGTTTGTAAGGTAAACTTATGTACCATAGCTTTCTTCTCCCTTAGTGTCTTTCAGATGAGTACTTTGATATTGTTTTCTTCCCACATTATACTACAGCGATTCGTCGAGTTCGTGTTTTTGAGGCTAGAGACAAGGAAATCCGGTGGAATACCCATTCGTCCTTCGACTGGAAAGCCTTTGTGCAATAACCTTAGCAAGGTAGCACTACCCTGAGTCTCCCAAACCGAGAAAAAAGGTTTTCGCGCTTTTTTGCAGAAGTGTTTACGCCAAACATCTGCTTAATGCCTGGTAGATTATGTATGTGATATATGTGACAGGAGATCGGTCAGGTGATGCAGCAATGGGCATAACTCTAAGAGAAGCATTAGACTTAGGAATTCTACCTAAAGCAAGGGTAATCGCAGGTCGTAGGGGCTTAGACAGGCAGATCCACTATGTAGACATTATGGAGGTGCCTGACCCCGATGACTACATTCGCCAGGGTTTGCTATGCGTCAGCAGCTGGTACGCTATTCGTGGCGACGAGGAAGCCCAGCTGCGCCTCGTTAAAGCTGCCGCCAACGCCGGAGCTGCCGGTTTTGTCCTCAAAGTCAAGCGTTACCTGGGCCGGTTGAGCCAACGGGTAATCGATCTTGCTGACGAGTGCGGGCTTCCTATCATTGAGATCGAAGGCGATGAGCCGTACGTCGAGATTACACATCCGCTTCTCACCAAGATCATCAGCGACCAGGCTTTCAGGTTGGAATATTATTTAAAGGCTCATAAGCTCTTTCGGCGTGTTGCACTTGAGGGCGGAAGCTATGACGCAATCGCAGAGGCTCTGTATTCACTCATTCATAATCCTGTTATTTTATGCGATGCCGAAGGAAAGCTCCTGGCCTGGTTTTGCCAGGGGGAAGAGTGTGGCGAGTCTTCTCTTAAGGTAGGGATGCCTGTCTTAGGTGAGACAGACATCAAGGATCTAAGTCATGTGGATCACTACACTTATCGGGAATCAGGATTGTGCACCGGCGAGTTCTTGGTGTTCCCCATCCGGGTAGAAGCAGATATTTACGGCTATTGGTTGGTTTGCGAAGCGAACAAAGTCTGCACGGAGCTGGACTTCATCGCCTTGGAGAACGCCAGCACCATTGCAGCTTTAGAGACTACGAAGAGAGCTGCTGTCTCCGAGATTAAGAGCCATCTGCGCCATGATTTTGTAGATGAACTCATCCGTGGTGTTTGGATGTCTGAAGAGACTGCTCAAACCAGGGCGTTGGCACTTGGCTGGGAGTTTATCCCTCCTGTAGGGCTTATCGTAGCGGATATTGACGGGTTTGCGGCTTTTCTCCAGAAGATACAGGATGAAGAGTACGCAAAACAAATCAAGTTAAGGATGCTGGCAGTAACTCAAGAGGTTGTTGCGTCCCATTCGCGCTCGCATATTGTGATCGGAAGAAGCGATAGTTGCATTGCAGTTGTTAGCTTGCCCTCAAGGTGCAAAGACGGTAAGGCCGACAGTTGGCTGCTTAAAGTTGCCGAACAGCTTCAAACGCGCCTGAGAGCAGAACTTGCCGAGATAAGTGTCTCGATTGCCATAAGTCAGCCGTACTTGCGGCTGGTGGAGTTGCGCTCAGGTTATCTTGAAGCATGTGAACTCATGGATATCTGCAGAATTGTTTGGGGGCCCGGACAAATAGCTACCAAGGAAAAGCTTGATATCTACCGGCTTTTCTATCACTGCGGCTCCCAAGGCGAGATGGCGGAGTTTTGCAGCAAGCTCCTGAGCTCCCTGGTCAAGGGAGACACAGGCAGCCGTACAGAACTCATCCACACACTTCGAGTCTACCTTGAATGCGGTGCCTCTATCACAAAGACAGCCCAGTCTTTGTTTATCCATGAAAACACCTTGCGGTATCGTCTGAAGAAGATCGAGAAAGTGTCAGGACTCGATTTGAAGGACTCCAAGAACTGTTTCAAACTGGCGCTTGCCCTCCATATACTTCCATTTCTTAAGGATTGACGGTGGTTTCAAAGGGAATTTCGACGATTTTCGTAGGGATCCGACAATTATTGGATCCCTTTTCGTTTGTTGTCGACGAAGGGCATTAAAACCGGCATGCCTAATAACATGCGAAAGTAGGACAAGTCAACTCAGTATTTGAGAAGAAGAGGAGGTGACTTAGAAATGGCCAAGACGCAGGATGACAATCAACGCAGAGGTAAGCTATGGCTTCTCTTAGCAGGAATGTTCGTTGTATTTGTCGTTTTCCGCCAAACATACCAGCAAGGACGGAAGCTGCTCGACAACGTGCATCCCTGGGATTGGATCGCTCTTGTAGTTATTTTCGGAATACTGTTCTACTACTTGTACAAGTTCAGCAAAGAAGGGATAAGGAAAAATGAAAGGTCCTAAAGCTACTGATTTGCCGAAAGAGACCTTGGCCTCACAAGACGGGCCGGACGTGGACATCCGAAATGTCTCATACAGATATCCCGGATCGAAAGGTCAGGCGCTAAAGGATATAACTCTCCGAGTCAACCGAGGCGAACTGGTCCTTATTACAGGTGCTTCAGGTGCAGGAAAAACGACGCTCCTTTGTATGTTAAACGGCATGGTACCTCAATCCTATGGCGGCGATTTTTCCGGCAGCGCATTTGTGAAGGGATATGACACCACCAAAGTGCCTGTGGGTCGTTTGGCTTTTGTGTCCGGCATGCTCTTTCAGGACCCGGCAGGCCAATTGATTTGTCCTACTGTAGAAGATGAAGTCGCATTCGGTCCTGAGAATCGAGGTCTCCCAGTAGACAAGGTAAACAGCTTGATTGACGAATGTCTCGATTATGTCAGAATGAGCGGTTATCGGGACAAATCACCCCATGCCCTCTCCGGTGGCCAGCAGCAAGCTGTTGCCATTGCTTCAGTTCTTGCAATGGAGCCGGATATCTATGTCCTTGACGAGCCCACATCAAACCTGGATCCTCTGGGAAGTCAGATGGTCTTCGATTTGATCGGGCGTGTGGTGAGAGACAAACAAAAGACTGCGGTAATCGTCGAGCATAAGCTGGAGAAACTGCTGGGTATCGCTGACCGCCTTGTCATCATGGCAGACGGACAGATTGTAGCTGACGGACAGCCGAGAGAAGTGCTGTTAAGTCTAAGTGCCAAACAAGATAGCGGTATCTATCCACCGCAGGTCACTGAGCTCTTTTGGAAGCTTCAGGAGGCAGGATTACTGGAGGTTACGGAAGCACCGTTTACAGTCGACGAAGCCGCAAAGGTACTTTCTCCATCTGTGCAATCGTGGAGAACCGCAGAATCCGGGAAAGATTCGGAAGAAGGTAAGGTAGAAGCGGAAGACGCCGGAGAGACAGTGGTAGAAGTCGAGGATCTTGAGTTTGCGTATCCTGACGGGACCAAGGCTATAAAGGGAGTCGATCTTAAGGTTCATAAGGGGGAGTTTGTATCTATAGTCGGACAGAACGGCTCGGGAAAAACAACCCTTGTTAAACACTTAAACGGACTCCTAAGGCCCACACGCGGCACTATCAGGATAATGGGTGAGGATGCTGCCAAGTATCCCATCTCTGTGCTTGCGACAAAGGTCGGGTACTGTTTCCAGAACCCTGACCACCAGATCTTCTCTTCAAAGGTATTTGACGAGCTGGCGTTTGGACTGAAGAACCTCAAACGCTCCAAAGAGGAGATACAGGCAACAGTCGAGATGGTTGCTGAAAGGTTAGGCTTGCTGGACTTGCTTGACCATAACCCCCATACCTTGAGTAAAGGTCAGCGCCAGCGGATCGCAGTAGCCGCAGTTCTTGCCATGGGCCCTGACATAATGATTGTGGATGAGCCTACCACAGGTCAAGACCCTCGACAGAGCAGGCAGATGATGGATCTGATGAGACTCCTAAACGAGGAGCACGGAAAGACCATCATCGTCATTACACATGACATGGCTCTTGCAGCCGAGTATTCCCATCGCCTGGTAGTCATGCATGCCGGGCGGGTAATACTTGACGGTGTGCCGGCAGAAGTATTTCGACAGGAAGAAGTGCTACGTTCAACTAACTTGGAGCCACCTCAGATAACGCAACTGTTTCTAAAGCTCGGAATAGAACCGGTTGCGGTGACGGTAGATGAAGCATTTATGCGCCTTTCAGGCGTGCTTAAGGAAGTGCTAGCATGAGTAGAGTAATAGTTGAATCAAACGAAAACTGGCTGCGCAGTCTGGATCCTCGCACCAAGACGTTTCTTTTACTTGCGTTTTTGGTCGTCGGTGTGAGCATTCTGGATCCATTCTTGACGCTTGGACTTCTTCTTCTCGTCTTTTGTTTATATCTGGTTGCCGGTATACCCCTGAAGGACCTTGCTGAACTCAGCAAACCGCTGATATTTGCCTTTGTCATGTTTTTCTTGCTGAACTTCCCATTCGCTAAACCGCTGCCTGGGGAGAAGGTGTACTTCTACCTGATTCCTCCCAGATTCGTTCCCATTACCATGACTGGGATCCTGACAGGCCTTAGCAGTGCCTTGCGGTTCATGATGTTTATCTGGATTGCTAACTTGGTTACCTCAATAACACCTACTTCTGAACTCCTGTTAGCTCTAAACAAGAGCAAGGTCAGTCCGGAAGCGTCCATAGCAATCGGAATTGCATTCTCTTACATTCCGGAACTGCAAAAAGAGTTTATGACAATCGTAGAAGCCCAAAAGTGCCGAGGCGCGCAGCTTGAGCAACGAAACCCGGCGAAACGCCTCATAGCCTATATACCTGTGATTGTCCCTGCTCTCTATATATCCATATTGAGAGGACAGGACATTTCCAGGGCGATCGAAGCCAGAGGGTTCACGTATAACCCTATTCACCGGACGTACCGCCGGGACATCGTCATGCAGCCTGCGGACTGGGCAATGGTTGCGGTGATGGCACTTTTGTGTGTCGTAGTCCTGTATCTACGCTATCGATATCATTGGTTTGATTACCGTTTTATCCTGAATCTACTGACGTAATGTCTACTAAGTAATCCGTAAAGGGGGAGACATAAGAATGGAAGGTTATTCTGAAAGACGTCCATTACTCACCTCCCAGCAGATAGGCTTGGCCGCAGCCTTCGGAGGTGCAGGTTTTGCTTTTAGAGCTCTGGGTCTGGCCATCCCGCTCGTTCCGCCTCTCGTTATGGACCCTGGTGCCCTCATGCCGATTCTCGCAGGAATGGCAGGCGGGCCGATAGTCGGTGCAATTGTGGGTGTAGCTCGTGGAATTCCCTCGGGTACTCCTGCAGTAGACCTCTGGGCCCAGCCGATTAAGGGAATTTACTGGGCATTTGTATGGAAATACCTCCTTCTTAAAATCGAAGATGAAAGAAAACGCTGGATAGCATTTGCAGTTGCCACGTTCTTGTTGCAGTTCTTTGTAGAAGCTCCTATGTTTATTGCAGGAAACGCATTCATCCTGAAGATATATCCGTTCTATCCGACATGGCCGTTTACTTTAGGCTGGTATCAGGCATTGTATACTGTCTTCCAGTTTGTTGTTTTCGCAGCGGTTATCAAGGCATTCCCCGGTATTTTCGGGTGGGACACCGGTAAGGCAAACTGGTAATCAACCTAAGAGGCGTGAATTCCAAAAGCGGAGTCAGGATTGATTCTTGACTCCGCTCCTTCAGGAGGAATTATCTTGGATGAACTAAAGAAAAATCTTTGGATGCAAGTGGACAGGGAGAGAGACGAAATAATCAACCTCCTGGTTCGCCTTATCCGGATTAGAAGTGAGAACCCGCCGGGTGACATGGACGAAATTGCCGCGTTCATAAAGGACTACCTGGCTCAGCACGGGATAGATGCTTATGAAGTGCGCGCAAGCGATGATCACCCGCAGTCTATATTAGCGAGTATTGGCACCGGATCTCCCGGGCTGATTCTAAACGGCCATATGGACGTAGTCCCTGCCGGGGATGGCAGCAAGTGGAGATTTGATCCTTTCAGCGGGACTATCCATGACGGCAAGATCTTCGGCAGGGGGACTTCCGATATGAAGGGAGGCCTTGCCGGCATCATGTATGCAATGGCATGTGCTGCCAAGCATATTGATAGGCTAGGTGGAAGCGTCCTCTTCTCAGCTGTCCCTGATGAGGAAACCATGGGAGTATGGGGTACAGGCTGGCTTGTACAAAGCGGACATCTTGCCGGAGATGCATGCATAGTCGCGGAACCTACCTCGGACGGGGATGTTGAAGTAGGGCAAAAAGGGACGCTTTGGGTTAAGGTAGTCGCACAAGGTGTGCCTGCCCATGGAAGCCTTTCGCCTTATGTAGGAGAGAACGCCATCGCAAAACTCCTGCCTTTTGTTTCGGAGTTAAGCACGTTGCGTGAAGTGCTTCCCGATATACCTGAGGCTCTCAAAGAGACAATGGCCGCATCTAAGAACCTGGCCCGTTCTTTACTGCCTGTTGCCGGCGCAGAAGAAGTCCTGGATCACGTCACTTGCAACCTTGGGATTATAAGAGGCGGCACAAAGATCAACATGGTGCCTGAACGAGCCGAGCTTGACCTTGATTTCCGTCTTCCTATCGGGTTATCTTCCGAAAGATTACTTAAGGAACTTGACAAGCTGGTCAAAAGGACCCTTGGCGATGCAGGTTCAATCGAGGTCTTGTGGCGTTCAGAAGCCAATTATACTGACCCCGGCGAAAGGATAGTCCGAGTTGTTGCAGATAACATCGAGGGAGTCCTCGGCCGGCAGGCTACTGCAACTTTCCAGTGGGCTTCAAGTGATGCTCGCTACTTCCGGAACGCAGGTATCCCTACATTGCAGTATGGACCCGCGAATCTCGACGGTATCCACGGCTATAACGAAAACGTGGACGTAGAAGACGTCATTAATTCGGCCAAGGTCTATCTGGGTGCCATTGTCGATTATCTACGGCAATAAGAGTGGCCGGGCAATCAGAGTGGAGAAATGAATACAAAGCGAGCGAGGGAAGGGATATCTTGCAGACAATCAAGTAGACTTGCGGGATCTCACTGTCTTTGCGGCACAGTTGGCTTGGGACTCTTTGAGATACGAGCACCGGGTGAGATCCCTCTCTGTTTTTCATAATCGAATCAGGACGGGATATATGATGGATAAGAAGCGAATCGGACTTATCAGAGTGCTGACTACCGATGATCCGGAGGTGCTGGGCCTTCACGGGAGATTGATAATGGATGCTTTCCCAGATCTCAAAGTGGTCACACGCTGCATTCCGGGACACCCCAAAGGCGTGTATGACGATTCCAGCGAAGAAGAAGCTACTCCTAAAGTGGTGGCCTTGGCAGAGGAGATGGCCGAGGACGGGGTAAGCGCAATTATTGTAAGCTGTGCTGCTGATCCGGGGGTTGCTGATGCCAGAGAAGTGCTGGACATTCCTGTTATAGGTGCAGGGAGGGCAGCTTCGTATGTCGGTCTTGCCTTGTCGAAAGATCTGGCTGTCCTCGGTCTTACCGAGGATCCTCCAAAGATTGTCTCTGACATCTTAGGACCTTCTCTCCTTGCGGCTTCGAAGCCCGGAGGGGTCAAGACCACACTGGACCTTATGACCCCCGAAGGAAAGAAATCTGTATTGGAAGAGGCGGCAAGGCTGAAAGCGAAAGGAGCAAAAGCCCTTGTACTTGCGTGTACAGGCATGGCGACTATTGGCGCAGCTAAGTTCGTAGGCAAAGAGCTAGGTATAATGGCAATAGATCCGGTGATTGCTGCAGGGTTGTTTGCCTGGTATGCAACGACTGATTCCTTTGGAGGAGCCTTCTCCGGCAGGCTCCTAAAGGAGGATTGATAAGTAATGGCTTTAAAACAAGTCTTGGAAGCGTATGAGTTGATGGACAGTCCTAAGGTTGACGGCGACCAGGTCAAAGGGATGCTTCTTGACGCAGGCATTAAGCATGTAGAATCCCAACGAGTATATGGACCCAAAGGTCACACAGATTTTATCAGGGCCGTCATTCCCGGCTCCAAAGGAAAAACGAGCGGCGGGGATGCTCCGACTTTAGGCATTATAGGACGTCTCGGCGGTATCGGAGCGCGTCCTGAGCGAATCGGGTTTGTTTCTGACGGTGATGGTGCAGCAGTGGCAATCGCTGCAGCATTGAAGCTTGGACGGATGCATTCTCTAGGAGATGTGCTGGCAGGGGATGTAATCATAGCTACGCATATCTGTCCAAACGCGCCTACGATGCCTCATGATCCCGTGCCTTTCATGGATTCACCTGTAGATATCGCCACCATGAACAAGTATGAAGTCGATCCTGCCATGGATGCAGTTCTCTCTGTAGATACTACCAAAGGAAATCGTATTATTAACTATCGTGGCTTCGCTATTTCGCCTACTGTCAAAGAAGGATACATACTCAAAGTAAGTGAGGACCTGCTTGATATTATGAGTATCGTCACAGGTAAGCTGCCTGTGGTGTTTGCTATTACCCTCCAAGACATCACTCCGTACGGTAACGATGTCTACCATTTAAACAGCATTTTGCAGCCGTCGACTGCAACTTCCGCACCATGCGTAGGTGTGGCGATTACAACTGAGACTGCGGTTCCGGGCTGTGCCACAGGTGCGAGCCATCTCTCTGACATGGAACAGGCTACGAGGTTTGTTATCGAGGTTGCTAAAGCATTTACTGAAGGTAAATGCAAATTCTATGATGACGAAGAGTATCGCAGGCTACTCCGCTTATACGGCAGTCTGAAGCATTTTCAGACTATGGGCTTGCCCGACGGAGAAGAGGAAGATTAAACCACACGGGTTGCATCCACCGAAGGAAAGGTTGAACCAAGACGGGATTGGAGGTGGTATGCGATGAAGAAGAGAGTAATTGGCGCGGTAACCATCGGTCAGTCGCCCCGAGTTGACCTGGTGCCGGAGCTAATTAGCATACTGGGCCCGGATATAGAGATCAGAGAGAGAGGGGCGCTGGACGGCCTTACAAAGGACGAAATCGCGGCCCTAGCTCCTCAACTAGGAGACTCTGTGCTAGTTACCAGGTTAGCTGACGGCTCATCAGCAAGAATCGCTGAACGACATATCACTCCTCGTCTTTCTGAGACTATACATGCCTTATTCCGTGAAGGAATTGACATCGTAGCGCTCCTTTGTACCGGAGAGTTCCCGGAGCTCGAAGGAGAAGGCTTATTGATCCGTCCGCAAGTAATCCTCTACAATGTGGCCCAAGCCGTATCTTCCGGACTGAAATTAGGGGTGATATGCCCGGACGCCGGTCAGATCACCGAGGCTGAGGCAAGGTGGCGCAATGTAGGAAGGGAACAGGTGGTTGTAGTTGCGTCTCCCTATGGTGATCCCGAGGAAGTTGAGGCAGGACTTGAGAAAGCTGCAAGAACGCTTAAAGCGCAAGGCGTAGAGCTGGCAGTCCTTGATTGTATAGGTTATACCCTAGCAATGCAGGAGCTGGTGCGAAAAGAGGCCGGTGTTCCGGTGATTCTGGCCAGAGGGATACTTGCCAGAGTCTTGAAAGAGCTTATTGGTTAAAAAGCTCGAAACCTGATTGACGTCCCGAAGAAGTAGTGATATATTTGTAACATAAGGTGATATATATATCACTATTTTGGAGGGTCAGTGATGTCGACTGAAAAAAGAAGACGAAGGCGAACCTATTTAGGATACTTAGGGTTCTTAGGTTTTCTTGCGTTTTCGTATTTCCAAGATCGCGATGCAAGTTCCCTGGTATTCCTTGCGTATTTCGGTTTCTTCGCTTACTTCTGGGTAGCCAGGATTGCAGACCAGTTGCCTGATGAAAGGTATCTTGAAAACGCAGCAAAGGCCAAAGCCCGAGCTTTTGATGTAGCCATAATCGAGCTTATCGTCCTAAACCTACTTTCAGCCTTAGGCTTTGCCGGCAAGGAACTGCTTGTTGCAGGGATCGCATTGTGTTTTGCGTCACTTCTCATCATCTACGCAGTTACCTTCTACTTGCTGGAAGAGAAGTAGAGGAGAACATGGCTAAGCTTAAGTGTAACTTGAAGAAATACCGTCAGCTTGCCGGTATGACTCAAGAGGATCTTGCTGCACTGGTGAATGTGCGGCGTGAAACCATTGTCCGGCTGGAAGCAGGGAAGTACAATCCATCTTTGAAACTGGCAATGGATATTGCCAAGGCGATAGGCGCGAAGATCGAAGATATCTTCATATTTGAGTAGGGCATTGATCTCATGTCGTAGGTGTAATATACTGAAAAACAGTCACATATCTCAACTGCCACGAAGGCGAAAGGAGACAGCCATGGAGATTTCAATCTTGATAATCACCACGGATCCGGTATACGCGATATCACTATAGGACCGGGGAGGATCAAGAGATTACATGGCTTCTCTGCATCTTGTTGAGGATAGATCTTCTTGCCCCCGGTCAGTCAGACAGGGGGATTTTTCATGTCACGTCCTATTCTACAGGTCAACAGGCTGTGTAAATCATACGGGTTCAGGGAAATCTTCAGTAACATCAGTTTTCTTCTAAGAGAAGGGGATAGAGTCGCTCTCGTAGGGCCTAACGGAGTTGGCAAATCCACGCTTATAAAGATACTGGCAGGCGAAGAGAGCGCCACATCAGGCACGGTTGAGTTCTTCAATGACGCGTTAACCGTAGGTTATGTGCCTCAAAACATAGATTTTGATCCAACTTTGACGCCATGGGATGTGTTGACAGACGAGAGATATCGTCTAGGCGCGCCGTCGCTTTCTGAGGCAGCTGAAGCGTTGAGCAGGTTCCGCTTTACTGACACTGATTCCGAGACTCCAATCGCAAACCTCAGCGGCGGCGAGAAGACCAAGCTTGCATTGGCAAGAGTGTGGCTTTTCCGTCCGGATATTCTTCTTCTGGATGAACCTACGAACTACCTGGACCACTCTGCCTTGGATCTCCTTGAAGATATTGTCCGCACATATCCCGGAACAGTTCTTTTGGTGTCTCACGACAGATACTTCTTAGACAGAACGGTTGAAAGGATTATTGAGCTTTCGCCGGATGGGGCTTCTGAGTATAAAGGCAACTATACCACGTACAGGGAGATTAAAGAGAAAACCTATGCTTCCCAGCTGGCCCGATACGAGAAGGAGCAAAGGGAAATCCGGCGTATCCAGGCGGTGATTGACAGGCAGACAAGGTGGGCGGAAAAAGCACATCGAGACGCCGGTATTAATGATTTCTACCGTCGTAAGGCGAAACAGGCGGCACAGCGGGCAAAAGCCACTGTCAGCAGGCTGGAGGGGCTCAAGAGGGTCAGTGTCTCTAAGCCGAAACGAGAGAAAGCCATCACCTTTGACGGTTTTCAGGGAGAAGGCGGGGGACGGGTAATAGTCGTAGCTGAGGGTTTATCTAAAGCATTCGACAAATCCCTCTTCAGAGAGTCGAGTTTCAGCGTTCAGAGGGGAGAAAAGGTCGGCATAGTAGGGCCTAACGGATCAGGAAAGACGACTTTGCTTAAGTTAATCCTAGGCGAGGAGCTTCCATCTGAAGGCACTGTCTGGCTATCTCCCGGGGCGAGGATCGGCTACATGGATCAGGAGCTTGAAGAGCTTGATCCGAACATTACAGTGATAGATGAGGCCTTAAGCGTTTTTGAATACCGAAGCCCTGAACTGGTAACCAAGGCCAGGACCATCCTTGGTTGTTTCTTGTTTACACGAGATGATGTAGAAAAACCTATCAAAGTGCTCAGCCCGGGAGAAAGGAAGAGAGTTTGCCTGATTAAGCTCCTCATGTCAGACTTAAACGTTCTAATCCTTGACGAACCCACTGAGCATCTTGACCTTTTGTCCAGAGAAAAGCTTGAAGATGCGCTTGTGTCTTATGGCGGAACAATAATCCTTGTATCCCATGACAGGTACCTTCTGAAGAAGGTATGTACCAAGGTGCTGTCTATTGAAAACGAAACAATCCGAGCTTACCTGGGCGGCTTCGAGGAGTACCATGAGAGCCGTAGGGCAAGGGGTAGACGTCAGACGGGAGATAAAGCTAAGCAACGTCAAGGAAAGTCCACCGGGCTACATGAGGAAGAGAGGATGTTCTTGGAGACAAAACTCGCACTGCTCAATTCTCAGCTTGCCGTTATGACAAAAGATGATCCGGACTATGAAGAAATCGAGAAGCAGTTCTTTGAGATTGCCAGGCGTTTGCGAGGAAATCCTGAGACGTAAACCTGCAACTTTCTTTTAGCAGGTCAACAAGGGATGTGGTTCCGGATGACAGAGAAGGGATGTGGTACCGGATGACAGACAACGTGCCCACCGGAGCGGAGATCGAAGAGACCCTAGGAACCTCTGCAATGCGTGCATGGAACGAGCTTACGACATTTGTGGAGGAAAACTACAGTCATGAACCTGTTTGGGATAACGGTGGCAAATACGGTAAATGGGAATTGAAGTATCGCAAGAGCGGAAGGACTCTATGTACCTTTTATATCAAAGACGGGTTCTTCACGGCACTTGTCGTCTTAGGCAAGGGAGAAAGAGAAAAACTTGAATCACGGAAGGCGGAATTTTCCTCCTCAATTATTGAGTTGTACCTTAATACCAGGACGTATCATGATGGTAAGTGGCTTTGGATTGATGTCTCAGATATGAGTCCGGTGGAAGGCATAAAGAGGCTAATTGCGATAAAACGGAAACCGAGCAAGCGTGACAAAGTATCAAAGCAGTTGACGCCTAAGTAGTTGATGCGTAGGTAGTTTACGTCTAAACAGTGCTGATGGGACGAGGAAGCAAAGACGCGGATTAGAGCTAACGATCACAGGAGGAGAGTTTATGCTGAGCTCATATGGACTTATGTGTGAGACTTGCTATGCTTTTCCCAAAGACTGCCCGGGATGTGACAATATTGAAGGTAAGCCCTCTTGGGTTAGTGACATTGGCAAGTCAGTATGCGAACTGTATCAGTGTGCGAGAGACAGAGGCCTGACCTCATGCGGAGGCTGTGCTGCATTACCCTGCAGACAATGGGCAGACAATGGGGGGAATTGCGAGATCCCAGGCTCAGTGTGGAAGAGCATTTGGGCCACATAAACAAGCGAGTAGAGAAGTTGAAAGAGGCTTATTCGTCGTCTTCTCAACCTTCTGTCTGTATACATCCTCGAGATGCTTTCTACGTAATCGGATATCCGCTCGTTACGAATACTGAACGATCCAGATTGGAAGTGCCTGCATTCTGGGACAGGTTTTTCGAATTGGGCGGCCCTGACATGCTCCTGAAAATTGCCGGCGAAAGCCAGGGCAGGGGGATTTATGGTGTTTGCACAGACTTCAACTGCAAGTCAGGCGAATTCACCTATGTTATCGGGGTCAGCGTGAGCGAGCCCAAAGATATACCCGAAGATATGGTGCAAGTTAGTATGCCCGCAGCCCTTTATGCGGTTGTCAAGACGGTTTTGGATGTACATGCAATCCATGACGCGTGGGATTTCCTGATCAAAACCTGGATGCCTGAAGCAGGGTATTCTCATGCAGGTACAGAGGATTTTGAGTACTACCCGGATGAGTGCGGTTGCGAGATCTGGGTTCCCATAGACTGAGCACGGTATTTGGCGGTCCATGATCTTTAGCAGAGCTCAACTCTTTCCGGTATGGCTTTTACAGAGCTTACCTCCGAGACAAGGAGATGAGGGAAACGCAGGATCCAACCTGACAACTCAATGAGAGAATGAAAGCGTCAAATGCGATGCCTAAGAACGCTGCAGGATAATTTTTCCGAGTAGCCAAGTATTCTCCATAAAATATCACGGCCAAGGTATTACGGTGATGGCGACATTCATTCAAAAGGAGGAAGTATGCAAGTGTTCAAGAGGAACAACTTCCTAGTCGTTGCTGTATTATTGGTTTTTGTGGTCCCGCTTTTGCTGATATAGGGGGTAGGAGAGACAGCATCCGGCACCACAGTGCTCTTGGCACGACATAGGCAGACAGATTGGAATGCACTGGATTTGCTGCAAGGATGGGCGGACGTTACTTTGAATCATGTTGGCCTGCGTGAGGTTGGAGGATTGGGTGCTTCTTGGGAAGAGGAGGTAGGGCTGGATGTTGACGTAATATACTCCAGCCCGCTGAACCGGACAAAGCAGAGTGCCGAGATTCTAGCTAAGCACCTTTCTATTAGCCCTTTCGAGATTAGGTTTGAACCTGATCTCAGAGAAGCCAGCATTCGCATACTCACCGGTTTGTCCGGTTCCGAGCTCGTATCTAATCCGGAGTTCTTTGAGATCTACAAGAAATGGTCGCGAGACCAAGACTATGCCCAGCCTTCAGGCCCGCCTGTTGTGATTACCGACTGCACCAAGCTGTATCTGGAGGGCCAGGAGTTTCCGGGAGAGTCGGGGAACGCATTCAGAGATAGAGTATTGAATGCCCTGGAAAGGATTGTATCTGAGAATAGAGGAAAGACGGTGTTGGTCTCCACTCACGGGGGAGTCATCGCAATCATCCTTTGCGTTATTACGGACACGCCTATTGCAGAGTGGGAGGGTTTTCTTCCCGGAAACGCTTCTGTCACTCACCTAAGATTTGAGGATGACGGCAGTGTTACGTGGGTTAATGCCCCCAATTGATAACATATTATTCCATAAGCTTTAATCCTCAGTCAGATGAAATCACCATATAAGGGAAGGGGGATGTGAAATGGAGTATGTGGGATTACTGGCCCCGATAGCGTTTGTTTTCGCTATAAGTGCTTATAGTCAGTTGGCCGCTTTGAGACGGGAAATTGAGAGTCTCAAAGTGGAGATTGAGAAGCTCAAAGCTAAGTGACGAAAGGTAAGCGCTGAGTAAGGGATAAGATAAGCTAATCTATTCACAGTGAACGGCTCCGGAGATTAGTGCAATAAGGTGTCGTAGAAAATGAAGCACGGGTTCCCTAAAAGCAAATCAAGGAGAGTGGGACCGAATGAGGAGAGTAGCTGTGGTTCTCCTTGGTGTTGCCCTTATTGTATCATTAGGGTTTAATGTGTTTATGGCCAACTACATAGGTAAGCAGAGGAGTTAGAGTACCAGTTGGCAGACGAAGAAGGCCGCGCGAAACTCATGCCTCCGTTTCTGTCCATATCATCCACTTCACCTGTTGCTGCCGGTTTTGTTGCTCTGATGAAAAGCATAAAGAGTGACTTGCCGCCGGCTGAATACAAGAGAATCCTGATGGAGACCTCGAGGAGTCTAACCTATAACGGAGAAGAATGCCCCCGGGTCCCCGATGTGTATGAAGCCGTGAAGTTGATTTCCGGTATTACGGAGTGACACCGAGTACTCCATAAAGAGAACACGAGGAAAAGACGACTTTATTATTGTTCAAAATGATAAAGGACAATTTCTCACGATAGCAAACTATTACTATGGTGGAAGCAAGT